>Ga0334898_1001249_pt1 | contig 30341 bp, 30 predicted proteins | sample GraSluR3_MG_10_FD_207228 | JGI IMG/M metagenome (GOLD analysis project Ga0334898, IMG submission 207228) | Sludge microbial communities from methane-producing bioreactor in Wageningen University, Netherlands - Granular Sludge_3_08-R3 | ecosystem: Engineered > Bioreactor > Anaerobic >... | reverse complement strand
AGGAAGGTATAATGACTTTCCCCAAGAATGAGCCCCTTTCAAAGTTTGTAGACATGGTCGATTTCAAGGAGATGCCTTTCGAGACAGCTGAAGACGGTGATTCTTGCATTCTCGGTATAGACGTTGGTTCAACTACAACCAAGGCGGTTGTTATGAGAACCAAGGACAATACCATTCTTGCTAGTTCATATCTCAGGACTATGGGAGATCCAATAAAAGCTACACGCCATTGTCTTGAAGAGATTCGTGCTTCGCTCGATGTTCCTGTCGAAATAATTGGTCTCGGGGTTACAGGTTCTGGAAGAAAGATAGTTGGCCTTTTCTGCGAGACGAGTGCTGTTTACAATGAGATCATGGCTCACGCAAGGGCTGCCTCATTCTTTGATAGAGAAGTCGACACGATATTTGAGATTGGCGGCCAGGATGCCAAATACACTTTCTTATCCAATGGGGTTGCCCTGGATTATGCAATGAACGAAGCCTGTTCTGCTGGTACAGGCTCATTTCTCGAAGAATCCGCAAAGGAATCTCTGAACATAGATTACAGAGAGATTGGAGACTATGCGCTTAAAGGGCAATCTCCACCAAACTTCAGCGATCAGTGTGCGGCCTTTATCAGCAGCGATATTAAGACTGCGATCAACGAAGGCATCTCCAGAGAAGATATCTGCGCCGGCCTGGTTTACTCTATCTGTCTGAACTACACAAACAGAGTGAAAGCTATGAGACCGGTTGGGAAAAAGGTCTTTATGCAGGGAGGCGTATGTCTCAATCGTGCTGTCCCCGTGGCAATGGCGGCAGTTACTGGAAAGGAGATAATCGTCCCACCTCATCCCGGACTCATGGGCGCATTTGGTGTATCACTCATGGTTAAGGAAAAGCTTGAACAAGGCCAATTGGAAGAAGAACGCTTTGAGCTGGTTGACTTGATCTCAAAAGAAGTGCGCTATCTCAATACCTTCATTTGTGACGGTGGAGCAGAAAAATGCGACAGAAAGTGTCCGATCCGCATAATTGAAGTTGGAGGGAAGAAGTTTCCCTTCGGCGGTGCTTGCAACAAGTATGAAAATGTTCGTCTTAACCTTCCCATAAACAGAAACGAATACATATATACTACCGATAGAGAGAAGATAGTCTTTGAACGGTCAGACGAAAAGGGCATCGAGACTATAGGAATCAGCAAGTCTCTCTCTATGAATACTCTCTTCCCTCTCTTCTCAAATTTCTTCAGAAGTCTTGGGTTTAAAATCGTCGTACCGGAAAAGTCCGACCCCAGAGGCTGGGATAGAAAGAAATCGGAATTCTGTTTTCCAGTCGAACTGTCACATGGTTATATGTATGATCTTTTGGAGATGAATCCCGACTATTTCTTCATTCCAGCAGTCAAGGGTTTAGAGGTTGCGAACTCCGTTGAAAACTCGGTGTTCTGCCCATTTGTGCAGAGCGAACCGGACTGGCTAATGGGGAGTTTTGAGGAGCTCGGGTCGAAAAGAATTTTGACAGATTTCTTCGATTTTTCGCAGGGCTTCGAAAAAGAGAAAGAGAAGTTCGTCTTACTTGCGAAGTCACTGGGAAGGAACCGCGAAGAAGCTTTGACCGCTTTTTCCAATGGAGTAAAATCCTACGAAGATAGCGTTATAAGGATAAAGGAGATCGGGAACAGGTTTCTTGAAAACGTCGCAAGATCGGATTTCGGTGTCGTGATCTTCGGCCGATCATACAATGCCTTTTCCAGTGACGCCAACATGGGAATCCCGGAAAAACTTGCTTCACGCGGAATTCCTGTAGTGACTTTTGACGCTCTCCCTTACGAAAACGAAAGGTCACATGAGAAAATGTACTGGGCATGGGGTGAGATGAACCTAAAGGCGGCCAGATATGTAAAAAATAATCCAAAGCTCTTCGCACTCTACATAACCAACTTCAGCTGCGGACCTGACTCATTTTTGATCTCCTTCTTTAGAGACATTATGGGGAAAAAGCCATCCCTGATTCTGGAACTGGATAGTCATACATCGGATGCCGGAGTGGAGACCAGGATCGAAGCCTTCGCCGATGTAGTTAGAAGCTCCATAGAAAGGAACGCGGAGCCAGTAGAAAGCAAACGGGCGAAGAGACCGAAACTGATAACGAATAACGGGACATTCAGCATAGAGCTGCAGGACGGAAGACACATTCCCATTACAGATCCTTCGGTCAAAGTAATCGTCCCTACCATGGGCGAGTTTGCAGCTCAGCTCATGGCTGCTGCCTTCGAAAAGGTCGGCATCAACACTCACGTTCTCCCGAGACCGACAGAATTAGAGTTTCAGCTGGGAAAATCCAACTCATTATCCAAGGAATGTTTGCCTTTTCACCTGACTCTAGGAAGCCTTATTCGCTACCTTGAGGAAAACAAGGACGACAAAAGCGTAATAATGTACTTCATGCCCGATACTCGCGGCCCCTGCCGATTTGGTCAGTACAGTACTTACATAGATCTTTGGCTGGACAAGAACAATGCGAGCAATGTTCTACTTTTCTCCCTCAATTCTGAGAACGGTTATGCGGGCATGGGCCTTCAAACTAAACTGAGAATATGGACAAGCATGATCATGGCTGACGAGTTCTGTAATGTTGAAAATGCCCTTCTTACGCTAGCCTCAAATAGAGACGAGGCTATCGAAGCATCCAGAGAAGCTCGCGAGATTCTTCGTGAGAGCTTGAGACGCGATTCATATGGTGAAGTAATCAGAAAATTGGAGACAATCTGCGAGAAGATCTCAAGGATCCCTCTAAAGAGCGATTTCGAAACGACACCAAAAGTTCTGCTTTCAGGGGAGATATACGTTAGAAACGACGAGTTCTCTAGAAAATCACTCGAGTTGTTCTTTGCAGATAATGGAATAATTATGCATGCTTCACCAATTGAAGAGTGGATCTACTATCTGGACTACATATTGCTGAAGAAATATGTACCAACAGAGCTTGGACCGTTGAAGAGAGGGTTGAAACATGTTGAAATTGTTGTAAAGCGATCTATAGAAAAGCGAGTCAAAAAAGTCCTCGAAACAAGCGGGCTTTACAGAGCGCACTTAGTTGATATTGAAGGTATGGTAGATGTCTCAAAGGACTTTCTGAACCCCAAGCTTACAGGAGAAGCAGTCCTCACTCTAGGAGCCGTCTTGTTCGAATCGATAGACAGATATGACGGAGTCATTTCTATAGGCCCATTTGGATGTATGCCGACCAGGATTGCAGAAGCCATTGCAGAAAGAGGACTAGATCACCAAAGGAGAAACTCGAACAAACTCAAAAGAGAGGTCTTTGATCTTGCCGGCAATATCCCGACACTCTTCTTTGAGTCTGACGGAAACCCATTCACTCCGACCGTCGAAAGCAGGCTTGAATCCTTCGTGGTTCAAGTGAAGAGGGTGAAATCGTTATTGCTTCGACTGAGGGAAGAAAAAGCCTCAACCCCAGATTAGACAGAGGATTCTTGGAGCAAGCAACTGCGATAAACGAAGACCTGTGAAGTACACAGAATCCGGCTCCCAAAATCCTTTCAAAGATCAGGGTAGCTCTCAGTGAAGACTTGTTTTCAGAAACAGTCATGGTAAATAGGTGGCGTTTCTCAGCGTTTATCTGTGGATTTGATCCAAACTATGTCGATTTTCCGAGTTCCACCTCCTTTTGTATTCTATCTATAACGAACAGAACGTGAAGTAAGTACAGAAGCACAGCTCCATTAGCCGCCAAGACCACGCCAATAACCAATCCCGGCAAGAGATGAGAAATCAGCATTGATAATCCAAATGTGATTGCAAGAACATTAAGAGTGAGCTGGGCGACGGTCAGCTTAACAAGTATACCGGGTATCTTACTGCCTCCTCCAACCGTTCCGCTCGCCTGCCGACCAAGGAACTTGCCTATTGAAATCGCCCCTCCCAAAATATTCAGGACACCGACAAGCAGGGTGAGCGGATAGACCAAGATCTCCGGGATAATGCACGATACAGTTCCAAGGGATGCAAATAAAAACCCGATCAAGATCACAGGCAGCGATCTTGGAAAGACTCCTATCGGGGTGCTTCCCGAGGCAATCATCTGGATTGCGAAAATCATCATCAGCAAACCAAGCTGGGCACTTCCCGAAAAAGGCAGAAGCCCGAGATTTACAGGAATCAACAGAACACCAAGAATTATCATGAAGACACTTGTGAATAGAATCATCGCCCTGTCCATAGGTAGTTCTACTTCTTTGTCTTTCCTTTTCTGTTCTTGTGGGTAAGTGCTGTATATCTTTCTCAGAACAAAAGAAAGATATACAATGGCGGCTCCATAGATCAGAACCAAGATCGCCGTCATCTGAACACTTAGAAGACTCTGGTTCCACAGGAGTATCGATATGAGAATTGATGAAACGTATGCCACCGTACATCCAGCTATCAAATGTCGGAAGATCCCCCCATATTCGGACCATGCTCTGAGCTTATCCTTTGACAGAACCATCTGAACAAGCAGAAAAGCTCCTCCGGGGCCAAAGAAAAGGAATAGCAGAAGCCTGGGGATATCGTTGAAGGCATCTGGAATGAAACAAGTTATCGTTCCAATTCCACCAATGATAATTCCTGCAGCCACGACGAGCTTTGATCGTTTCAAGTCACCAAAGGGCGTTTTCCCCATTGAAATTATCTGCAGCGAGAACATCACCAACAGAAGACCGTAAAGACCATTCTCATAGTAGGGTAGGCCGCCTGTAGCAACAGGGAAGAGCAGCATGCCAGTAATAAGAAGAATGAGCCCGGCTATCATCAATATTACAACTTCCAGAGAAAGCTCCGATTCGCTAAATACTTTTGTCAGTTTCATGGGCATTCATTCCGATCAATAGTAGGTTCCTTTGGTTCTGTAGTTCTCAAGGCGTTCTGCGGCCATATCAAACGCGAGCTTGTCGAACTTCTCTCGGTCTGTTCTGTAGGCCAGTTCGGCATCTCGGATGCTCTGCGGGAAGACAATCAGCAAATCTCCCTCTTCCATCTTCTCAAATATGTAGTTCACCGCATCTTCAACGGACACTGAATCCGGCGGGGGAGTCAGCTCGCCAAATATAGCCGTACGCACATTTCCCGGGCATACAACACTGAATTTAAGACCCTCGTAAGAGAGCTCGTAATAAAGGCTTTCCGTCATGGTTTTCACTGCGCTCTTTGTACTTGCATACAGTGCTTGATATGGAAGCGGAACCAACCCTGCTATAGAAGCTGTGTTTACAATATGGCCGGATTTTTGCTCTCTCATGATCGGTATGGCATGGTAGGTCCCGTAGATCACTCCCCAGAGATTGATATCCACAACCTTTTTCCAGATTTCGAAAGTCACCATCTCGGTCGGGATTGTCATTCCGATCCCTGCGTTGTTGAAGACGAAGTCAAGATGTCCTGCATTCTTCTTGGCAGACATGATTAGCTTCTCAACCTGATCTTCCTTTGTGACGTCAGTAAGAAAAGGTACAGCTTCACCGGCGTATTTCGAATTCAATCTCTTAGCTTCTCTATCGAGATTGTCCTGATTAACGTCGGCCATAAAAACAGTCGTTGCCCCCCTGGAAAGCATCTCTTCGGTCATACCAAGCCCTATTCCTGAAGCCGCTCCGGTAACCACAGCCACTTTCTTCTCAAAGTATCCGTTCATTTCCTCCTCCTCCTCTCATATCCTATGGAAGTATCCTGGAATCGCCAACATTCAACTTAATTATTCCTTTTGCCATTGCCGCGGATGTAACCTTTTTGATCGGCAAAGCCTTCAGTGACCTTATGATTCTTGACTGCAATGGGTGCTGCTCATATGTTAGGCCGATCCATTCGACCGTGCCGGTACCATTCCACATCTGTTTGAAAACGGCCTCCTGAGGATAGAGAGTTGCATGACTCAAGGTAGCTCCGCCCTTTCCGAGATTAGGCAAATACCTCCACCCAAAGAGATTGATCTTAGGATTCTTGTTCAACTCCGCCAAATCTTCTTCACTTACCTCATCGCCTCTCTGGAGGTCTATTTTCAGGAATGTAAACTGCTCGTAGCTGGCCGCCACAAACCAATGATTTTCCAGATGGCGCTCAGACGAGATATCTGCGAACACCTTCGGTACTCCGTCCTCTTCACGGCCCCCGATTATCGGGCAGGTCTTGTTCTCCCATACGACAAGCGCATAGACTCCTTCGAGACCATCTGAGTTTCCCACATACTTTACAGGTGCCGTTACCTGAATTAGCCTGTATTCTCCCCCAATCATCCAGTCTACATCCCGGCAATTAGTGTACTGAACGGTAACGATAGGTTCTTTGAGCTCGAAATCTTCAGGGATGTGGTTCAGTAGAGCTTCTTCGTCCGTCTCATACTCCACCGTAATAACGGTATTGTCTCCGTAGACAACCCTTACCGGGTAGAAAGGATCTCCACCAAAGTGCACAGGCATCTTGTAGATAAAGTCATGGTTGAAAACGAATTTCCCTTTTTTCCCAGACACTTCATTTCCTCCTCTCTGCATCATGATGATTTAATTGGGGATTTTGATTAACGCCAAATCCTCCAGACTCGTAAAACTTCGTGTATGATTCTTGCAACTCTGCTTCCTTATTGATGTTTGAATGAATCTATAATTATCCAAAAAAGTCGGTAAGTCTCTTGAAGAAGTCAGGATGAATGAAGACTGTACGAGAAACCCGGCCTCAACTTCAAAATTGTTATAACACAAACCCTCATGAACTTCCAAGTAAAAATGAATCAGCAAGAACAGAAGGAATAAGCTTCATTTCTGCGCAGTATTTCCGTAAACTCTGTCGCCATACTCAACGCTGGGCTTGATTCTAGAGATGATCTCTTCCAAGTTCTATTCTTCTGAATTGACCTGGCCTGCAATTCTCTTATCGGTACGGCTTGGTTTATGTTATCCTGGAGCTCTTACTATTCAGAAACTGTCGAAAGACGCTCTTCAAAAGCATCCAATCCCTGTATAATTGGAATAAATTCTCGCTTCTGAGGAGATTTTGTAACCGACTTGCCAAAAGGCATGATGCTCTTGACGCGGAGTGGATAGAGAATGGCTAAACGCTTTCTAATTGTACTCTTGATAATCTCGATTGTTTTTCTTGCATCTGGATGCCTCTTTTTTGGACTACCCAACTTAAATGGCAGCTGGGATGTCATCATGATTTATTCCGGCGGGGCTTCTGAAACCGCAACTTTTCATATCGAGCAACACATAGTATACAACTACAGGGGAAGTTTCTGTCTTGATTCATCTTGCAGAGAACTTTTCGGAATGATCTCAAACGATCGCGAAGTACATATAAACACCTGGACTTCTGAAAGAAGAATAGATTTCGCTGGATCGGTAACCAAGGACACGATGTCGGGAACGTTCACGATCTTCGATCTGGACGAAGGAACCTGGGAGGCGACGAAACGTTAGTTCGTGACCTCTCCGATAATCCGAGAATCTTTCAGATTTATCAGTTGTAACTTGCTGAGAGTTAGGATCTAGATCCCTTGCATAGGCTGTAGAAGATTGTGTTCATTCAGGTAAGACAGAATAGATATTCTCTACAGGCGCAAAGGATCAGGTTACAATAGATCATCGGATTCATCAAACACTATCTCTTGAAAGCAGGTTTTTGGAGGGTGGAATGACGACAATATATCTAATGCGGCATGGACAGAGTCAGGCAAATGTAGAGGGGATATTTGCAAATGGCGATAATGGTTTTCCCCTAACCGATGAGGGAAGGATACAGGCGAAAATGGCCGCGCGCTATTTGAAGCTTAGGAACATTCGCAAGATCTACACCTCACCGATTCTGAGAGCAAGGGAGACCTCACGCATAGTCTCATCTGATCTTGAAATCGAACCTCAACTACTTGATGAGATCCGTGAATTTCACGTTGGCGAACTTGAGGGCCAGCTCATTGAAGGGGAAGCAGAAAGAGCGTTTCTTGAACTTGTAAGAAGTTGGATTGATGGCAAGGTAGATAAGAGAATCCCCAACGGAGAGAGTCACAGAGAAGTTATCGATCGATTTTGGAAGGCTATGAATACAGTTGTTAGTGAATGTCCCGAAGGAGAAGTCCTTGCGGTAAGTCACGGAGGCTTTCTGTCAATGACCCTTCCCTTCGTTTGCAACGGAATCGACCCGAAGAGATTCTTCTCGAGATCAGGCATTTCGATAAACAACTGCGCTATAACCACCGTGAAAGCCTACAGAAGAAACGACTCTTTTTCGCTCGAGCTTGTGGACTGGGCGAATACTTCGCATATGGAACTGGATTTCGAAAAGGAACCAGTAGAGACTATCTGGAACTCAGAAGATTGATGGAAAGATGATTTAGGAAGGAGGCAACAGTCGTGAAGATTGGAATAATCGCCTATTCGAAGACCGGAAATACACTGTACGTTGCCGAAAAACTGAGAGATGAGTTGATCTCCGCGGGAAAAGAAGCATCTGTGGTAAGGCTGAGATCGGAGACTCCCGATCTCGAAAGATATGAGGGACTGGTCTTCTGCACTCCGGTGAATGGCGGAGCACCCGCCGATACTATGAAGAGCTACCTTGCCAAAATGAAGTCCCTTGAAGGCAAGAAGGTTGCCCTTATGGCTACGGGTCTCTTTCCAGCCGCTTTGGGAAGGAGACAGACGCTTGCCTACATGAAGAAGATCTGTAGAGAGAAAGGGGCAGAGATCTGCGGGGAGGCCAGCGTTGGATGGTGGAGTTTTGGACGAGAGAGAAAGATAGAGAGGTTGGTAGATGATCTCGCTTCTTGTTTCAAGTGACGGATGATTACAGTCCGTGTGTGCAAATCAGAATTACAACTACCGGCCAAATTCACCTTCATATCATTCACTAATGAGTTCAACGAGATTTCTACAGGCCGCTTTTTGAAGATATTCCTTGTTGCAGAGGCAGAAGGCATTGGCTTTGAGAAAATGATAATCTCCCGCTAAACTGGGACAAAGTCTGCCGAAAACGCATCAATTTCCACGTACGATACCCGACAGTGCTAAGAGCTCGGGCCTTTCGGAAAGCTCTTCGCGTCTTCTCGACTGATATACTTGTTGCGAAAGCGAAATCATCGCTGATCTCGACAGTGATTTGTTTTTAGAGACTATCATCAAAGGAGGACTTTTCAATGCGCAAATTGCTTTCAATGACTGCAATAGTTCTTCTAGTTTCTTCACTCTTTGCTTCAACACCGGAAGAGATTCTCGTCAAAAGTGGGACTTTTCTTATGGGAACCACCTGGAGAGAGGAAGGCGTGGATAATGAAGCGGTTCGACGGATCCATCTGAATTACGATTACTACATCGGAAAGTACGAAGTTACCTTCGACGAGTACGGTTTTTTCACTGCGGAGACTGGAAGGAGCCTTCCAGACGATGCGGGTTGGGGAAGAGGGTCTAGACCTGCAATCAACGTGAGCTGGTGGGACGCAATTGATTACTGCAACTGGCTTAGCCTTAAGGAAGGGTTGCCCCTTGCCTACGACTTTGAAGGCAATCTGCTTGACGCATTGGGAAACAAAACCACAGACCCCTCAGAAGTTGAAGGTTACCGGCTTCCGACAGACGCAGAGTGGGAATTTGCAGCGAGGGGCGGTAACTTGAGCAAGGGCTATACAAGATCAGGTGGAAACTCGGTTGACTCAATAGCCTGGTATAAGTTGAACTCCGAAAACATGACCCATCCTGTGGGAACTAAAGCACCGAACGAACTGGGAATATACGATATGTCTGGAAACGTCTGGGAATGGGTAAGCGACTATCACATCAACTACTCTTCGTTAGAAGAAACGAATCCCTATGTTGATGTTTTCTCAGCTTACAGAGTTAAGAGAGGTGGCAGCTGGATAGACTGTCCCGTTGGTGTAAGTATCGATGTGAGATCGAAAGGTTTGCCAGGTCACACCATTACAAATCTCGGCTTCAGAATCTGTAGATCAGCAAAGTAAAGGCTTCTGTAATAATCTTAATTCCATCATAGAACCGTGTCTGGAATCATCTGGTGTCAAAGCTAACCCAGAACTTAATCATCTCCTGCAGTAGAAAGCAACGGAAATTAACAGTAGAACAACTTTATTGGCCCAATCGCCGAAACCGATTTTCACTCCTATTCCTAATTGCTCACCCAAAAATCAAACTGCCAAATCATTTGCTTCAGTTTTGTTTTTCGGAAAGAATGTACTATAATCTAGGTACATATGTTCTGAACAAATGATAGGAGAGATGTTATGACGGGAAAATTGATTAGAATGAACCGGATACTTAAAGAAGACGGAAAGACGGTAATCGTAGCGATGGACCACGGACAGTTTCAGGGTCCGATAAACGGTATCAGGGATATCAGGGAGACTCTGAGTAACATAATTATCGGCCGGCCCGATGCAATAATCCTTAATCCGGGCGTTATCGAAAAGAACGGAGATTTGCTTGGAGGAAAAGTTTCGATTCTATGCAGAATAACCGGTGCATCCACTAACTATTCCACTATGTTTGACTACCACAGAATTACTACTTCCGTCGAACATGCGCTATCAATAGGAGCAGACGGAGTCGTTGTTATGGGATTCATAGGAGGCGATGGCGAAAATGCGTCACTGGAGATTATTGGCAGGGTGGCTGAGCAATGCAGCAGACTGGGAATGCCACTGATTGCCGAAATGCTTCCGCAAGCCATGGATCACTTCACTGACCCCGAATATATTGCTCTCGGAGCCAGGGTCGCATATGAACTTGGCGCCGATCTGATAAAGGTGTATTACACTGGCTTTGAATCTTTTTCAAAGGTTCTGGAATCGGTCCCTGTGCCGGTTGTGATTGCCGGCGGGCCGAAGGGAAAGGATGCCTTTGAAATGGCGAGAGAGGCTCTTGAACTTGGCGCGATGGGAGTTGCTTATGGAAGAAATGTATTCCAGGCCGACGACCAGACCGAATACGTAAGAAAGCTGCTGAAAACGGTCCACGGCTAGTCCGAAATGAGGTGGCGTTTATGAAAAAAACACTCTTGTTGGTTTTCGTATTGCTTGTTGTTAGCTTGGTGATCGGAATTGAAGGGTATGTCTTTGTTGACCTTAATTCAAACGGAATACTCGACGCAGAGGATCAGGTTGTTCAGGGTTGTCTTATTTCAAATGGAATTGAGATAGTATCTTCAGACAGTGGCGGGTTCTACAACATCTCTGATTCAAATGGCTTCGTATTCCTGATCAAACCAGATGGTTATGTATGCAGCGAGTGGTATGCTAGAGGAGTCGAGAATCACGACTTCTTGCTGACGCCGATTGTGGAGAACGGCGTCTTCGCGGTTGTCAACGACATTCACTATGCCGATGATCCTGATCTCTTCTATGAGTCCCTGGGCGACAGAGAGATGAGCGACAACCCAGATGAATACATGACTAAACTAGTTTCGATTCTTGAGACAATTAGTCCCGATTTCATTGTCTGCAACGGCGACATGGGAGCAAGCATCAAGGACATCGACGACGAGACTGCAACCAGATGGGCTACTAAGGTGAGAGACTATCTCACAGTCGGAGACATCCCAGTTTACTACTCAGTCGGAAATCATGAGACAAACAAAAAGAAGGAAGATCCGTACGACATTTTTCACAACGCATACGGACCCGAGTATTACTCTTTCAACAGCTGCGGAACGCACTACATTGTACTCAATACCCACAATGTTGTAGATGGCAGTTTCATCTACGAGATCGACTCCGTACAGCTCGAATGGCTAAAAAGAGATATAGAATCTGTCGCTCTCAATACCAGAATAATTGTTTTCTCTCATGAACCGATATTCAATCTGGCAAAGACCGACAATTATTATGAGATGATGCAGATCTTTGCAGACGAGTGCTCATATCACATCAGCGGCCATAGACATACTATGATAGAGTACTTCGATGCCCCGTTTGTTGAGCTAACCTGCGGCGCCATATCGGGAGCGTGGTGGGAAGGCCCTTCCCCAACGGGTGACGAATATGGATTCACGCTTTTCGAAATGAAGAGAAATGATCTCAACTATTGTTTCGTTACTCTTACAGAAGATTATTCCGGGTGGTTCGACATGAGCAGAGAGACTCCCTATTCCGGTGTCGAGTATATCCGATTCTGCACATTTCCTTCAACAGAAGATATCGAAGTACTTCTCAATGATCGTGTCTTCGAATGCGATGTTTTGAAGAGAGAGATGAGATTCTGGAGCGAGTACTATTTCAACATCAATCTTTCTTCCTTTCCAGATGGCCTAAACGAAATAGTTGTACGCGTCGGAGATAAAGAATTCAGAAAGAAGCTCTTCGTCAGAAGCGCTCCGGTAGATATCAAATCTATGAAAGCAAACCCAGAATACTTCGAGGGAGCTCTTGTGCTCGTCTCAAATTGTTCCAATACCGGTCAGTGGGGTACAACCTACACGTTTAACGATGGCAGCGATACTTTCATGGTTCAAATAACCAATCTGGACATTCCATTTGCCATTTCCAAAGATGAGAAGTACTCTCTCTACGGAATATTCAGAAACAACGAGAGAGTAGTCGATCCACTGAAGCTGTTGGTGGCCGAGGGAATTGTTCAGGAAGAATAAGGAGGGGAAATAAGTATGAAGAAAACCTTAGTGGTTGTTCTTGCGGCAATGCTTCTCATTTCGACCGCGATGATCGCAAATCCCGTTCTCAAGATGAGTGGCGTAATCGCGTTGAGAAATGAGGAAGGCGTCTGGCAACTCACACTTGACGAGTTCAAAGAACTGCCCCAAACCGAGTTCTTTGTCACCGATCCCTGGATGGGTGACAAAACATATGTGGGAGTGACTCTCGCCGATCTGCTGAAGTTCGTAGGGGTTCCTTCGGGCGCGAAAAAAGTCGTGATGGTCTGCTCCGATGAGAAAGAATTCGCAGTAACTTATGAAGATGCGTTGAAGTATCCGATAATGCTGACTCACTCAACCAGATCGGGCGAAAGCTTGAGGGCTCTTCCAGCAAGCCAGGGCGGTCCTATAAAGCTTGCATATCCGATCAACGACTTCCCTGAAATCACCGACAAGTATCCATCAGATAACTGGGCATGGTACGTTGTCGAAGTCAGGGTTGAGATGTGATTTTTGTAAAGGGGGAGGCCAACTCCCCCATTGTCTGTGAGAAGAGGTGGCTGATTTGAAAGCAGCAATTTACAAGGGCATTGGGAAGATCGAAATCGAAGATATTGATACTCCCACAATTCAGGTAAACGAGGGCCTTGTCAAGATAGGGATGGTCGGTGTTTGCGGCACAGATATCAAGACATTCAACAAAGGTCACCACATGTTCAAACCGCCTTGCATTCTAGGGCATGAATTCACGGGAAGGATTGTTGAAAAAGGCGCATCGGTAGATCGCGATTTCGGTGATTCTAGATATGTTATTGCCCCCTACATAGAGTGCGGTAAATGTGAGATGTGTCAAAAGGGAGTTCCCGAGCTCTGCTCAAAGAAATTCTGGGTCGAAGGGGCCTTTACCGAGTATGTGAAAGTGCCGTCGGAGATCCTGGAAAGGGCGACTCTGAAAATACCCGATGATGTTCCTGAAAGTACCGCGACCCTTACAGAACCGCTTGCCTGTGCGATTCATGGCATTGATAAGGCAAGAATAAAACCTGAAGACAGGGTCCTGGTTGTTGGAAGCGGGCCAATGGGGCTGCTTCTTGGAAACGCTCTGAAGAACATGAGATGCGAGACATACATTTCCGATGTTGATAAGAACAGGCTGTCCATGGCAGCAAACTGCGGTCTCAAAACTATAGACTTCAGTGATTCGAGTTTCGAAAGCTTCAAGAAGAGTCAATCTCGTTTTGATTCAATTATCCTTGCAAATGATAAAAAGGAACTTGTCAATCAGCTTCTACCTTTTGTTTGTCCGGGCGGAACATTTGAACTGTTTGGTGGAATGTCGAGAGACACGATCCTGGAAATAGATCCTTACTTTATTCACTATAAAGAGGTAGATCTCGTCGGCACTTTTGGTTTCTCCGAGAAGGATTTCAAGAAGGCTTTCGGCTTCATCACTAGCGATCCAGATTCTTTCTCGAGATTGATTTCCAGAGTTTGGGATCTGGAGAATATTGACGAAGCCTTTAAAGATGCTATTGACAAGACCAAAATCAAGATTGTCGTCAAGGTCTCCCACTAGGAGGGATTTAAGTGAAGAAGGTATTTCTCTTTTCGTTACTTCTCATAGTCAGCACGGTTGTATACGCTGTTACTCTCGATTTCTACTGTCTTGCCTGGCAACCTGCAGCGGTCGACAAAATATACGATCTGGTCGATATCTGGAACATGGAGAATCCGGACATTCAGGTCAATATCATCTGGGGTACATGGGAGTCTTCAGATCAGTACCTGTTGACGAGTTTTCAGGGCGGAAATGCACCGGACGTCTTTCATACTGATGCAGAGAAGTTCCGAGAGTATGGGATGATGGGATACGCTGCACCGCTGAACAGTTACGTCACAGACGACATGATTGCTGACATTCCCGCGCACATATTCGAAGATTGCTACGATTTCACTGGCAATCTATATGGTATTCCGTGGTGTCAGGAAACGCAGGTGATCTTCTACAACAAAGACATATTCGAAGAAAGCGGAATCAGATTACCTCTCGACAGAATGATTTCGTGGGAACAGCTCCTCGATGTTGCTCAAAGCGTTACAAAGAAAGATGAAAACGGGAATGTAATAACCTGGGGAATCCTCGCTCCGCTGATGGAGAGGTTTCACTGGACGTTGATCGCTCAGAAAGACGGAACGATACTTACGAAGGACAGCAATCATAAATGGAAGGTCGAGATCAATGAGGGGGCAAAAGAGGCTATTGAATTCTACCTTTCGCTAATAATGGAGCACAGGGTGATGCCGAGAGATGTTATAAGCATAGACTACACCTCTCTAATGCAGGGATTCATAAACGGAAAGTACGCAATGGTTACCTTCGGCTGCTGGAACAGACGGTTCTTGCTTCAGAACAAGAACTTCAACTGGGGTATGCTTCTTGTCAAGAACGGTGACAACAAGATCAATGCGTCCGACCCCCAGGCTTTCGGTATCTCAAAGCTGTCCAAGCACAAGGATGAGGCCTTTGCCTTTATAGAATTCATGACAAATACTGAAAACTCAGCCGAGATAAGCTACAGCGACTATCTCTTCCCTGTCAGAGAGTCATCTCTCGAGGATCCGAGATTCAGCTCTCCGGAAAACGAATGGGACATCGCAAAAGCCTGGCTCCAATACTCGGACAACGTGAAGCCGGGGATGCCCGGATTCTACTCCTTCGAATGGAAGCTGTTTGTTCCGAATCTCGAAAAAGTCATCCTCGGAAGCGTGAGCCTCGATGCCGCCCTTAAGGATACTGTCACTGAAGGAAACAAGATGCTGAAGAAACTCGGGCTTCAATAATCAGTTATAGCTTGAGGAGAGTGAAAGGACTCTGCAGAGGTTGTGTGTACTGTTTGATCTAAGCTCTTTTGAGAGACTCCTTTCATCATTTCCTTATTAAGAGCTTGTATTCGCCAGTACTAATGTGATACTGGCAATCTGTGAAAAACATGCTACCGATTAACTCGGTAACTGTCGGGAGTGATGATAAATCAGAAAAAGCGAAACGGCCAAGGCGCTGCCGTATATTCTACCGGTATTGATCGTAGTAGCGCTCATAAGTGTATACCCATTTGTTAACGGGATATACAACAGTTTCTTTTCCGATGCTGTCTTCGGAGGTGGAAAGTACTTTTCAGGCCTTGAGAATTTTAGAGACCTGATGTCTGACAGCCTCTTCTGGACCGGACTGAAGAACAACTTTATATGGTCGGCCGCATGTGTGGGATTTGAGCTTGCAATAGGTATGCTGATAGCGCTGTTGCTCAATCTTCCGTACATAAAGCTCAGAGGGCTATACAGAGCACTCATCCTTCTTCCCTGGGCAACAACTCCCGTTGTCGCGGCGTTGATCTGGAGATACATCTTTGGGGTAATGGGACCGCTGAATTCCTTTCTGAATGCTGTGGGATTTGCAAATCCTCCCAACTGGTTGGTAACCCCCGGCTATTCTCTGTTCGCCTGTATAGTCGCAAACATCTGGATAGGCCTCCCATTCGTTATTGTGACTCTTCTGGCGGGACTGCAGTCCCTTCCGTCTGATGTATACGAGGCCGCTGAAATAGATGGTGCCGGTGTATTGAAGAGGTTCTTTCATCTCACTCTGCCTCTAATGAAGAGCTTGATTCTGATCCTTGTTACCTTGAACACTATCTGGACTTTCAACATGTTCGATATCGTCTACTCAATGACAAACGGTGGACCTGGAAACTCTTCAATGTTGCTGTCGCTGTACTCCTATCAGAACGCTTTCGCCTACTTTCAGCAGGGTTATGCTTCTGCAATCGGCGTAATCTGTCTGCTTATTCTCCTTCTACCAGTAACCTTTTACATTAGGGAGGTAAGAAATGAGGCCTAAGAGAAGCGTAGTAATTACAATGAACATCGTTGCCTTTGTAGTAGTTCTCCTAATCCTCTCTCCTCTCTTGATGCTAGTACTAAACTCTTTCAGAGAGACTATGGATATTTATCAGAATCCCCTAAAGCTTCCCGAGAAGTTATATACTGGAAATTACTCAAAGATCTTCCAGGACACCAGTTTTCGCAGGAACTTTGCGAACAGCATGACAGTTACCCTCGTCACCGTTCTGCTTTGCATAGTCATAACAACGCTGGCAGGTTACGCCATGTCTAGATTCAAGTTCAAGGGAAAGAATCCCTTGATACTTTGGTTGCTAGCTTCCCAGGCTTTTCCGGGAATTCTTATGATTATTGGCCTCTTTTCTCTTTTGAACCGATATTCTCTTCAGAACAATCCCATAGGTTTGATTATTCTGTACACTACCTTTACTATCCCTTTCTGCAGCTGGCTTCTTAAGGGGTACTTCGATGAGATTCCTCAGGCACTTGAAGAAGCTGCAATGATAGACGGCTGTACTCGCTTTCAGGCAATGAGGAAGATAATCGTACCGATGGCCGTTCCGGGGATTGTTGCTGTCGGAACGTTTGCCTTTCTTCTCTCGTGGAATGAGTTCTTTTTCGCACTTGTAATCATGAGAGAGAATGCGAATTACACCCTTCCAGTATTTCTCTCAAGGTTTGTTGGAACTGGAGGCGCCGTTGAGTGGGGTGCGCTTTCGGCCGGAGCTCTCATCACTGCTCTTCCTCCTATCCTTCTATTTCTTCTCTCGCAGAAGTATTTGATCGGAGGCTTAACGAGAGGTGCTGTCAAATGAGAGCTGCGGTTATTGGTGCGGCCTCAATCGACAGATACTTGATTCTCGATTCATTTCCTGAAAGAGATTCCATGGTATTTGCAAAAGGCACACACAATTTCATCGGGGGATCGGGAGCAAATATCGCGCTGAATCTCTCGAAATATGTTGAGACGGACTTCTACTTTGGTACAGGAAATGATTTAACTTCGGAGTGGATTCTCAAGAGGCTTTCTTCTTCGGAACTGAACCTAAGCTACAAAATCGAGGATGGACCTGGTGCTGAGACGATAGTGATGTTGGATTCTCACGGAGAGAGAAGAATCATATCGCTTGGAGGCCACGCTCTCTTTAGCGGCGTAATCGATGAAAAGAGATACGATGCGATTTGCGTAGCCGACTGTTTCAAGGAAGTAGCTGTCGATGCTTTCCGAAAGGCCTCTGAATCTCTGAAGGTCTATGTGCCTGGTGGTTGTGGTCTGTATTTCGGCGTAGATGCCGTTATTGAGGTATCCTGTCTGTCGGATTTCACTATACTCTCGGAGGGTGAAGCGCAGACCATTCAAGACAGAATAAGTGAGATAACCTCAAACGTAATCATAACCAGAGGATCATCCGAGACGCTCTGGATAGATGGAAACAAGAGCCGTCGTTCATTTGAAGTCGAGAACACTGGAGGAAAGCTCGCGGACACTACAGGTGCCGGCGACGCTTTTGCCGCAGGATTTATAGAGAAGTTCATGAAGTGCGGGGATCCGGTCCAAAGCATCTACCATGCTCACAGGAAGGCTGCGGAAGTGATCTCGGTAATTGGGCCAAACCTCGTGGAAGGGAGGAAAGACCTACGATGAAAGGACTGATGGCCGATAGAGACACAATGATAAAGGTGTGCAAACTCTATTATCTTGAAGACCTGACACAGAGTGAAATAGCAAAACTGGTCGGAATATCCAGGCCTCAAGTGAGCAGGTTACTCACAAAAGCCAAGAACGAGGGGATCGTGAGGATCGAAATCGATTCGGGAAGCCTGGGAAATTCTGAAGAGATCTCAATGGAGATGAAAGAGAGATTCGGCCTGAAGAACGTTATCGTTGCGGATGAAGGAACGGAGGTAGGAACAATAACCTCGATCGCTATATCTGCAGCTAAATTTCTTCCCGATTACGTGAAGAATGGACAGCTTGTGGGGATCTCCTGGGGTCGAACTCTGTACGAGACAGTTGAAAGAGTCGTGTTCAACGGGGAGCTTCCAAACACAACATTCATACCCTTAATCGGCGGCGTTGGCCAGTTGCGCCATGAGTATCAGATGAATTCAATAGTTGAGAAGATCGCAAATTCCTTTCACAGTAATCGTTACTACCTTTTCGCTCCGGCCTTCATAGAGAACTCGAAGACTCTGAATATGATGCTCGAAGACGGCTCAATAAGATTCATGTCGGAGATGTGGAAGAGGCTGGATCTGGCAATTGTAGGGATAGGTGAACCCATATCTTTATCCAACGCCTTCAAGAACATCTACGACAAGGAGTTCCTTGCTAATCTTATGAAACACGCAGCGGTTGGCGACATAGCAGCGAGGTTCTTTGATGCCAGCGGAATACCTTGTGTTTCCGGAAACGAAAACATTCTGGGGATTTCTCTTGAGCAGCTGAAGGAAGTTCCCGAGGTAATTGGAATTGCCGGTGGAAAGGAAAAGGCTCTGGCGATTCACGCGGCAATTAAGGCCGGATACATCAATTCAATCGTCACGGATCGGAGTACCGCTCTCCAGATACTCCGGATGGAGAGGTAATATGAGAATCGGATTAGTTTACAATCCAAACTCCGGTAAGCGAGAGAATGATCGAGGTCTCATGAAGGCTCTCGCCTCAAAGCTTCAGGGCATGCATCTCTGCTGCACCGGATCAACTCATTTCCACCTGAAAGAGTATTTCGATCTGGAAGTAATAGGATCGGAGCCAATACTCAGCGACTACAGGGACACCGTGAACGCCGGCAAAGTCCTTTCAGAGACAGATCTAGTGATCTCAATCGGGGGAGACGGAACTGCATCCGATATCGTTGCGGGTATGCGCAAGATCGGAAGGCTTGTGCCTGTTGTAGGCGTAGCTCTAGGAACGTCAAATTGCGGACCCTTCATAGTTCTGAGATCGGTCAGCGATATACATGAATTCGACTTCCTGAATATTGAGCCCATATGGGTAACGGGACTGGATGTCTTTGAAGAAAGGTACGTGGGTTCGGCATTCAACGATATCGTCATTTCCCAGACACTAATTTCGACAGTTGAGGGAGAGACCTGCACTATCGATGCCTCAGACTTCTTCTACAAAAACAAGAGAACACCTCGAGAACCTAAATCAATTGCTTCAGCCGCAAGCAGATTGGAGATCAATGGCGAAGAGATCACGCCGCAGTTTCAACCCTCTCAGATAATCATCTCTCCATTCTCTGAAGACATGAAGTCTCTATATGCATACAGGGCAGTTAATGGGCTCCTTTGCTGGCTGCCGTATTCACTATGCAACTCGGCAATGATTGTCTCTTCGAGGCCGATAATAACTATGGTGGAACCGGGCGAGACCGTTTCCGCGGACCTCAAGCAGTTTATCCTTGCCAGCACTGATACAGTGCGGCTATCAGGCTTCAATGCCTTCTGCGTAATAGATGGCAATCCAAGAGTGGATCTTTCAGTGAGTGTCGGGATTGAAGTGGTAACAAATGCCAGAGCAGGACTCTGTGTACAAAGAAGTGATGGAAAGTGAGCAGGATTCTCCGGGCACTTGAAGCATTCGCAGTTGGCGATGCGATGGGGATGGTAACGGAATTCATGACCCGACGCCAAATCTCTACCAGGTTCGACTTCGTAAGTGATTTGCTAGAACCAGAACACTCGCCTATCCACAAAAATCTAACAAAAGGTCAGATAACTGACGATACGGAGCAGGTCATTTATTTAACCAGACTTTATCATGAGAAAGGAAACTTCTCACAGGAGACAGTCAAAGAAGCTCTTTGCAGGTGGGAGGACGAGTGCGACCCTGTCGCGAAAGGCTACATAGGACCGAGCACTAAGAGAGCTATCGAAGCCTTCAAAAATAGGCAGGACTTCGAAAGCCTTGGTACAACCAGCGGGGCACCAATGAGAGTGCTAGCTCCAGTGTTATGTAATCTAGACAAAAGCGAGAAACATCTTGTCGAAGCAATAAGAAACTGTACTGTCCCTACTCACAACACAAATCTTGCTCTTGAAGCTTCTCTGGCAGTCGGATTTGCCTATTACTACGCTGCGAGGGGGTTGAATGCCGACGGGATTGCCGAGGCCGCAATAAGAGGCTCAAAAGTATGCGAAAAACTCACCTGTGCAGAATTTGTAGGACCTTCGGCCGGCGAAAGACTTGCTGCTATCAAAGGTCTCATCGGTGGGCAACATCCTGACGATTTCTTGGACAGGCTTTACTATGTATTCGGAACAACTATGGAGGCCGTGGATGTCGCCGTGGCAGCGATTGCCATAGGCCTTTTCTGCAGAGATGATGTCTGGCTGGCAATAAGAATGGGCGCTTCGATAGGTGGTGATACCGATACTATAGCCGCAATAGCTGGAGCACTGTCTTCTCTTCAGGGCGATGCAAACAACATCCCTCACTTCATAACCCAGAGAGTCCTGAAGGCAAATGAAGATCTTGATCTTGAGAAGCATGCGAGATACATCGAAAAGATGAGTGATATAGATGATTAAACTCCTCTCCGGAAGCGCCTCCGTTGGAATTATCTACGGAATCTTCAATTTCGTTCTCATACCCTATCTCAACGGCAAGTTTCACTCAACTGCTCTGGCTGGTAATCTCGTTTCGGCCGGAATGATCATAACGATCTTCACAGGGATGCTTATCGGCTATCTTGGTGACCGAAGCAAAAAGTATCTTGCCTTCATTAAAGGACTCTTCATCATTACGATTATCAGTATGTTCATACTCAGCACTAACAACGAGATCCTGTTGGGTATTGCGGCTGTAGTTTTCACCATGTCGATTTTCAGTTTGCTTACACCTTACTCTGCCCTTGTCAGCAACGTAAGTAAACCGGGCAGAAAGGACAGAAACTATGGATTCATGATGGGTATTATGAACATCGCCACCTTTCTCTCCTCTCTCTTTATAGGAGTCACACTTTCAAGAAGCGGGGAGACAGCCTTTGTGGTCTTCTCAATAGCCGCTGCAGTTCTCGTTGTTCCGCTTTTCTTCTATAGAGCCGAGTCCCACATAGTTGATTCTGCTGTGGGCATCAAAGAAGAAGATTTGAGGTTCAGAGTTGACAGGAAGATAGTGTGTGTGATGATCTCACAGTTTGGCCTGTGGTTTTCAATGGGCGGGATACTTCCCTACCTGACATCTTTCATAAGCAGTGATATTGGTGTGTCTCTTGGCACTGCATCATCGATAATGGGAATATCAACTCTTGTGAGTGGCGTGACTTCTCTCATGACTGGTACTCTGAGCAAAACGCTCGGGCAGAAAAGGCTGCACATTACAGCGCTTTCTATCCTGGCCGGCGTTTTCTTGTCAGTTAGTATCTTCTACTCTGGATTCCTGGGTCTTGACCCATTTCTGATGCTTATCGTGTTGATTCTCTTTAGCTTTGCTTTAGGAATAGTTCTCGCTCTAAACGTAACAATAGTCTCAGATACAGTCTCCCTTGCAAATCAGGGGAAAATCTTCGGTCTCAATAACATAGTTATGGTCCTATCTCAATCGCTCGCTCTGAGTCTTATCGGCTCTCTGATATCGTTGAGTGGTTACAACCTTGCCTTCGTTTTCGTCGCAGCAGGGTTCGCGGTAGCAATCGTGTTTTTCGTCATGAGTACGCTATGTTGTCGAAAAACCGTCTCATAACATGAGACGTACAAAACATAGGGAGTGATTATCAACTGAAAAACAAATCGAATGAAAAGGAAGACATTCAATCAAGGCATCTTCGTTTGGATTTGAGCTCTTCGTGAAGACGTTCGCATCTTTCGTACCAGAGTACTCTGTAATCTTCGTGGTTGATTATTCTGCCAACAAGGTCATACGGAGTGAAAACTCCTTCCTCTACACACCACTTCACACATTCCTCATACGCCTCTAGGTCTAGCTTCTCGTCTGTTATCTCGATGAAGATCGAATCACGATCTTCGATAATCGCTGCTACGGCTCGTGTATGCCCATCGGCCATAACGAGCTTACCGTCAAAATCGATTACCGGAACCGGAACGCTCTTGAGAGTCTCCTTATTCCGAATCGCTCTGAGTTTGTCCTTTGATATATATAGCTGGCTTGGCTGGAGATACTCAATTCGGACTTTGAATCTTTCTGACATCTACTTCGCTCCTCCAAGAACCTTGACTACAGATTCTCAAATGCACATCGAATCAATAAACGTCTGAGTGAACGATCCACTTCTCGTAGACTAACCTACCATACATTATGAAGAACGCAAGTGCTATTATTTCACTGTTGAAGGGCTTTCCCTACTTAGTCTTGCCAAACATTATGAACAGGCGGGCCTTGATTTAGTCTTAGAGACCGCAAAGGGCTAAGGCCAGAAAAGTGCCGATGATTATCTTCAAAGAATGGAACGAAGTTCTCATAAACCTAGTATAAAGGAGGAAAAAATGATGAAGAGAAGTCTGATTTGGACTACAAGTCTTCTTTTAGTCGTGTTTGCCATCACCAGCTGTATACCCTTTCCGAAAGTGAAAACCTACCGCGCATGGGTAGTGGGGCAGACAGACACAAACGGAATCGCAATGCTTTACTTCTCGGACGATTCCGGTAAAACCTGGACGCGCCAGGCCATGGACATCCTGCCTGAAGGTAAGAGTTTGGAGGATGTTCTTTCCGTAGATCAGAATAGAGTCTGGGCTTGCGGTTCAGACGGGCTCTTAATGAAAACGGTCAATGGTGGCTCCGACTGGGAAATAATTGAAGTATCGGAAACTGCCACTGATTCCTTTTTTGCTTTCCTTTCGATTTTTGAAGACAGAATTTGGGTCAGCGGCGACAGCGGACTTGTCATCTTCTCTGAGGACAATGGCGATAGCTGGACTGTTTGCGACCTTCCCGAAAACGCCGCAGATTACTTGATTCAGGGAATCCACGCAATAAACCAGAATGTGATCTATGCGGTTGGAAACAAATCAACACCCAGAGCCGGAATAGTACTGAAAAGTGAAAATGGTGGCCAAAACTGGGACGAGATTGATCTCCCCAACAACTACAACGATAATGGGTGGATTGGCGTTAAGGCTACGGATGAAAATCATATAGTCATCTACGGTGGCCAAGGCCACTATGCCGTGACTGCCAATGGTGGGAAACAATGGGTTACAGGAGGCCCGCTCTTTCCAAAAGACCTGAACTCTCTGGTAATGATGGACGGTTCAACTTACTGGGCAGCCTGCGATTTTGATACGATAATCCTTACTGAGAACAGTGGTATAAGCTGGGAGGAGCAACCGTCAGCAGGAACAAGCAACTCCTTTTTGTTAGGGATAGATGCGCTCGACAGAAACAACGCGTTAGTCGTCGGTTCTTCGGCCGGATACCCGCAATTCGGTAAAATCTTGCGCACAACAGACGGAGGGAATAACTGGGAAGTAGTCCTTAGTGCAGAGGAATGTCCGGTTACCCTCAGTCATGTTTCGATAGCTGAGAAGAGTATGTGAAACCGGGGTCGGGGATTGTGTAGATTGGGGTTTGGAAAGAGCAGAATAAGACGCAAGGCGCCGGAATGCATCGGCGGAAGTGATGCCACCTTCGGTGGGACGCATTGCACTGAAAAGCATCAGTGGACGCAAGGCTGGCGAAGACCACGCCAGGTCGCAATGCCCGGAGAAGCATACGGGGACGCAAGGCCCGCTTCGCGGGGATGAAAACTCTTGGAGAGCAAAAGAGACTATTTCGCCGTTGAATGGTTCTCCGTTCTCCGAAAAAACCTGTTCTTCGTTCCAGAGCGAGGATCTGTTCTTCGTTCTTGGAATTCGCTGATCGCTTGTAAAAGCTCAGCTGCAAGTGACAAGTTGCGATTTGTTTGTTGTTAGAGCATAAGCTAGGAAGGCAGTTCTCGAGTTTGATTCCAACGAAGGACGCCTCTTTAAAGCGGAAGTGGTTCTTCACAGCGCTCAGCATGTTTTCGGAAACGTTTTTCAAAGAACTAGATCCCGATCAGTTTCATATCGGGATGACAGTCTTTTCTTGATTCGTGTCATCTGGCGTGCTTCTGGCCAGAGCAGCTTTCATATCCTATCGGTGAACGGGTCTCAGTCGGTCCAGGAGGACGGCGGAGCGGTGCCGGTCAACGTTCTACTCAGCAGCGTTCAGAGATTAGTGGCTCTTAGCTCGCGAAGCGGAACCGGCCTCGCCGAAAGCGAGACTGGCCGCACGAAGTGCGACTGGCCTGCGTAAGCAGACTGGCTTCTCTTCTCCTATTCTCGCAGCGAAGCTCTCGACAATGATCTTTCTCGGCCGATTTTTCGGTGGACGGCCATGCTCTTTGACGAAGAACGGTTTTTCACAGCGCTCAGCGGGTTTTTGCTCTTAAGAGCACAGCGACTCTTATCCTTGCAACTTGCAACAGGCAACTCACAACTGCTCTTCGAAGGACGGGTTCGTGATCTGGGACGAAGGACCAAGGACGTCTCCTCAAAGCTTACAGCATCTCTTCTCGCCCGCGAAGCCTGACTGGCCTGCGTAAGCAGACTGGCTTCTCTTATTTTCTCGAAGAACAAGCCCGCATTCATGAGGTTTTAACCGACACTATACTATATCGTTATACTAATACTAGGTATCATACAGTACAATGATATCAACATAGTACAGAGGTGATGTTGTGGACATAGGGAAACTGGCGACGGAAATGAACAGGGGCTTTATTCAACTCTTAGTCATGGTTATGCTTGACGAACCAATGTACGGCTATGATATCGTCAAAACACTCGGGGAAAGGAACTTCCCAATCGACGAGAACACCCTGTACCCTCTTCTAAGAAGACTTGAAGAAAGAGAGATTCTATCTAGCGAGTGGAGAGTCGAGGAGAATAAACCCAGGAAATACTATTTCGTATCGGAAACCGGGAGACAGGTGAGAAAGGAATTACTGAGAATCTGGAAGGAACAGGAACTACTTCTAAAGAGCTTTGCTGGCGAGGAATGAAAATGGTAAGACTGAAGAAGCATCTCGATGATGTAAGAACCTTTCTGCCTGGAACTGATCCGGATAAGGTAGATGAGATTCTAAAAGAAATCGAAAGCTACCTTCTTGAAAGAGCAGAGCGAGAACACGGCGAAATCAACGACACCACGGTCGCTATGTCCATAAAGGAATACGGTTCACCCGAAGAGGTTGCAGCAAGGTATTACGAGGGCGGTCCGATAATTGCCCCTCATCTTAAGAACTATCTCTTCATGTACACGGGAATCCTATTCGCGATTCACCTCGGACTGCATCTAATTGCCTTTGTCTTTGGTGAAAATGGAGCGATCTTTAGCTTCAGAGGTACAGATCTGATAAGTCTTGTCTCACAGCTGCCGGTAACTTTTATCTTTGATTTCGGCCTTGTGAGCTTGATTCTTTACTTCGTGACGCAGGCAAAGGGTACTGCAAAGCTCCCCCATTTCACATATTTCATCAGAGAAGAGAAGACACCTTCCATTGGCAAGAGGATTGGATCTCTTATAGGAACCTCTGCTGGCGCCGTGATAACCTTCCTGGCTTTCACATACGGACCGTTCTATCTTGGAAACGGGGAGTTGACAGAGATCGCGATTGTTGCACTTGACTCCTTCAAGTTCGGTCTCTTCCTGGCTTTTGGATTGCTGATAATAGATTCAGTATCAAATCTGATCAACATTTTCAATTACTCGAGGTTCAGCAAAATCGTTTCAAATACTCTTGGCCTTGTCTTTCTCTTTCTTGCAGTCTCGCCCGATTACAAATCAGATATCGCATCCTACCTAAGTCTGAACCCTTCAAGTGTCGATCATCCCATGCTTGTCGCAATACTATTCTTAATGGCTATAGTATTGATCGTTGATCTGGTGTTCGAAACGATAAAGTTCTGGGCTAGCAGAATTGTAAGAACCAACTGAGACTATCCGATGGGAATCCGGAGGGGCGTTGCCCCTCTTTTCTTTTTTGCAGAGAAGACCTTCAACAAAACAGTAAACAGTAAAGTTGAGAACTTCAGATTAATTGGGTTTTCTTTTAATAACTGTTTGTTGCAGTAACTAGCTTGCTCCGTTGATTAGTCAAGGGGGTAGAGTAAATCGACAATCTCTATCGCATTTTCACTGGCCAATCTCTCACCCGGAATCTACTTGGTGATACAATTCATTGGGCAGTCTTCATAAGGTCTTGAAGAACTCCCTTTTTTGGAGTCTGACTTTGGAATTCTGCTTCCGGGTGAGTCATCTTCCTTAGCTGTAGGAGGTACAATTTGGCCGCTTACATTATTAGAAGACTTCTGTTCTTGCCACTTGTTGCCTTCGTTGTCACGTTGGTTGTGTTTGCGGTCATCTGGTCAATGGGACCGGACGTATTGCTCAGAGCATACATGACGGGAAACGCTTCGAAGTCCCCGAATGCTGAACAGAGGATAATCGAGAAATACGGGCTCGACAAACCGGCAGTTGGCATGTACTTCAAGTGGCTTGGTAATACCATTAAAGGCGACTTGGGATACTCATTGACTGCCAACTCATCGGTTTCTGAAGCGATTATCTCAAGGTTTCCGGCAAGCCTAGAACTACTGGTTCTTGCACTCATTCCGATACTCTTGGTAGGTTCAAGGCTTGGTATTAGAGCGGCGATGCATCCGGATGGGCTCGCAGATTCTGTCTTTGGATTTTTATCGATAGTAGGCTGGGCAACCCCAGATTATGTAATGGCTCTGCTCATTCTCGTGGGCAGCTTCACCATATTCGGCAGGCTTCCTATCGGCAGCCTGACCACCGGGTTAATTACGAATTGGACCTCCTACACTAACTCCCTAATAATCGATTCAGTTCTCAATCTGCGCTTCGATATCCTTTTGTCTCAACTAATCAATCTTGTGCAACCTGTATTGACCCTCTTCATCGTGCATTCGGCTTACGTTTTCCAGATAAGCAGGGCAACTGCTCTCGATGTCAAGAAAAGAGATTATGTTAGGGCAGCAAGATCAAGAGGTGTGAGCGAAAGAACGATAATGCTAAAACATGTTAGAAAGAATGCTCTGATCCCTGTCGCAACTGTTGGAGGCGAGCTCTTTGCATCGCTTTTCGCAGGACTTGCCTTTGTTGAAACCATCTTTGCGAGACCGGGTATAGGAAGGCTGCTAACTGACGCAGCAATAAGCGTTGAAGTGCTGACACTCTCAGGCTGTGTGCTTCTGATAGCCGCCATGATGATTATCGTGAATATCGTTGTAGATATTATCTATTCCTTAATCGACCCACGAATCCTTCTCTGGGATAATGGGAAGGGATCTAGAGCAGATTAACGTTTTCTGGCCGCTCACAGAATTTGATTAGCGATTGAGCAGACAGTCTGGAAAGAAGATCGCTTATGGATGTTGCAGACGTACAATGAACGTTACGGGGTGAAACCCATGAAGAAGTCCGTTCTAGTACTTTTCATTCTGCTTGTTGCTTCGCTCTCACTCGGCAGCCTTTCTCTGGGACTGATCAATGTAGCTGCAAAGACCGAGTCTCTTTCGAACACTCCACTTTCCGGCTTCGTTGGAATAGACGTGCTGGGCATAGATCTGCGGTACGATCTTGGACCTTTATCGTTGGGAGTAGCAACTCCATTTCTGATGTTTACTCTCTCTGAAGACACCGGCATTAAGACCTCTTTTGTGATTCCTGGAGTTGCGTGGTTAGTATATGCCGGGCTGAAGCTTGATATGGGCGTCTTCTATTTCGGGGGAGACATCGGTCACACATTCGCTTTCGGAGAGCAGTTGCAGCTTGGTTTTTCACCTCTAAGACTGGGAGTTGGAATGAATATCATTCCCAATTACTACATAGAGTTCAACACAGCTGTGATTCTCCAGAAATTCAGCGAGACTATCGGCAAGATCTATGACTTCAAGATCGGCTATAGATTCTGATAAAAAAAGAGGTGGTCAAGGTGAAGAAATTGCTTGCAACGGCCATTGTGGCAACAGTGCTGGCAATGTCTTGTCTTTCGAGGAATCCCACGATTGAGGTTTACAGAGATCGTTTCCAATCGGTCACCTACTACGATATCGAGAAATTCAGCGAGAATTTGAAAACAGAGAGTATCAATATTTCGCGTAATGAGAAGCGTATGCTGGAAGACGGAGACATTCTTGTTTATCTCACAGACCAGAATAGACTCAGAAAGATGCTTATACTAGAGCTCGACAGGGACAATCGAGGTTTCATGTTCTTTGACTTTGTTACGTATGACGAGAACGGCCTAGTATTCATCGAGAATAAGTATGTGAAGCTTCAGGCTTCGAATATTTTCGACTTCGACAAAGGAATCATCCCTGAAAAGACCGAAGGTGTCGAACTGTGGTGGCACAATCTGGATGATGTCGAGATGTATCTCGTTCCATGGAATCCAGCGAAGCTCGGAAAATACCCGACCGCAGGGCTGAATTGACAAGCAGCGAACTCGTTCCAAGAAAGCAGAGTTTTCACTGAAGGGATCTCAGAACAACCTTGAATCAAAGATTGCTCTCTGTTAACAAGCCGGAACTTGAACGACTCTAGAAGCGAAATCCATTCTCTAGAACTCAAGCTGAACGAGAAATGTGGGAACTATCTTCAGGCTAGTATCGACAAAAAACTCCCCAGGCAGATTAACGGGAAATCCCAGTTCTGCACCGATAAAAAGCTCTCCAAAATCAGTGGCGAACCCGTAGCTCGCACCTGCTCGTGCAAGAAGGAGGCCTTCCATTTCACCGAGGTGAAAAAGGATCTCAGTTCCACCGTGAACTCTCCAGGAGGCGATATCTTTGTAAAGATACAGACCCGGAACCAATACGATTGAATCTGTATCAAAGATTACTCCCGCCTTGGCCTGAAATCCAAGAAGCCACGTATCAAAATTGATTGCGGCAAAGGGCTCGAAATGACCGTGTATCTTTACGCCGACACCGAAACCAATTCCAATGGCAGATGCAGAAATAACAAGTACCAAAGCAATACAGACAAACCTCATGAAAGCATACACCTCCTCGAATAGTCCAATTCTATCTCAAGTCGAGTCAATAATCCCTAGAAAGTGCTCAATAGTCTAGTACAAAACTCGCTTAGCGAACAGACACATTCAAGAGTGATAGAATTAACTCGAAATTACCACTTCTCTCATCTGTTCTCTGTTACATTCGGCAGGAGTACTTTCCAATCGTCCAATGAAGAGTTTAAGGAGGCTAAGATGGCAAAGATTGTTATCATCGGAGGTGGAATCGGCGGACTGGCCACGGGGTGTTTTGCCAGAATGAACGGATTCGACCCGATAATACTTGAGAAGTCAAGCAAATTGGGCGGTCTATGCACCTCATAGGATAGAGGCGGATATGTTTTCGATGGCTGTATTCGCCATCTTGCTGGGCTACTCCGGATACCTCTCTCTACAACATGCGGAAGGATTTGGGCGCCATGCCTTCAGAAGTTCACTTCCCCGAAGAGTTGGTGAAAGCAGAAGATCAATCGGGCAATAAGTTCACGGTTTACTACTATCTCGAAAGACTTGAAACCGAAATGAAGAGAATCGCTCCTGAAGACTCTCATACAATAGAGGACTATATCAACGGAATCCGCAGACTTTCCGATATGGATCTTATGGAAGTGGGGTTCTGGAAATTCAGAGACTGGATCAAGAACATCTTTGTTCTCATAAAGAACAGAAAGGTCTCGAAGTACACAATGATTGCTTTTGCTCAGAGATTCAAGAATCCTGCCTTAAGGATGTTCTTTCCAGTCATTCAATACGGTTGGGCAAATATCCCCATGACTCTCAATCT
>Ga0334898_1001243_pt1 | contig 30457 bp, 22 predicted proteins | sample GraSluR3_MG_10_FD_207228 | JGI IMG/M metagenome (GOLD analysis project Ga0334898, IMG submission 207228) | Sludge microbial communities from methane-producing bioreactor in Wageningen University, Netherlands - Granular Sludge_3_08-R3 | ecosystem: Engineered > Bioreactor > Anaerobic >... | reverse complement strand
ATTTGAAGAAAAAGATAATATTTACAACAAAATTATGTTTTTTGAATTTCTAAGAATAAGCTTGATTTAGTTAAATAATCTTATTTTAAAGAGGGAGGGTTACTAATGAAAAAAATACTTGTTGTTTTTTTGATTGTATTTCTCATATCGTTTGTTTTTGCTGATTATAACAATGAAGCAGATATTGTTCTTGACAGTATTACAAATCCTATTCATTCTGAAGAAGTTGAAGAAGATGAACAGGATATAGAGATAATTATCGTTGACGAAGATGACAATTCCGAACAAGACGATTAAGACAATTGAATTTTAAAAATGTAAATAATCTATAAAAAATAAACTCATTCAAACTAATTATATCATTTTTTTTCACTTTAGGAAATAAAAGATAGATTCCTTCATTGAAAATAGATTATTTACAAAAGAACAAAGCAAATTTTATGTTTGATTTTTTCCATTAAAAAATTTAACCTTAATCATTTGAAGGAGGCGAAAAGATGGTTGATTTAGATGTTTTTAAAACAAGTGATTATATAAAAAAAACTCTTATAAAAGTAGAAAAAATTAACTCTTCATTTTCTTTTAATAATAAAGAAGATAAGAATTTTGAAAAAATAAATAAATTAATTTTAGATTCTGAAAAAGAAGGCATTGAAAAAATTGAACAATTTTTAATGTTTTTAGCTTTAAGTTGTAATACTTATAAAACAGTAAAAATTGAAGATTTGATATTCTTATTAAATCCCACTTCTAAAAATTTAAGTATAAAAGAAAATTGGATGTTAGAAGAAAACACTAATTTTATTTTTGAACAAGATTACAAAGAAAAATTTCCTGAGTATGAGACAGAAGAAAATCTTGATTTTTTTATTAAAAAAATAGAATTCTTAGAGAAAAAAAGTTATTTAAAATTTGATAAAAAAAGAAAAAAAATTTCATTTTCTAAATCTGAATATCATATTTTTCTTATATCTGTATATAAAAAAAATATTTTTGATAAATCAAAACAAAGAAATATGTTAAAAATTGCAGAAAAAATTTTGGGTTCTTTGTCTTTAAATTCGATTTTAATTACTTTGAGCATCCTTGAAAATATTTATAATGAAAATGAGGATGAAATTTTAAAGTATTTATTAAAAAGAATTTTTATGAAATGTTTAAACTCAATTTTTTTATCTGCTAAAAGTAAAGTTATATCTTTTTTTGATAATAAAATAACTGATTTAGATATACAAGAACAAAAACAAATTATAAAAATAATAACTTTGGAAAATACTATTGAGAACGATAATATTTTGTGGAATAATAATGTTCCTTGGTTTAATCCTGAAAATTATAAGAATTTTATAGGAAATAAAATCGCAGAAAAATTAAGCTCAAAAAAAATTAACTCTCTATTAAGCAAAAAAGGAAAAATAAGTTCTAAAAACATGTGGTTTTTGTTAAATATAGAAGAAGAAAAATTATTAGATTTTGAAATATTAAAAAAATCTTTAAATTATAATGAAAAAATTATTAGAGCAAGAGCAATAAAATTAATTTTTAAAAACTACGCCTTTAAATTAGAAAATATAGAAAAATATTTAATTAAAGATGAAAGTTATGATTATATTTATAATTTATTTTTAGGTGCTTTAGAGTCTTGGTTTTATTACGGAGAAAAAGAAAAATACTTAATAAAAAAATATTTTAAAAATAATTTAAATTTATTATCTGTGTCTATAAAATCAAAAAAAATTCTGGAAAATTTTAAGTATGAATATTTTGAAAAAAATAAGTTCTCAAATAAATATTCAGAAAAAGAACATATAGAATTATGGACTTTATGGCATGAAATATTTATTATTTATATTGATAAATATCCTGCAAAGTATAATGAGTTAAATACACCTCATATTGCTTGTACACTAAATGACTATTATGAATTTATTAAATCAGATGAAAAAGCGGTTGAACTTGTGACTTCTATTTTTAAATGGTTAGAAAAATATTCAAAATTTATTTTTCCGGATAATTGGGGAATAAACATTGCAGAATTTCTAATGAAAACAACAAAAACTAATTTTCAAATTAGAGAAAAAATTTTTAAAGAACTTCTTTCATCGAAAAGAACAAGTTTTATTACTTTAAATATTGCAGTTTTTATTGATTATTGGCATAAATTATCAAAAAAAGAAAAAAAATTAATTTTTGATTTATTAAATTCCAAAAGGCAAGATTTAAAATGGATTTATGCAGTTATTTTAAATAGGAGAAGAGTTCCAAAAGAAATTAATATACTACTATTTGGAGAAAACGGTGAAAAAAAAGGTGTTTCAGAAATAGTAGACATTTTGATAAAAAAAGATATTTTAGAAGAATCTCTTAGTGTTTATTGCGGCAATTCAAAAATTTTGTCTAAATATGGTTTCCATCATATAAATGATGACTTTGGAGTAAAAATAATAATCGAAATTTTGACTAGAAATGTTTTAAACGATTCTTTTAAAATAGCTTTAAAAGAATTAATCAATATGTTATATAACCGTTTTGATGAAGTTTTTCCAGAAATATCTAAAATTTTTTCTGAAAATCTTTTAAAAAAATATGAAAAAAGAAATTTGGTTTTTGATCAAATGTTAAAAACAACAATATCTCAAAGTCTTAGCAAAAAAGAGATGTGGAATATGCTTTTTGAGAATAGTAAAGATAATGAAAAAGAACAGTATTTAAGAAAAATTGCAGATAATATAGAATTGATTGAATACTATCTTTACAAACCATCAGAAGTATTGAAATGGTTTGATGAAGAACTACTTTACAATAAAATATACACTTTCAATTTAAACGATAATAGAATTTTTAATTTTTGTAGAAAAATTAATATTATAATTAAAAACAAAAAAAATGTATCTAATAATATGAAAGATACTCTAAAAAAATATCTCATAAATTTATATGAAATTACTCCACCAAAGATGAAAACAACAGATGAAATAGTTTTAAAAACTTTAAAATTATTAAATATATCTTGTTCTGAAATTTTTGAAACAATAGAAACTAACCGAAATAGCTTAAAAGAGCAAATAATAATAAAAATGAAAAAATTTGAAGAAACAACTTACATAAGAAATTGGATATAAATAAAATTCTTTAAATTAAAATTTTTGGAGGTGATTTTTATTAAGTGGGCAGACTATTTAATCACAAAAGTAAGATATAATGACAAAAGTAATTTTATTGAATATTTAGAAATTAGAAAAGATAAAGAATTTTTTGTAGGAGATGGTGAATTAAAAAGACGAGAAAAAATTATTGAATACATGAAAGAAGGAGCGAGCTTTTTTACAGCAAACAAAGTTATAAAAAATGATAAAACATTATGGATTAAGGGAAAAAAAGTCCATTTATTAAATATTTTTGAAAATTATTACATAAGAACAGATGAATTAAAATTAGAAAAAGATTATCTTGAAAATTTAGACGAAATGTAATCGGAGAATTTTTACTGATTCTCCGATTTTTTTAATAATTTAATTAATCTACAACTTCTAAAATTTCTTTTTGAATTTTTTTAGAGAATGATTTTAATATTAGCTCATACGACATATCGATCATTTGCTTTAATATGTCATCAGGAACATTTCCATCTACATAAACAGAATTCCAATGTTGTTTGTTCATATAATAACCAGGTATTATATCTTCATATTCCCCTCTTAAAAAATCTCCAAAAGTAGGTTCGCATTTTACAGTTACAATTTTTTTATCTTGCTTATCGCCACCAACCATAACAAACATTTTTCCCCTTATCATATATCTTATTACATTCCACTCTATTTTAAAATCTTTTTCAACTCCTTTTTTAGATAAGCAATATTTATCAAGCCATTCGTATTTCAAAAAAAACGCCTCCTTTTTTTAATTATACAAATATTATACCATGATTTACAAAAATAAAAAATATCTTTTTGAAAAATATCTTTTTTATTATATAATTTATTATTATAGAAAGTAAAAAATAAGATTCTGTGTAAAATAGTGTGGGTCATAATAATTTATAGTCAGTTGATAAGGAAAAACAAAAATGTTGAAATGGAAAAGCTTTTAAATAGTGAAAAGTTAAGAGTGGCAAGTGACACAAAAAAAATTTTTATTATAATGCTTTGACGGTAAATATGGATGAAATAAAGTAGCGAACAATTGAGAATTTTCGTCAAAAAAACAATTGAGCGAATCAAAAAATGCGTAAGAAAATAGCATGTCTGAGCATAGCGAGTTTGCTATTTTTAGCATATTTTGACCGAGCGAAATTTGTTTTTTAGAAAATTTGATCTTGTGAGCATTTATTTTATTCAATATTTACCACTTCATTATTATAAGGTTTTAATGTTTTTCCTAATATAAAATATCAATGTTATCATAAGTGCTGTAACGCCGTGCAAAGTTCAGCGTGGCTACACTACATTAAAATCAAAAAACGATCCACCCCGTCAACCTTCGGTTGCCACCCCTCAAGAGGGAAATTAAGTACAAATGCTTTTTTGCATTATTCCTGACCAACTTTCTGCTGACCAACTTACTAATAGATAATGTTTGAGAAATACTTTTTTATTATATAATTAATTAAAAACGGAGGGATAAAATTGAAAATCAATGAAAACAGACAGTTTATGAAATCAGATTTTTCTGCAAGAGGTATTGAATCAGATCAGATGAAAGGGTTACCTCAGCCACCATTAGAAAAAGCCATTCCATCGGATGTGGAATTAATTTCTCTTTCTTCTTTAGAAGAACTTAAAGATATTGAGTGCTCTTTATTTAATGCTATAAATAATAGAAAAAGCAAAAGAGTATATTCAAACGATTCATTAACTCTCAAAGAACTATCATTTCTATTATGGTCAACTCAAGGTATAAAAGAAGTAATAAGAGATGGATATGCCGCATTAAGAACCGTGCCATCTGCAGGAGCAAGACATCCTTTTGAAACTTATTTATATATCAACAAAGTTGAAGGATTAAAAAAGGGAATTTACAAATATTCAGCTTTAAAAAATGCAATTTATTTTATTTATGATCAAGAAGATTTAAAAGAAAAGATAATTGAAGGCTGTTTAATGCAAAATATGGCGGGTGAAGCTGCTGTTACTTTTATATGGAGTGTAATACCTTATAGAGGAGAATGGCGATATAATATAGTTTCACATAAAGCTATGCTTTTAGATGCAGGACACGTATGCCAAAATCTTTATTTAGCCTGTGAAGCTATAAACTCAGGAACATGTGCTATTGCTGCATATGATCAAGAAAAAATGGATCAACTTATAAAAGTCGATGGGAAAGATGAATTTGTTGTATATGTTTCTCCTGTAGGTAAAAACAGATAATATTAGTTTTTCATTTTTTCTAATTCTATATAAAATAAAAATTCTGTTCCTTTTTTCAATTCACTTTGAAAAGTGATACTTCCATTCATTTTTTCAATTATTTCTTTAGAAATACTTAACCCTAAACCTGTACCTTGAAATTTTCTCGTTATATATGTTTCTTCTTGTTCGAATGGAGTAAATATTTTATTTTTAAATTTTTCGCTTATACCTAAACCTGTATCTTTTACTTTAAAAGTCAATTTTATTTTATTATCATTTTGTTCTTCAGAATTAACTGTTATCTCAATTTTTCCAAATTCAGTAAATTTAATCGCATTACCAACTATATTATTAATTATTTGATTTATTCTTGATTCATCTGCTAATACCCATAAATTTTTTTCTAAATTATTAAAAAAATAAAAATTTATACCTTTATTTTTTGATGAAAATTCAAAAGGTTTTAATGCACTCTCTAAAAATGTATTTATTTCGAGCTCTTTTTTATTAAAATCAATTTGTTTTTTTTCAATTTTCGATAATTCTAAAATATCGTTTATTATTGGTAACAACCTATTAGCGGATAATTCTATTAATTTTATATTTTCTTTTATTTCGTTTATGTCAGAGCTTATAGAAGCAATTTGAGAACCTCCTATAATACCAACCATTGGAGTTCTCAATTCATGGGAAACTTTCGATAAAAATTCTGTTTTTGCTTCATTTGCTTTTTCTGCATTTTCTTTTTGCTTTATCAACTCATTTTCAATTTTTTTAATTTTTGTTACATCATGAATTGTCCCTATAATTTTATAAGGGACATTTTTTTCATTATAAAGAACTTCAAAAAAATTATGAATATACTTTTCTTTACCTTTTTGTGTAATTATTCTAAAAAACAAGTCATTATCAAAACTTTGTTTTTCTTCAAGTAATTTTTTTGAATGTGCAACTAATTTTTCTCTATCATCTTTATGAATAAAATTAATAAAATTTTCATAACTTGGTTCAATTTCAAAAGGATCTAAATCAAAAATCCTATAATATTCTTCAGTCCAATACTGTTCTTTTTTTAATAAATCCCACTCCCAATATCCAAAATTCCCTAATTTTTGAGCATGTTTATTCATAATAAGTTTTTCTTCAATTTCCTCATTAGTTTTTTTTAATTTTATTTCTCGTTTGTTAATCTCTTCAGCCATAAATTCGAAAGATTTTAATAAAATTTCAAATTCAAAAAAATCATTATTAAATTTTTTTACAGAATAATTTCCTTCAGATAGATTTTTGGACCATTCTATTATTTTATTTAAAGGAACTTTCACTTTTTTTGAAAAATGCACAGAAATAAAAACGCCAATAAGAATAATAATAAACCCTGTGATAATAAACATTCTAATAATACTATAAATTATGTGATTAGCCTCTTTAGAGGCTTTAGAAACAGAAATAACCCAGTTATTTTTTAAAGGAATGCTACTGACTAAAACATTTTCATTGTATACAGATGAAAAATAATTATAAGTTATACTTTCGCCTTTTAGAGCTTCTTTAATATGATGTTTGTTACTATGATTTTCTCTAAAATACACTAAATTTATTTCTGTACTTGCTATTACAGTCCCTTTATTATCATATATATTTATATAAGAATTTTTATCCAAACCAGCTAAAAGATTGTTAAAAATTCCTATATTTATATCAAAAACTATTAATTTTTCATTCATAGCTATTGATGCTGTTAATGCCGGTTCTCCACTATCTCTATCAATATAACTATCAGACCAATTAACTTTATTTTCTAAAACATCTATCGAAAAATCTTCTCTACTTAAATCACTTCCTATTACAAAAGGTAAATTTGGATACGTGTATACCACTTTTCTTTCTTCTTCTAGAATTTTAACACTTTTTATTTGATTATAATTTTTTAGATAATACTTCAAATAATTATCTAATTTATCCTCAACCATCTCAATATATCCCAGTTGATCTCTTACAGTTTTTATTAAATTTTCTGTCTCATCTAAATATAAATCAAATGTATTACCAACACTTATTGCCAATCCCATATTTTCATTTTGTATATTAATACTTAACTCTTTATTTAAAGTTATTCCTATCAATAAAACCACTATAAACAAAAAGGCAAATATTATTAGAAAATAAGAAACACTTAAATAAGTTGTTATTTTTTTTATTTTCAATTTAAATCAACTTCTACTAATTTATTATTTTTAATTTCGAACAAATAAAAATCTCTTTTTGATTCGCCTTTCTCATTAATAATAATTTCTCCTAAAACACCTTCAAAATTTCCTATTTTAATAATTTCATTTTTTAAATTAATAGGAGTAATTTTTTTTATATTAAGCATCGCTTCTTTTAAAACCATAATAGTTTCATATCCATACAATTCGGGAAATCCTGGTTCTCTTTTATATCTTGAAACAAATTTTTCTTTGAAATTTATATAATTTAATGATTGAATATTATCATTCCACGAACTACTAATAATTAATCCTTCAACAGCTTCTCCACCACTTTGTAATAAAGTATTGCTTAATGCCCAAGCAGATGAAAAAATAGCTATTTCTTTATTATACTTCCTAATCTGCTGACAAAAATTAGCAGTATCAATATCAGACGCAATTATCAAAATTCCTTCAGGATTATTCTCCAATAATAGCTGTGTTTCTTTCAAATAATCAAATTCTTTATCGTTTGAATTAAAAGCAATTTCTGATATAACACTACCACCTTCTTTAGTAAAATAATGCTTAAAGAAATCTTTCCAATCAACAGAAAAAGCCTTATTACTTAAATCATATAAAACAGACACTTTTCTAATATTTGTATTATTTATTATTTTGTTAACTATATTTTCTTGCTCAAACTTACTTGGAGGGTGTACGCTGATAAAATTTTTTGATTCGCCTATTAATAAACTACTACTTACTGTGGGAGATATCATAAACATATCATTTTCATCCAGCAAATAAATTACATTACTTGTAATACCACTTGTAACATGTCCAATAATTGCAACTACGCCTTTTTCAATTAATTCTTTATCATTTTTTATAGCTGCTTCAGGGTCATTTTTATCATCTTTTATAATTAATCTAATATTTCTTCCATTTATTCCACCGCTGCCATTTATTTCTTCTAATGCAAGTTGAACTCCATCTCTAACCGATATTCCAAGAGACGAATGAATTCCTGTTAAAGATGATGAAAAACCTAATTTTATTTCTTTTTTTTGATTACAAGATAACAACATACCTAATAAAATTATTATTAGTACAAAAAAAATTAAAAATTTTTTCAATGTCATCACCTCTTTTATGAAACATCTTTATATAATTATAACATATTATTTAACTTTTTAAAAATTAATTTATCCAATGATTACCATTGCATTAAAACCTCTCACCCCGTCAATCTTCGATTGCCACCCCTCAAGAGGGGAATTAATTCAAAGTCTTTATTAATAATACATTGATGGTAAATTTGGATAAAATAAAGTAATGAGTAATTGAGAATTTGCTGCCATTTTTCTAAAATATTAAACAAAAAGATACCTAGAATCTCATTTTTAAACATTTAGTCTAGTAAATAAATTTTTTGCATTAGTGTAAAAAACTTGTTCATGAAATTTTTGAGGAATTAATTTTTCTATAAATTTAATATAACTTTTTATAGGAGCCAAAGGCCAGTCTGTTCCAAAAAGCATTTTTGAATAAGATTCAGAATAAACAAACGCTCTTTTAAAATGTTCTACAAATAATTTTGTTTTTGAATAACCTTTAATATGTTTTTCGTCCCCAACTAAAAAACCTGATAAATCCGCATAAACATTTGAATTTTTTCTTAATATCTCTGCACAATCCATCACCCAAGGATCTCCATAATGAGCTATTATAAAATTATTATTTTTATGAGTTACTGCAAGCTCATCAACAGCAAGAGGATGAGAATATTTCAAAAATCCGCGTTGAGAATACGTATCTCCTGTATGAATAGTTATTGGAAGATCATATTTTGCGGCAATCTCATAAACAGGCTCATAAACTTTGTCATAAACATAAAAAGGATAGTAACCCGCATATATTTTTAAACCTACTATTTTTTTATCTGTTTTTATAAGATCTTCCAAAACTTTTATTTCGCCAGGATTTTTTTGTATAGAAAAAGGGTTAATTCCTGGAGATAAATACAACAAATCAGGTAACTCTGGTTCTAAATCTGCCATCATAGGCGTAGAAGCCTTATAATCAGGAAATCCTTCAGAAATAGTTTCTTGAACACCCATTACAATACCCGCTGTAACTCCAGCATTTTTGTATTCATTTAAAATTCCTTTATAAGAATAATCTAAAAAAGATATTTCTTTTGCGGTATCTTTAAATGATTTTATATCTGAAAAATGTAAATGTGCATCAATAATCATTATTTCACCACCTTATAAATTTTTTCCTTCTAAAAATACTTTAGAACAATTATAATGATTTGAAGTTAAATTGTCAAAAGGCAAAATTATAATGATTTTTAACATAAAATGATGATAAATCATTCTTAATGAATTTTATTATCTTTTTATTAATTTTAAACATATGGTAAAATTAATATCCAGAAATATATTTTTATATTTCTAAATAAAAAAGGGTGAGGTGAGGTTTTATGTTCAAAAAAAGTTTTATAGTATTTTTTGTAATTTTACTCATGTTTTCAGTTACAGTTTTTTCAAACGAACATATTTCATATCACAAACTTGGTATCTTTGGAACTACCGATACACATCAATATATTATGCCTTATGACTATATGGGAGATATACCAAATGAATTAATAGGGGTGAGCAAACTTTATACACTAATTGAAGAAGCGAGAGAAGAATATGAAAACTCTTTGCTTTTATGTGTTGGTGATGTAATTCAAGGAAGTTTAGTAGGAGATTATGAAGCGGAAGTCAACCCGCTAAAAGGATTAGAATTTCAAGCTATTATAAGAGCATATAATGTTATGGGTTATGATGCAGTAGCTGTAGGAAACCATGAAATTACTGATTTCGGATTAGAATTTTTTGAAATAGCACGAAAAAATTCAATTTTTCCATGGGTATCATCTAATTTGAAATTAGTGAATGCTCCCACAGAATTTTACGTAGATCCTTACGTTATATTAGAAAGACATATTGATGGAATACCTATAAAAATAGCAATATTAGGATTTACCCCTCCTCATGTAACTGATTGGGGAAGAAGACATTTATACGGAAAAATATATACAAAAGACATTGTAGAACAAGCAGAAATTTTTGTTCCTTTACTGCGAGAAAAAGCAGATTTAGTAATCGCTCTTGCACACACAGGAATTTCAACAAGCCCTAAAGATTCTTATGATGCAAGAGGAGATGCTGGCTATTACCTCGCACAAGTTAAAGGAATAGACGCAATACTTTTAGGTCATCAACATGCACATTTTCCTGGGGATTTTGAAAACGTTCCTGGGATAGATAATTATAAGGGTACTATACACGGAGTTCCCGCTATTCTCCCTGGATCTTGGGGATCTCATCTTGGAATAATAGACTTAGATTTATCTTATAATAAAAACACAGGAGAATGGAAAGTTGTAGAGGCAAATTCACATTTAAGAGCTGTAAAACAAGAAACTATATCAAACCCAAAGATAGAAGATGTTGTTAAAGAAAGACATGAGCAAACTATACAATACGTAAGACAACCAATAGGTAAAACAAATACAGAAATAACTTCTTATTTTTCAAGGATAATGGATAATCCTGTTACAAAATTGATTAATGATGCTCAAATATGGTGGGCTGAAAGAGAATTTGCAGGTTCTGAATATGAAAATATTCCTATATTAAGTGCAGCAGCTCCTTTCATAGCCGGAAGACAAGGGCCGGGATACTTTACTTATGTTTACGAAGATATTACTATAGGTTCTGTTACTGATATTTATATTTACCCTAATACAGTTTATGTATCTAAACTAAACGGAAAACAGATCTTAGATTGGTTAGAAAGAGCGGCTTATAATTTCAAACAAGTTGACCCTAATTCATCAAGTCCTCAACATATTTTAGATTATGATTTTAGAGCATACAATTTTGACGTTATAGAAGGAATAGAATATGTTTATGATATAACAAAACCTGCAGGACAAAGAGTCGTAAAAGCAACATTTAATGAAGAAAATCTTGATGAAAATATGGAATTTTTAATAGTTACTAATAATTATAGGGGCAGTGGCGGTGGAGGATTCCCTCATGTTGCTAATAATATAATTCTTGAAACGACCGAAATAAATAGAGAAGTAATAATTAGATACATTCAAAGATTAGGAGAAGTTAATCCAGAACCTTCATTCAATTGGCATATAAAAGAAGTTCAAACAAAAGCACCTCTTTTAATAAGAACTGCTCCTGAAACTAAAGAATATATAGAAAGAAACATTATTAAAGGTCTTAACTTTAAGGAAATCGATGCAAGTGGTTGGGGAATAATAGAAATTAATCTTTTTGAATTAAATGAATATATTGAAAAAGAAAAATATAACTTATCTTTGAAATAAAAATACAGGCTTTTAGCCTGTATTTTTATTAAATTTATTTATAAAATAAATATATAAAATAAAACTTAAACTCCAAAAAAATAATATTAAAAAGATATTTTCCGATTTTAAAAGAGGAATATTTTCAAATATTTTTAGAAACCCTACCGTTCCTAAAGTAACTAATTCGCCTATTTTTGTAAAAAGATTTATTGGAAAAATGAGAATTAAAAAAGAGGTAAACATAATTAAAGTTAAAACAGGCGATAATAAAGGAGTCAAAAGTATTCCTAAAAAAGATATTTCTCCAAATTGAATTATAGAAAAAGGAAAAATTCCAATAAATGAACATATCGGAATGAGAAAAAATAGTATTTTTTTATTTTTTACTTTTTTTACAGTATATAAAATCATGAAAGTTGCAGCATAACTCATTTGAAACCCCGTATTAAGAACACTTTCTGGAATTATGAAAAGATTTATAATCCCTACTAACCCTAAAATATTGAAAGAAGAAACATTTATATCAAAAACTCTAAAAATATTCATTAATACAAGAATAGAAACCGCTCTTACAGAACTTGGAGAAAACCCTGTAAAAATTAAATAAAAAATAATTATCGAACTTGATACGATTAACCTTAAATCTCTTTGTATAATAAATTGATTTATAATAAAAGAAATAATAAAATATATAATAAAAACATGCATTCCCGAAACGGCAAAAAGATGTAAAGTGCCGGTGTTTTTAAACAACTCTTTATCTTTTAAATTCCCCATTATAGAAGAGATTAAAATATCTCTAGAAATAGGATTTTCTATATTTCTACTCATTCTGTTTACTGCATAATCTTTTAAAAATAAAATAGAATTATTTGAAGCCGGTGCAACATATTCTACATTTATAAAATTTTCATTCATATATCCTTTTATAAAAACATTTTTACCTGTGTATATATCTTCAACTGAAAAATTTGAATAATAAAAAATATAATAATTTCTATGTTTGTACCATGAATCATTTTGAAAATATGCTTTTGAAATAATGGTATATTTATTATTTCTTTTATCTATTACTTTTCCAAGAATACCGCATTCTCCTGTTGGAAAAGATAAGGAGTGAAATAAAAACGGAACTAAAATTAAAATCATAAAAACTGATTTAGAAACTTTCTTTTCAATAATTATATATATAAAAACAAAAATTACTGCGAACAAAATCGCAGTAATTTTTGATATATTTCCAACGAGTAATATTAAACATATTAATATAAAACAGTTGAAAAACAAATTTTTCACTTTATTTTGAGCTTAAAACACCTAAAGCTAATGAAGCAAGTTTTGCTTGAGAATTATCCGCTCTCGAAACAATAACAACAGGAGCAGCAGCTCCAGCAATAACTCCCGCAATATTTCCACCTGCAAGATAAACAGCAGATTTTCCTAATAAATTACCCGAATGTATGTCAGGAACAACTAATATATCAGCTTTACCTGCCACATCACCTGTAACTTTTTTAATTTTAGCCGCCATTTCACTTAAAGCGTTATCTAAAGCTAAAGGCCCATCTACTATACAACCTGAAATTTGACCTCTTCTATTCATTTGAGTTAAAATAGCCGCTTCTGTAGTTTCTGGCATAGCTGGATTAACAACTTCAACCGCAGCTAAAACAGCCACTTTAGGAACTTCTACCCCTATTGATTTTACAATTTTTACAGAATTATTTATAATTGATACTTTTTCATCAAGAGTAGGTTTAACAATCATTCCACCATCAGTTACAAATAAAAGTTTTTCAAGATGAGGAGTTTCCATAGCGATAACATGAGATAAAACACTACCTGTTCTTAAACCCCATTCTTTGTTTAAAACAGCTTTTAAAAGAATTGCTGTTTTTATATCTCCTTTTAAAACTACATCTGCAGTTCCTGAAGAAACTAATCTAACACCTTTTTCAGCAGCTTCATAAGAATCTCTTGCATCTACAATTTCATAATTTTTATTCATTTTTTCTAATTCGGCTTTTATAACTTCTGATTTACCAACAAGAACAGGTTCTACAAAACCTTCTTCTTCTGCCATAGAAACAGCCTTTAAAGCCTCAACATCTTCAGCTCCTATAACGACAACTCTTTTTTTCTCTTGTGATTTAGCTTTTTCAACAAGATCATATAGTTTTTTCATTTTTAAACCTCCAAATTGGTATATTTTCTACAATATTATTTCAATTATAAATAATTAAAACTTATTTGTCAATAAAAAAAGTTGGAAAGCTAAAAGCTAAAAGTTGGTTAGTTGGTCAGGAAAAACATTTTCGCATTAACCGTTTTTTTCTTTTAATGTAGTGTAACAGCCACGCTGAAGTGTGTACAGCATTACAGCACTTATGACAATGTTGGTATTTTATAGTTGGTCAGGAAATGCATTAAAACTAAATGCTTATAATAATGAATTCATAAATATTGTATAAAATAAAAGCAAACAGTTGAAAATAAACAACAATAGTGAAACGCTGATTAAAAAAACGCTTCACTATTGTTCACAAAAATTTTATCACACAAAGGGATGTATATTCTTTTAAACTGTTTCTTTTTCTAATCTCGAATCAATATTATTATTATTTTTCATTAAAACTTCTTCTTTTACCACTTCTTTTTTAGTGAATAATATTCCTGCTAATATAGCTGTAAAAGGAGCTACTGTAACTAAACCAAAACTTCCAACTATAGTATGAAGTATTTCAGCAGAAACGTATCTTAAATTAAAAACATTCATTAAAGGAGTTCCTTGTGCCATAAAAACCATCAATAAAGCAACATATCCGCCAGAATATGCTAAAAGAAGTGTTGTAGTCATAGTCCCTATAACGGCTCTTCCGATAACAAATCCTGATTTTATAGCTTCTGCTTTAGATAAATTAGGATTTTTTTGAACAAGTTCATAAACTGCCGTTGAAATATCCATTGAAATATCCATTAAAGCTCCTGAAGAAGCAATGAATATTCCTGCTATAAAAATTTGAGTTAAGTTTAAATGTGCAAAACCTGAATAAAGCAAGCTTTCAGAAAATGGCATTATAGCTCCATGAATTTTAAAAACATTTCCAAAACTTATAGCAAGAATACAAGTTAATCCTGTACCGCTCAAAGAACCTAAAATTGCAGCAAGACTTCTTTTATTTACCCCTCCTATAAGAGTTATAATTATCAAAGTTAAAAATACTACTGAAATCATAGAAATAATTATAGGATTCCATCCTTTCAAAAATCCAGGAATAAGAATTTTCCAAATCACAAGTATCGTTAAAACAAAAGATATCAAAGCCTTTACTCCTGTCCATCGAGCATATAGGATTAATAATAACATAAACCCTGCAAATAGAAATAACTCAAGTCTTATTCTATAATGGTCTATAATATTTATGTGAGTTATTTTTTCATCTAAATAATCAATTACAACAAAAGCTCTTTCGCCTTCAAAAAATGTTTTGTCAAATTCTAATTTCCCCATATATCTATTAAGAGCTGTTCTTTTTTCCCCTTTAAATTTCCCGCTTAAAATTTCGACCTCACATTTTTGAGATCCTTGAAGTATTATTCCGCCAGTATTATAAACCATAGAATTATCTACAGATAAAATTTTTGCTTCTGCTCTTGTACTATTAGGATAAGCATTTGTTGGAAATCCTGTAGGAATAAAAAGAAGTACAACAATTATTAAAAATGAAAAAAACACAAAAACTTTATCTAAAGTAAAAAAAATTTGTCTCACTATAATCAATCCTTTCGATTTATTATATCGAATTTCGTAAAAAAGCTAAGCGGGTATTTTTACCCACTTAGCTAAAACAGTAATTAATTAAGACCTAAAATAGAAGCCATTTTGAAAAAAATATCTGTGTTATCGTAATATCCGTTGAATAATTCATTACCTGCTCCTATTGCAAAAACAGGAACTGGAAGAGCTGTATGTGCAAATGATGTATATTGAACACCAGCTTTATTATTTACTATATGAGAAAGAGTTATAGTTAAAGGCTCATAACCACCGTACATTAATCTTTCTTCAACTGAATAGTTTCTTTCATTTCTTGGAGTCATAGTTTGTTTTAAAGCTTTTTCTAATCTTGAAATTTCATAAGCATTTAATACCATACCCGAATTATAAGATGCATACAAATCTTCTGGAAATAATAATCCATAAGCATGTTTTAAATCCATAGCTAAATCTTTAATATTAGCTTTTTCAATAGTAGTTGAATTTCTGTATTCGTTAACTACCTTATTAAATTCTACATGAGTCATATTTACTTGTCCTATTTTATCAAAAAATGTTTCATAAGCTGTTCCTGCAAAACCTATAGTTAACCCACCACATTCATGATCTCCAGTAACTATTATTAAAGTATCTTCAGGAAAACGTTTTTGAAAAATTAAAGCTTCTTCTATAGCCGCTGCAAAAGCTATTGTATCATGAATAGAAGCTGCCGCATCATTAGCGTGTCCCGCCCAGTCAATTTTTCCTGATTCAACCATCATGAAAAAACCTGTAGGATTGTATAAAAGTTCTATTCCTTTACTAACAAAATCTGCAAGACTTAATTCCCCTGGTTTTCTGTCAAGTTCATAAGGCATAGCTGTATCATCTAATATAGGACTTATAGCAACAACTTTTCCATCTTTTCTGTTTAAATTTAATATATCATTTTTTTCATTAACTACTTTGTATCCTTTAGTTTCTAAAATTTCAAATATATTTCCTTCTGCTCCATCAACTCTTTGAAAAGCTCCTCCACCAAAATACTCAAAACCACTATCAGCTAATTGAAGTGCAATGTTATAAGCATCATTCCTGCTAGGAACTTTAGCATAAAAAGCTGCTGGAGTTGCATGAGTTATAGGAACACTTGAAACTACTCCTATTTTATAACCTTTTTCTTTCAACATTTCAGTAATTGGAGTATATTCAATTGTTTTTGAAACATCCATGTTTATTACTCCTGCTAAAGTTTTATAACCTGTAGCAATTGAAGTTGCTGTTGATGCTGAATCTGGTATGAATGAACTTAAATCAAAAGTATTTGCTGCTCCAGAAGCAGGAAATTGTGTGAAATTTAATCCTCTTAACCCTATAGTGCTTAATTTATCTCTGTTACCTAAAAACATTTCTGCAGAGGCAATTTGCGGAAAACTCATACCGTCACCAATAAATACAAACACATACTTTGGAGCTCTTCCAGAATAATAATTTTCCATGCTTTTAAACGATGATGCGAAAGAACTACTTACTAACAACACTAACATAACTACAAGTAAAACCTTAGAAACTAATTTAGTACAGTTTTTCATAATAGACCCTCCTTGATTTTTTGTTTTTTATAGATGAAACTGCTTATAGGGGGATCTTACAAAAAAATTATTAGTCTAATATTTTTCAATTTTAAGAAAGATATATTTATTTTAATAAATATACAAAAAAAGTGATTTGATATTTTTTATTTCTACTTCATTTTCTAACTAACCCACTTTTAAAATTCTCTGTAAATCAGTCAGGAAAAACAAAAAATGTTTAATTGGTTAAGCGTTTAAAATATTGAAAAGAAATGATACTTTTGGCGGTTTTTTATTATAATGGTTTGAGGGTAAATATGATTTTTAAGTTGGTAAGGAAAAACAAAAAATGTTTAATTGGTTAAACGTTTAAAGTATTGAAAAGAAATGATACTTTTGGCGGTTTTTTATTATAATGGTTTGAGGGTAAATATGGATGAAATAAAGTAGCGAACAATTGAGAATTTTCGTCAAAAAAACAATTGAGCGAATCAAAAAATGCGTAAGAAAATAGCATGTTTGAGCGTAGCGAGTTTGCTATTTTTAGTAATTTTTTGACCGAGCGAAATTTGTTTTTTAGAAAATTTGATCTTGTTCGCGTTTATTTTATCCAATTTTTACCCCTTCATTATTACAAGGTTTTAATGTTTTTCCTTACCAACTTTCTACTTTCCAACTGACCAACTAATAATTTTATCCAATATTTACTACTTCATTATTATAAGCATTTACAAAAAACTGTCCACCCCGTCAACCTTCGGTTGCCAACCCTCAAGAGGGGAATTAAGTACAAGTGATTGTTTTAGCGGTATTTCTGATCAACTTTATATTGACCTACATTGTCATGTGTGCTGTAACGCCGTGCAAAGTTCAGCGTGGCTGTTACACTACATTAAAAACAAAAAACGGTTATTATTAAAATATTTTTCCTTACCAACTTTCTGCTAACCAACTAATAATTTTATCCAATACTTTCCACTTCATTAAAATAATACATAGAATCACTTTTAATTATTATATTAAGATAAAACAACTAAATTTTCTAACTGAATTAAAATTATGGTATAATTTAAAATAAGGAAAGATATATTTAATTTAATGGGGAGAAAAAACTATGGGATACCAATTTATTTCTTATCATTGGTTTTCAATTTTTTCAGGGGGAATAGCCTTTGTATTGATGTTATACACATTTAAAAATAGAAAAATAAAAGCTGCACATCCATTTTTTATAGCAATTATTTTTGTCCTTATTTGGATAATTACTCAAGCAATAGAATTTTCTGTATATGGTTTGTCTAAAAAAATATTTTGGGCAAATCTTCAATATATCCCTATTTTTTATGCTCCGGCAGCATATCTTTTTATGGTAAGCAAATTTACAAATCAAGAAAAGCTAATAAGAAATAAAAATTTTTTATTTCTTCTTCTTTTTTTACCCGTTATATTTAATATTCTTCTTTGGACTAACAATTATCATGAATTAATAAGACAAAATGTTTATTTAAATACAGAAGGATTATTCCCTGTTGTTAGTAAAACTTTTGGTCCTGTTTTTTGGCTATTTGCACCGTACAATTTTTTAATCACATTCATTTCGCTAATATTATTATTTAAAGTGATAAGACAAAAAACTTATTTATATACAAATCAGGCAAAATATTTATTTTTCGGATTATTATTTCCAGTTATCACATCGGCTTTAAATGTTTCTGGGAAACTTAATTTAGGATTCGATTTAACTCCTCCTATGTTTGGTTTTTCTGCTATAGTAATATTTCGAGGAATTTTTAAATATCATCTTTTTGAAGTTCTTCCTGTAGCTCGTTCTGTAATTATTGAAGATATGAGTACAGGAGTTATAGTTATGGATAAAGAAAATCGTCTTGTTGATATAAATCCAGCAGCATTAAATTTGCTTGGAATAAAAGAAAATAAAATTATAGGATTACCTTTTGAAATAGTGTTTGAAAATCATCAAAACCTTATTGATCTATATAAAGAAGGAAGACAAAATGTTATAGAACTTTTTATAAATTACAATAACAAAAAAATTTATTATGAAGTATCTTTAGAATTTTTGAAGAACCCTAAAGACAAACATATAGGTTGGTTAATGTTTTTTTACAATATAAATGACAGAAAATTAGCAGAAGAAAAAATATTCTTTCAAAACGAAATTCAAAAAATGCTTACAGAAATTTCTTCCGATTTTGTAAAAGCAGATAAAGATAATATTGATGAAAAAATATCGAACGCTTTAGAAAAATTAAGAACATTTTTAAAAGTAGATTCTTCTTTTATATTATCTTTTTCAAAAACTAAAAAAGGTTTAGAATTATATAATGTTTCTCCATTAAATCCTATTTCAAGTTATTTTTTAGAAAAAAATATAGTAATTGACGAATTTTTATGGGCGAAAGAAGAAGTTTCAAAAAATAAAAGTTTAAATCTTTGTGATTTAAACGAACTTCCAGAAGAAGCATTTAAAGAGAAAGAATATTTAAAAACCGTTGGAATAAAATCTTTATTAGGTTTTGAAATATCCAATAAAAAAGAAAGAATAGGTTATTTAGGAATATGTACAAAAACAAATAAAAAAAAGTGGACTGATTATCATAAAAATATACTTCTATTTTTAACAAATATTTTTGCTGATGCATTTTATAAGAACTCTGCTGAAAAAGAACTAATTGCCGCAAAAGAATTATCTGAAAAGGCGAATAAAGCAAAATCAGAATTTCTCGCAAATATGAGCCATGAAATTCGAACACCACTCAATGGAGTAATAGGATTTGTAGAGTTGTTATCTCAAACTACATTAAGTGACATTCAAAATCAATATGTTCAAAATGCTGATATTTCAGCAAAATCGTTATTAAATGTTATTAATGATATTCTTGATTTCTCGAAAATTGAAGCGGGAAAATTAGAATTAGAAATAACAAAAACTGATATTATTGAATTAACTGAAACAGCAGTAGACGTTGTTAAATATTTGGCAGCAAAAAAAGGATTAGATTTATTAATAAATTTTCATAGTTTATTACCTAAATATATAATTACTGATTATATTAGATTAAAGCAAGTTCTTATTAATCTATTAAATAATGCCGTAAAATTTACTGAAAGTGGTCAAGTTGAACTTAAAGTGACTTTTGAAAAGAAAGATGAAAACTCAGGTATTTTTTCGTTTTATGTAATTGATACAGGAATAGGAATAAGTGAAGAATCTAAAAAGAAACTCTTTAAAGCATTTTTTCAAGGAGATTCTACTACAACAAGAAAATTTGGAGGTACAGGATTAGGGCTAACTATTTCTAATAGAATAATTGAAATGATGGGTGGAAAAATAAACTTAAAAAGTACTTTAAGTAAAGGATCTGAATTTTCATTTTCAATTGAAGCAAAATACGAGTATGATAATAATAGTTTTTTTAAATTTCAAAAAATTCGTAAAGCACTTATATTAAGAAACAAGTCAAAAATTACGGAAGCACTTGAAAATAATTTAAGAAAATTTGGAATAACTCATTTGAGTATTCATAAAAATAAAGACGAAATAGAAAAACTTAATGAAGATTTTGATGTAATATTTTTTGATAGTGATATAGATAATAATAAAGATGAAGACATTTTTTCTTCAATCAAAACAAAATTTTCAAACATTCCAATTATTTTTTTATTTAATGCTTCTGAAAATATAATGAATAAAAGCGAAAATATTGAATCTAAATTTTTCATTATGAAACCGATTAAATTCAATGATTTATCCTCTTGTTTAAAACAAATAGAAAACATATCTGAAAAAGAAATTGTTGAAAAAAAAGACGACATTATGAAAAAAATATCTCCTACAATAATAATTGCAGAAGACATAATTTTAAATATGATTTTAATTGAAAGCTTATTAAAAAAGATAATGCCAAAAGCAAAAATAATTAAAGCTATAAACGGATTAGAAGTTATTGAAAAAATGAATAAAGAAGTAAATCTTATATTGATGGATATACAAATGCCTGAAATGGATGGAATAGAAGCTGCAAAAATAATTAGAGAAAATAAAGAATATGAAAAAACCCCTATTTTAGCTTTAACAGCAGGAGTAACTCAAAAAGATAAAGAAATTTGTATGGAATCAGGAATGAATGACTTTTTATCTAAACCTTTAGTTTTAAAAGATTTGACTAAAATGATTAAAAAATATATTTTAAAATAATAAAAAATAAAATGGTTTAATAAATAGACTTATATTTCAAAACTATTAAATTGAGAGGTGAATTAAAATGAAATGGTATCGTTCTGGTAATCCTTTTAAAACAGGGGCTATTTTAAATTATCCACAAGAAATGTTAGAAATTGAAAAAATTGAGAAATTCAAATTTTTAACTGAAAAAGATAAAACCGTTCTTTTATATGAAATAAACAAGACAGATTATATTTACGGGTTAGGAGAAACACTCGGTACATTAAATAAAAGAGGAAAAAAATATAGACTTTATGCTGCAGATGACCCAAATCATACTCCTGAAAAAGAATCTTTATATGGATCACACCCTTTTGTTATAGTAGACGGAATAAATCCTTTTGGATTTTTAATTGATTATCCAGGAGAAATAATTTTTGATGTTGGATATGAAAATAAAAACATTTTAAAAATTGAATTTGAAAAAGAAGATTTTGATATCTTTATTTTTGAAACAAACATTAAAAAAGATATAATTAAAGAATTTCTTGAATTAACAGGCAAACCACATATATTCCCAAAATGGGCATTTGGGTTTCAACAATCAAGATGGAGTTATCCAGATAAAGAAGCTATAAATAAAGTCGCATCTAATTTTAGAGAAAAAGATATTCCGTGTGATGCGATATATATGGATATAGATTATATGGATAATTTCAAAATTTTTACATTTAATGATAAAAGTTTTGAAGATTTTGAAAACTTTGCAAAAGATATATATTCAAAAGGATTCAAACTAGTCCCAATAATTGATCCTGGAGTGAAAATAGAAAAAAATTATTATATGTATGAAGAAGGAGTAAAAAATAATTATTTTTGTAAAAAAGAGACAGGAGAAGATTTTATTGCAGCAATATGGCCCGGATTATCACATTTCCCTGATTTTATGCAAGAAGAAACAAGAAAATGGTGGGGAGAGAAATATGAAATTTTTACACGCCTTGGTATAAATTCATTTTGGAATGATATGAATGAACCTTCTATCTTTTTTACCGATAGAACTGCGGGAGAATTGATGGGAATGGTTCAAAATGTTTTAGCAAATAAAGATAAAGAAATAAACCCACTTGAAATACAGCAAAAAATGATGACACTTTCAAATAACGTTCAAGATTATAAAAATATGTATCATGAAGATGATGAAGGAAACAAAATTAACCATCATGAAATTCACAATTTATACGGACATAATATGTTGAAATCATCTGCTGACGGATTGAGTAAATTAATGCCTGAAAAAAGACACTTTTTATTGACAAGAAGCAGTTATATAGGAACTCATCGTTACGGAACATTATGGATGGGGGATAATATGTCTTGGTGGGAACATATGATAGTAAACATAAGAATGCTTCAATCTTTAAATATGTGCGGATATTTTTATACAGGTGCTGATATAGGAGGATTTGGATGCAATGCAAGTCCAGAACTTGTTATAAGATGGATGCAATTAGGAATTTTTTCACCTTTATATAGAAATCATTCTGCCTGGGGTACAAGAAACCAAGAACCATGGGCATTTGATGAAGACACAGAAAATATCATGAAAAATACTTTGAAAATAAGATATTCATTAATCACATACGCATATTCAGAATATATGAAATCAGTAAAAAATTCTAAAACATTTATTACTCCTTTATTTATGGAATACAACACAGCAAGAGCTAAAGAAACAGAAGATCAATTTTTATATGGTGATTCTATAATGGTAACTCCAATTTATATTCAAAATGCAAAAGGAAGGTACGTTCATCTACCAGAAGATAAATGGTTATTCTGTCTTATGAAATCTAATGAAGAAAAGCAAGCAAAAATTTATGAATCAGGAGACCATTATATAAACGTTGAAATGGAAGAAATACCATTCTTTATAAAAGAAAACAGTTTAGTACCTTTTAATGAAAGCATGAATTATGTTGGAGAAAAAGAAATAACTGAAATAACCGTTTTAGGATTCGTAACAGATAAAGCGTTTTATGAAATTTATGATGATGAAGGAACAGATACAAAATATGCTGAAAATTATTCCAAATTGAAAATCGAAGTTAGAAAAAAAGATGAAGAATTTTTATTCAGTGTTAATAAAGAAGATTTTGGTGATTATGAATCAAAAATTAAAATTATACACTTTGAAATATACGATGAAAAGAATATTCTTCATACTCATAAAATAGAGATTTAAAAACAATATTTTTATTGACTTTACAATCAAAATAATATATGTTATAATGAAATCATGAATGATGCTAGGGGTGCTTTATAGCTGAGAAGACTTTTTAAGTCTAACCCTTAAAACCTGATATAGTTAATACTATCGTAGGGAAGCGTAAGAATAAAATCAATACGCTCCCTTATTTAAAGGGAGCTTTTTTATTTAAAAAATTTAATAATAATATTCGGGGAGCTTATAATAATAGGCTGAGAAATAGATGTTATCTATGACCCTTATAACCTGATTTGGATAATGCCAACGTAGGGATTTCTATAGTGAATAATTTTTAAAATGTAGATCCTACCGTTTTGGATCTACATTTTTTTATATTTTAAAGAAAGAGAGGTGATATTTTTATGTATGTTAATGGAAAAGAAATGGATTTACACGGTATTACTTTAGAAAGTTTATTAGACCATCTTAAAATTTGTAAAGAAAGGGTAGTTGTAGAAATTAACTACACAATAGTAGATAAAAACAAGTTTAAAGATTTACTAATAAATAAAGAAGATCGTATTGAAATTGTCAGTTTTGTTGGAGGAGGATAAAGATAAAAATATACATTAACGAGAAGGAACAAATTATAGATGAAAATCTTACAGTATATCAATTAAAAAACAAGATAAAAAGAAATGCAGATATAATAATTTACAATGGTTTTGAAGTAAAAGATGACCATTTTTTAAAAGATGGAGATAATATTTTTTTTATTAAAAAAGGAGAAATCCCATCTTATGATGATTTAGAAAGTTTATTGATTTCAAGGCACACCCCTAATACTCATAAAAAATTGAAAAATGCTTATATAGGAATTGCAGGATTAGGGGGATTAGGATCTAATATTGCAGCCTCTCTCGCTAGAATGGGAATAGGAAAACTTTTACTTGTAGATTATGACTTAGTTGAACCAAGTAATTTAAATCGACAACATTATTTTATAAAAAATATAGGAATGAAAAAAACAGAAGCATTAGAAAAAATATTGAAAGAAATAAACCCTTATGTAAAAGTAAAAACAAAAAATATTTTTCTTGAAAAAAATAACATAAAAACTATTTTTGAAAAAGTAGACATAATAATTGAAGCTTTTGATAACCCCGAAAGTAAAGCTGAAATAGTAAATGTCGTTCTAAAAGATATGACCCAAATTATAATAGCTTCATCTGGTGTTGCTGGATATTATTCTTGTAATCTTATAAAAACAAAAAAAATTAATGATAGATTTTATTTAATTGGCGATGAATTTTCTGAGGCAAAACCAGGATGTGGTTTAATGTCTCCAAGAGTTTCTGTCGCAGCTAATCATCAGGCTAATTTAGCAATAAATATTATATTAAATGGAGGAGATGAAAATTATGGATAATTTATTTATAGGTGGTGTTGAATTAAAAAACAAACTTTTCATAGGAACAGGAAAATTTTCTAATTATGAAATAATTCCAGAAGTGATAGAAAAAAGTGAAGTGCAAGTAGTCACTATGGCTTTAAGACGAGTCGATTTAGAAGAAAAAACAGATAATATTTTAAAATATATCCCCCAAAATTGTATTTTACTTCCTAATACTTCAGGTGCAAGAAATGCTGATGAAGCAATACGAATCGCTCGTTTAGCAAAAGCGATGGGATGCGGAAATTGGGTAAAAATCGAAGTTATTTCTGATCAAAAATATTTGCTTCCAGATAATTACGAAACGATAAAAGCAACAAAAATTTTAGCTAAAGAAGGATTTATAGTACTTCCTTATATGACACCAGATTTGATAGCAGCAAAAGCATTAGAATCTTCTGGAGCAGCTGCCGTTATGCCTTTAGGATCTCCGATAGGCACTAATAAAGGCATAAAAACAAGAGATTTAATAGAAATAATGATAGAAGAAATAAAAGTGCCAGTAATAGTAGATGCCGGAATAGGAAAACCCTCTCACGCAGCAGAAGCTATGGAAATGGGTTCAGCCGCAGTATTAGTAAACACTGCTATAGCAGTGTCTGAAAACCCTGTAAAGATGGCTGAAGCTTTCTTTATGGCAGTAAAAGCAGGTAGATTAGCTTATACATCTAAAATGGGAAAACAAGAAAAATTCGCAAAAGCATCTTCTCCACTAACCGGTTTTTTAAATGAAGGCGAATTTTGATGTCTTTTTATAAAATAATCGAGCATTATAAAAATTTTGATTTCAAATCTTATCTTGAAACAATTAATGAAATTAAAATAAAAAAAATATTAGAAAAAGAAAAAATAAATCACGAAGATTTTTTAGCCTTATTATCTCCCTCTGCTGAAAATTTGTTAGAAGATATAGCTCAAAAATCTCATAATATTTCAGTAAAACATTTTGGAAAAATTATACTTTTATACACACCAATTTATATATCCAATTTTTGTGTTAATCAATGTATATACTGTAGTTTTAATAAAAATTTCAATATAAAACGAAAAAAATTATCTTATACTGAAATAGAAGAAGAAGCAAAAAAAATTTCTGAATCAGGATTAAAACACATTTTAATATTGACAGGAGAATCTAAAGAAAAAACACCCATCTCATATTTATGTGAATCTGTAAAAATTTTAAAAAAATACTTTCATTCTGTTTCAATAGAAATATTCCCTTTAACTACTGATGAATACCGAAAAATTATTGAATCGGGAGTAGATGGTTTAACACTTTATCAAGAAGTGTACGAAGAAAACATATATAAAAAAGTTCATATATCAGGGCCAAAAAGTAATTTTAAATTTAGATTAGATGCCGCAGAAAGAGCTTGTCAAGCAAATATAAGAAGTGTAAATTTAGGAGCATTACTTGGATTAAACTTTTGGCAAAAAGAAATATTCTTTACAGCTTTACACGCTTTGTATATTCAAAATAAATATCCCGATGTAGAAATAAGTATTTCATTACCAAGAATAAGAAATAACATAGGTTCTTATAAAGGGATTGAAACAATTAAAGATAAATCTTTAGTTCAAATGATATGTGCATTGAAATTATTTTTACCATATGTTGGAATAACTATTTCTACCCGTGAAAATAAAAATTTTAGAAACAGCTTAATACCACTCGGAATAACAAAAATGTCTGCCGGTGTTTCTACTTCAGTAGGTGGACATATCTCTGAACAAGGAACACCTCAATTTGAAATTGAAGATAACAGAACCGTTGAAGAAATTAAAAAAGTTATTACAGAAAAAGGATATAAACCAATTTTAAAAGATTGGACTTCATTTTAAGGAGATAAAAATGAACATCAACAGAATATTAGATGCAAATATTAACAGAGCTTCTGAAGGATTAAGAGTATTAGAAGAAATATCTCGTTTTTTATATGAAAACCCAAATCTTACTGAAGAAATCAAAACAGTTAGACACAACATAAGAAAAACATTTCGTGGAAAATCTTTAATTTTATCACGAAATGCTTTGGAAGATATAGGTTATAAAAATTCCATCAAAAGCGAATTAGATAAAAAAGATACCCTGATTCAACTAATAGAAGCAAATTTTAAACGTGTTCAAGAAGCTTTAAGAGTTATTGAAGAAAATTTAAAAATTTTAGGCGAACCCGCACTTTCAAAAAAATATGAATCATTTCGCTTTAATATTTATGATATCGAAAAGTATTTTTATAAACCCTTTTTTCCAAAAACAGACATTTATGGAATTACAAACGAATCCTATGGAAAAAGCCACGTTGAAATTGCTAAAGAACTTATTCAAGCAGGAATTAAAATTATTCAATATAGAGAAAAAGATAAATCTAAAAATGAAAAATATAATCAATGTTTAGAAATCAGGAAAATAACCTCAAAAAAAAATGTTTTCTTTATTGTTAATGATGATATAGATATTGCAATAGCTGTGAAAGCTGATGGCATTCATATCGGACAAAACGATTTACCAGTAGAACAAGTTAAAAAAATTACTTCCAGTTTAATAGTAGGTGTTTCTACCCATAATAAAAATCAAGCGGAAGAAGCTATTTTAAAAAAAGCAGACTATATAGGTGTAGGCCCTATTTTTAACACCGCAACTAAAAAAAACATAGAAAAATCTGACGGATTAAACTATTTAAATTGGGTAACAAAAAACACATCTATACCACATGTATGTATAGGAGGAATTAATGAATCTAATATTTTAGAAGTTAAAAATAGCGGAGGAAAATGCTTCGCAATGATCTCAGAAATTGCTAAATCAGAAAATATAAATGAAAAAGTAAATAAAATAAGAAAAAAATTAAAAGGAGAAAATTAAAATGACTTATACAACTCAAATGGACGCGGCAAAAAAAGGAATTACAACAAAAGAAATGGAAATTGTTGCAAATAAAGAAAAAATAGAAATTAATAAATTAAGAGAATTAATCTCAAAAGGCAAAATAGTTATTCCCGCTAATAAAAATCATAAAAATCTTATTCCGGAAGGAATAGGAGAAAATCTAAGAACAAAAATAAATGTAAATTTAGGAATATCAAAAGATTGTGCAAGTATTGAAAATGAAATGAAAAAAGTAAAAATGGCTCTTGATATGAAAGTAGAAGCAATAATGGATTTAAGCTCCTATGGAAAAACTGAAGAATTTCGAAAAAAACTAATAGAAAACTCTACCGCTATGATAGGAACAGTTCCAATATATGATGCGGTAGGATTTTATGATAAAAAACTTGAAGACATAACAGCACAAGAATTTATAAAAGTAGTTGAAAAACACGCTAAAGACGGCGTAGATTTTGTTACCATTCATGCAGGTTTAAATAGAGAAGCAGTAAATATTTTTAAAAGAAATAAAAGACTTACTAATATAGTTTCAAGAGGAGGCTCTTTAATGTACGCTTGGATGGAATTAAATAATAAAGAAAATCCCTTTTATGAATATTATGATGAATTATTAGAAATTTGCAGCAAATATGATCTGACATTAAGTTTAGGAGATGCCCTAAGGCCGGGAAGTATTAATGATGCAACAGATGCTTGTCAAATCAAAGAATTAATGGTATTAGGAGAATTAACTTTGAAAGCTTGGGAAAAGAATATTCAAGTTATAGTAGAAGGCCCAGGTCACGTTCCTTTAAATGAAATAGAATCAAACATGATTTTAGAAAAAAAGATATGTCACGGAGCACCTTTTTATGTATTAGGCCCTATAGTAACTGACGTAGCTCCCGGTTATGATCATATAACAAGTGCAATAGGCGGGGCAATAGCAGCAAGTTATGGAGCAGATTTTTTATGCTATGTAACACCTGCAGAACACCTTAGATTACCCACAATAGAAGATGTGAAAGAAGGAATCATAGCTTCAAAAATTGCAGCTCACGCAGGAGATATTGCAAAAAAAATTAAAGGTGCTAAAGAATGGGATTATAAAATGAGTAAAGCAAGACAAGATCTAAATTGGAACAAAATGTTCGAATTAGCGCTTGATCCTGAAAAAGCTGAAAAATATCGCAAAGAATCTCAACCAGAAATGGATGATAGCTGTACTATGTGCGGAGAAATATGTTCAATGAGAAACATGAATAAAATAATGCAAAATCAATAATAAAAGGAAGATATAAATGATTTATGTTGTTACGAATAGAAAAGATGCCGGAACAAATTTTTTTAAAAAACTTGAAGAAGCTATCGAAGCAGGAATAGATGCAATAATTGTTAGAGAAAAAGATTTAAAAACAAGTGAGTTATTAGACTTAACTTTGAAAATTAAAAAAATTATAGGAGAAAAAAAAGTAAAATTAATTGTTAATGGCAACTATAACGTAGCAAAAAATGTAAATGCAGATGCTTTTCATATGACATATAAAAACTTTATAAATAAACCATTTTTTAAATCAATTGGAGTTTCTATACATTCAAAAGAAGAAGCTATTGAAGTAGAAAAAAATGGGGCAAATTATATTTTAGCAGGACATATTTTTAAAACAAAATGCAAAGAAAACTTAACCCCTAAAGGAATAGAATGGCTTTCTTCAATAAAAAATGAAGTAAAAATTCCCGTTATCGCAATAGGAGGAATTAATTCAAATAATTTATCACAGCTTGTTAAAATAGGAATAACTAATATAGCAGTAATGTCTTTAATTATGAACTCAAAAAATATTTCTAAAGAAATTAAAAATTTAAAAATGATTTTAAATACTAAGAATTCATAAAAATTATGTGGTGTGACTTGATATCACACCACATTTTTTCTGATTAATTATAACGCTTTTATTTATTTTTAAAAATTCAGAAGATAAAACTTACCTTTTACTTCTCTCCATATAAATATAATTAACGTTACAATTAAAGTTATCGATGGGATAAACCAATCATAATTGTTTATAAAAAAAGATTGAAGAGTGTGTAAAATTATTTTTGACATAAATTATATTTTTACAAATCTCAATGATTTTTCAAGTTATTTTCAGATACTTTCTAACTACCATATCAGGATGTTACACACTTAAATTTACACACTCTTAATTTTCAAATGGAAAAAAGTTTACGGCTCGCTTGACAAAAGCATCCTATAGGAATTTTTTTCATTTGATTCTTCCTCCTTTTGAGCATTTTCCATTTTTTCGTTTCATGTTCTATGTAGTGTAACAGCCACGCGTTTTGTGCACGGCGTTACAGCATTCAAATAACCTTTGAATTTTTTCAAAAGATTAGAAATAAAAACTTAAAAAATACTACTAATTTATATAAGATTTCATATTTCACGCAAATGTTGTTGTCTGTGCTGTAA
>Ga0334898_1001242_pt1 | contig 30458 bp, 21 predicted proteins | sample GraSluR3_MG_10_FD_207228 | JGI IMG/M metagenome (GOLD analysis project Ga0334898, IMG submission 207228) | Sludge microbial communities from methane-producing bioreactor in Wageningen University, Netherlands - Granular Sludge_3_08-R3 | ecosystem: Engineered > Bioreactor > Anaerobic >... | reverse complement strand
GGATGCCGCCCACCGCGTCGCGGAACCAGGTCAGGCCGCCTCCGCTCGTGTTCACCACGAGGTCGTAGTTGCCCGACGATGCGCTGTCGAGCGTGTCGTGGAACGTGACGTCGTTGGCCCGGAGTGTCCCGTGGCTGCCCAGGGTGACGGGATCGCCGTAGCTCTGATCGCCGGTTGTGACGACCAGGGCACCGTTGATTTGCGTGCTGCCGTCGGCATCGGTTGTGACCGCGCCGAGTCCCGTGTTCTCCGAGAGGGCTCCCAGGGCGTCGCCGCCGACCTGGCCGTTGAAGATCGTGTCGCCGCCTTCGGTGTCGATTTCGAGGGTGTAATTGGCGCCCGCGGCGCTGTCGACCGTGCCGTTGAAGGTGACGTTGCCGGGCCCGTTTTCGTCGATGAGCAGGTTGGCGCCCAGAAGGACGGGATCGTTGAAGGTAACGGAAGGGCCGTTGAGGTTCAGCGTCGAGGTGTTGATTGCGGTGCGTTCCGATCCGCCGCCGCCGGCGTCGGTCGTCAACGAGGTCAGCCGGACGGTTCCGCCGATCGCGGCGTGGAACGTGGTGACGGCGGCGCAGTTCATTTCGAGGCTCGCGGGCCCGTCGACGGTCGCGTTGAACGTGGCGTCGCCCTGGCCCGACGAGACGACCAGGTCGGCGCCGAGCGTCACCGTCGAATCGAATCGCACCTCGGCGCCGGCCTCGGTTCCGCCGGCGGTCGTATCGATACTCACGGCCGACCCGGCGGTAACGAGCGAGCCGTTGACGAGGACGGGCCCGTCGGCCGTCACGAGGTCGTGGTTCAGGGTGAGGTTGCCGTCGACGACCACGGCGGCGTCGCCATTGGGGGTGGCGGTTCCGATGGCGATTCCGGTGAGATTCTGCCCCGCGTTGCCGACGCGGATGTCCTTGCCGGCGACTTGCTCGGCCGAGATCGTGTTGGCGTCGATCGTGACGTTCGAAAACGCGCCGGCGCCCGGCCCCTGATACAGGCGGATTCCGTTGAGGTGTCCGCTGACGGTATTGCCGGCGATTTCGAGCCCGTCCACGGCACCGTAGGGATCGTAGCCGCTGATGACGAAGATCGCGCTGGCGAAGCCGGCCAGTTGATTGCCGGAAAGGGTCGACGTTCCCGAGACTCCCGCGATCTCGATGCCGTAGCCCGAGCTTTGTGGCCCCAAGGCGGTCAGGGTGTTGGCGGTCACGGCAAGGTCGACCTGAGCGGGAAGCCACATGGCCCCGTCGCCGTCGCCGGCGATGAACTCGTTGTCGTCGACGGTCAGGCCCGTGGCCCCGGCGGCCCCGACGGAGACGCCCATGCTGGCGCTGCCGGACAGATCGAGCCGGTTGCCGCGAATCGTGACGGCGGACGGCCCGTTGGCAAGCTGGACGAGGAACGTGGTGGCGGCGCCGTTGACGATTTCGAAGCCGTGGCCGGGCTGGCCGAGGGTGAATCCGTCGGCACCGCCGCGGACGTCGATTCCCACGGCATCGACGAGTTGAATCGTCGTCTGATCTCTTCCCGCCGTGCTGCGCAGGTTCAGATTGGCCGTGTCGACGACGAGGTCTTCGATAAACGTGCCCGGCGCGACTTCGATCGTGTCGCCGGGGGCGGCCTGGTCGATGGCGTCCTGAATGCGGTCGAAAGCGTCGGTCCCCACGGTCAGGCCGGTTACCTCGTCGAGCGTCCCCTGGAGAAAGGTAACCGTGTCGCCCGGGCTGAAACCGGCCGGCGCCACGTCGTTCGTAATAGTCCAGTCGGCCTGCTCGTCGACGTAGGCGACCGCCAGCATGCGTCGCGCTTCGAGCGGCTCGCAGGAGAGACTCCGGCCGCGGGGCGGCTTTCGCCAAGATCTGCGACTTGGAGGCAAGAACCGACCAACACGTTGCGAAATGTGCCGAGCCATGGTTGCCACGCTCCCTGGAGTGAAGTCGCACAATGGCCGTCCTCGCGGTCCGACCGACCTGCCGGCAAGAATTCCTCAGGACCGACCGATTGCCCAGCCTACCTAGAGTTCCAGGCGACGCAATCCCCCTGTGTGGGTATGGCGCAAGAAAGGAGGAATTCCCCGGGGCCGGCACGCGGGCAGACGCGCATATCGGCATGGGCAGGCCCTGGGCAAGTCGATCGAGCGTCGCGAACCGCGGCTTCTACGCCACGGCCCGCACCCATCCTCCGACTCGCCCTGGCTGGGCGGCGCCCGGAACGGGCCCTATCATGAACGTGGGCCCCACGGAAGCCAGGCATGAGCGAGATCGTTGTCCTGTCGATTCTCATCTTTGTCGTCGCCGTCGTCTTCTCGTCCGTGGGGCATGGCGGTGCTTCGGGATACCTGGCGGCGATGGCTTTGGTCGGGATTGCGCCGGAGGTCATGCGACCTTCGGCCCTGCTTCTGAACGTCCTGGTGGCGTCGATCGGGACGGTGCGGTTCCATCGGGCCGGGCACTTGCGCTGGCCGATCCTGCTTCCGTTTGCCGTCGGCTCGGTCCCTCTTGCGTTTGTCGGGGGCATGCTGTCGATGCCCGATGCCCTGTATGCGCGGGTGGTCGGCTCGGTTCTCCTGTTCGCGGCGTATCGCCTTTTTCTTGGCCCGAAACCGGCCCCGCACGGCTTGGCGGCAGACAACCTTTGGTTTTTTCCTTTGGCGATGACTATTGGCATGGCGATCGGACTGCTCTCGGGCCTCACCGGGATCGGCGGAGGGGTGTTCCTCAGTCCGGTGCTGCTCTTGGCAAGATGGGCCGGGCCCAGGCAGTGCGCGGGCGTGACGGTCGCCTTTATCCTGTTGAATTCGATCGCGGGCATCTCGGGGCAACTCGCCCGCGTGGCCGCCCTCCCCGCCGGGATTCCCTACTGGGCGGCGTCCGCAGTCGTCGGCGGAATGATCGGGTCAGGCCTCGGGGCCCGACGACTGGGCGACGTGACCCTGCGCCGGCTGCTGGCGATGGTGCTCCTTGTTGCCGCGGGAAAACTCATGCTGACTTAGCACCCCGGGAGCATGGTTTTGCTGAAACGCCCGTGGGGCATGCCGACTCGCCGAGGCGCCGACGACTCGAACGCGAGCCGGCCGGCAATCCCTGCCTTCGCGCAGCCCCCGCCGAGGAGGCCGCGAGACTTCGGAGAGCCGGTTTGCCGGCAAATCGATTTTTCGTCGACGCACCGCTTGACTGTTGTCGACAAACAAGGATAATACGGATACTCGTTGTCTGATTATGTCGGCGAGGCCGCCCATGCTTACCAAAACGTCGCTGTCCGCGGTTCGAGCGCTGACGTTCCTGGGGCTGAATCCTCGGGAGCAACCCTGGTCGCCGCGGGCCATGGCCGCACAACTCGGCGAGTCGCCCAGCTATCTGGCCAAGGTCGTCCGGCACCTGGTGCGGGCGGGCATTCTCAAGGCGCACCGAGGCGTTGCCGGAGGGGTTTCTCTGAACCGAAGCCCCGGCGAGATCTCGCTTTTCATGGTCGTCGAAGCCTGCCAGGGCGCGATCCTGGGCGACTTCTGCAGCGACGCGGCCGATTTGTCGCAGACCTGCGCCTTTCATCAGGCCGGGGCGGAGCTTCACGACGCGATCGTGGGCATCCTTTCGCGTTGGACGCTCGCCGATTTTCTCAAGCGGCCGAGCCCGGCCCCCGAGATTGCCGGTCGCGTTCAGTGCTGGCTGGCGCCCTGTCCCCGACTTCCGTCGGTGGTGTCCGTCGGCGACGACGGCGATCCACGGGGAGGCAAGGCCGAGCGTCGCCGGGAATCCGGTGCTGCCCAAGCCGAGGAGGACCGACCGTGAGCGCGCTGGCGTCCATCCACGTCGAGGTTCCCGGCGAAGACTATCACCGCGGCCTCATCTCCTGCCAGGTTGCCTGCCCGGTGCACACCGATGCCCGGGGCTACGTGCGGGCGATAGCCGCGGGAGAAGTGCGAGAAGCTTACCTGATCGCCCGGGGCCCCAATCCGTTGGCCTCGATTTGCGGGCGCATCTGCGGCGCGCCGTGCGAGGCGGCTTGCCGTCGCGGCAAGGTGCCCCGCGTCGACGCCGACGGCCGGTTTGTGGGCGAGGACCGTCCCATCGCGATCCGGGCGTTGAAGCGGTTCGCCTGCGAACGGGCGGGCTTCGAGGGGGCTCCGGCGGAAAACGTGCTTCAAGCCCTTCGGGGTGCTTCGCCCACGGTTTCGTCGGGGGCCGACGAGATGGCCGCCCTGCTGCGCGCGGGCGTGGCCGGCCAGTTCGTGCCGGCCGATGGGGAGACGATCGCCCTGATCGGGGCGGGCCCTGCGGGGCTCTCGGCCGCCCACGACCTTGCCCTGATGGGCTTTCGGCCCGTGATCTTCGAGAGCGAGCCGATTGCCGCGGGCATGTTGGCCCTGGGGGTGCCGGCGTATCGCTTGTCTCGCGATTTGATTGGCTGGGAAGTGTCGGTCATCGAGTCGCTGGGCGTCGACATCCGGTGCGGCGTGACCGTGGGCAAGGACGTGTCGCTGGCTGATCTGCGGCGCGACTACCGCGCCGTGGTGCTGGCCGTCGGAGCGAAGAGTTCGCGAAGTCTGAGCCTTCCCGGCGAACGCGGACCGGGAGTGTACGGGGGCGTCGATCTGCTCCGCGCGGTCGCGCTGGGCGAGCCGTTCGACGTCGGGCGGGAAGCGCTGGTCATCGGCGGAGGCAACGTGGCCTACGACGTCGCGCGCACGGTCGTGCGGCAGATCGCCTTCGACACGGCCCGCACCGCGGCCCGGCTGGCGCCGACCGGGCGCGTCCGCCTGGCGTCGCTCGAGACGCTCGAGGAGATGCCGGCCGACACGGTCGAGATCATCGAGGGGGACGAAGAGGGCATCGAGCGCCTGGGCGGCTGGGGGCCGGTGGCGATCGAGCGCGACCGGCGCGGCGCGGTGCGCGGCGTGACGTTCCGCCGGTGTCTTCGGGTTTACGACGAGAACCGCCGCTTCGATCCCGTGTACGACGACGCCGACCGGCGCACGGTGCCCTGCGATACGGTTCTGCTGGCGGTCGGCCAGTCGACCAATCTCGACTTTTTGCAGGAGGGCGGCGACGACGTCGAGCAATTCCGCCCCGGATGGCCGAAAGTCGATCCCGAGTCGCTGGCGACCACGGCGCCGGGCGTGTTCGTGGCCGGCGACCTGGCCCACGGCACGAAGCTGTTGATCGACGCGGTCGCGTCGGGCAAGGCCGCGGCGCGGTCGGTCTACCGATACGTGACCGGGCGGCCCATCGCGGTCGAGGCGACCACGGCCCACTTGACGCTGGCCCGATACGATCGCGAGCGAGGCTACGAGGCGATTCGGCGCGTGCCGGTCCGCACGGAAGGGCCGGCCCAGCGGCTGCGTCGCGCCGACCTGCTCGTCGAGCGCGGCTACGACGCCGTCGAGGCGCAGCGCGAGGCGTCGCGCTGCCTGGACTGCGGCGTGACGCCCGTATTCGACGGGAGCCGTTGCGTGCTGTGCGGCGGATGCGTCGACGTGTGCCCCACGCAGTGCCTGAAGCTGGCCGTCCTGGCCGACCTCGATCCCGGCGAGGATCTTCAAGCGGCCGCCCGCGCCGTGCTCGGCAGCGACGCCGATTGGGCGTCGCATTCGGCGATCCTCAAGGATGAGGATCGTTGCATCCGCTGCGCCCTGTGCGCGATGCGGTGTCCGACCGAAGCGATCACGATGGAACGCGTCACCTGCTGGACACGATGGAGGACGGCATGAGCGACACGGCAACGGCCTCTCGCTCGCGGCTCGATCCCGATCCCGCGCCGCGCCGCGATTTCCTGGGCATGTCGGCCCTGGCGAGTTTCGCGGGAGCCATGCTGTTTGCCGGCTTGGGGATGCTGCGGCTGCCGAAAGCCGCCGTGTTGCCCTCGCCGTCGAGGAAGTTCCGCGTGGCGATTCCCGAATCGCTCGCACCGGGAGAACCCTACATTCCGCCCGGGCGCAGCGTGGCGCTGTTTCGCGACGAGGAGGGGGTGTACGCGGTTTCGCTGATCTGCACGCATCTGGGATGCATCGTGAAGCCCGGCGGCGAGGGATTCGAGTGCCCCTGCCACGGTTCGCTGTTCGCGGCGGACGGATCGGTTCTGCGCGGGCCGGCGCCGAAGGGGCTGCCCTGGCACGCGGTCAGCCTGCGCGGCGCCGAGTGCGTGATCGACGAGGACGAGACGGTTCCCGCGGGAACCAAGGTGAGCGCATGAGCACGGCAGGTTCCCAAGAAAGACCGCTGCGGAGGTTCCTGGAAAACCTCGTGCGGGCTCCCGGGCGGATTCGCGACGCGGCGCTTCGCACCGGGGTTCCCAAGACCGACCGCACGCGGTCGAACTTCGTCTTCGGCAACGTCTTTTTGCACCTTCACGCGGTGCGCACGCACCGCTGGAGCCTGCGCTGGTCGACCACGATGGGCGTGGGCATCGCGGCCACGGCGGCGTTTCTGATCGCGCTGGTCACGGGCATGCTGCTGATGTTCTACTACAAGCCCTATCCCGAAGTGGCTTACGACTCGATCAAGGACATTCACTTCGTGGTGCCCACCGGCCGCTTCATCCGCAACCTCCACCGCTGGTCGGCGAACGTGATGGTGCTGGCCGTGTTCTTCCACATGGCGCGGACATTCTACACGGCCGCCTACCGCAAGCCGCGGGAGTTCAACTGGCTCGTGGGCTTGGGGCTTCTCGTGGTGACGCTGGGGCTTTCGTTCACGGGCTACCTGTTGCCGTGGGACCAGTTGGCCTACTGGGCGATCACGATCGGGGCCAACATCGCCCAGTCGCCGCGCGAGGTGACCGACGCGATCGGCATGACCGAGATCTTCGACCCGGGGGGCCTGCAGCGCGAGCTTCTGCTGGGATCGAACGCGGTGGGCGAAGAGGCGCTGATCCGCTTCTATGTGCTGCACGTGATGATTCTTCCCCTCGCGCTGATGGGCTTGCTGGCGGTGCACTTCTGGCGGATTCGCAAGGACGGGGGCCTCACCCGCCCCGCCGACGCCGATCGGCGCCTGGAGCCCGCGTCGGACGTGTATCCCGTCTTCACCGAGTCGCCCGCCAAGACCTACCAGCTTGCCGCGATCGTCCAGGGCACGGCGCCCGCGGTCGACCAGGGGCCCGAGAACACCGTTCCCTCGATGCCCCACTTGTTCTATGCCGAGTTGGGCGTGCTCATGGTCACCGTGCTGATCTGCCTGGCCCTGGCCATCGCGTGGGATGCCCCGCTGAAGGAGCTGGCCAATCCGAGCGTGCCCGAGAACCCGGCCAAGGCCCCGTGGTACTTTTTGGGACTGCAAGAGTTGGTGGCCTATTCGGCATTCATGGGCGGGGTGGGAATCCCGCTGATCGTCGTGGTCGGCCTGGGGTTGATCCCGTTCCTCGACCGCGAGGAGGAGGGAACGGGCGAGTGGTTCGGCGGGCCCGGGGGCGCGCGCCTCGTGCTGTGGGCGGCCGGGTTCGGCCTGGCCTCCGTGCTGGCGATCGAGGCATTCGCCATTCGCTTCGGTTGGCTCCGCGAGTGGTTTCCCGAGATTCCGCAGTTGGTCGTCACGGCGATCAACCCGGGCACGATCCTCGCCGGGGTCTACGCCGCCTACTCCCTCTGGATCGTGCGGCGGTACGCGTCGGCCCGCGCCGGCGCGCTGGCGCTGTTCACGTGCTTCCTGTGCGGGTTCGTCGTGCTGACGGCGATTGGCACGTACTTCCGCGGCCCGAACTGGGGTTTCTACTGGTCTCCTGCCGACTGGCCCGCGCACTGACGCCATGAACAAGAACAAACACTTGCTGCTGTGGTCGAGTCTCGGGGCGCTGTGCCTTCTGATCGTGGCCGCGGTGCAGGAGAACTTCTTGAAGGAGTGGCGGGGAATCCAGGCGTCGGTCGTCACCGAGGCCGGCCCGGTCGACGTGCGGCTGCGCCAGGTGGTCGTCCCCAATCTCGGCGTCACCGACCGCTGCGTCACGTGCCACGTGGGCATGGCGCCCGGCGAACAGGAGGGCCGCGGGCACGCCCTGGCGGCCGCCCACCCTCCGGTCGGTCACGACCCGGCCGAGTTCGGCTGCACGGTCTGTCACGGGGGCCAGGGCCGGGCGACCGAGAAGGACGACGCCCACGGCTGCGTGCCGTTCTGGCCCGAGCCGATGATCCCCCCGCGCTATGCCCATGCCGGCTGCGGAAGCTGCCACACCCACCTCGGCGTGCCCGGCCGCGACCAACTGGCGCGTGGGCAGCACCTGTTCGAACGCCACGACTGCCTGGCGTGCCACCGCGTGGACGGGCGCGGAGGCACGCTTCGCCCGGGCGGCGCCGGCGGCATGGAAGGCCCCGACCTCTCGGCCGTGGGAGCGGCCGGCTTCGACCGCCGATGGTACGACGATCACCTGCGGCGCTCGAAGGATCCCGAGGAGGGACCTTGGGCGGAAGCCTTCCGGCCCATGGACGAGGACCGGCGCGAGGCGGTCGAGTCGTATCTGACGACGCGGGTGGGCGCGCCGGGCCTGATCGAGGCCAAGGCATTGTTTCACTCGCTCGGCTGCCGCGGCTGCCACAAGATCGGCGGCGTCGGCGGCGACGACGGGCCCGACTTGAGCCGCATCGGGCAGAGAGACCCCGCGCAGATCGACTTCACCCACGTCGAGGGCGAGCACACCCTGGCCAACTGGCTTTCGGAGCACACGCGCCATCCGGCGCGCATCGTGCCCGACTCGAAAATGCCCCGATTCGATCTGACCGACGAGGAAATCGACGTGCTCACCTACTACATGCTCTCGTTGCGCCGAAGCGACGTTCCCGACGCGTTCTGGCCCAACGATCGCATCCAGGTCGAACGCTTCGCCCAGCGCGAGTTCGCCACGGACGGGGCCACGCTTTTCGGGACGTTCTGCGCGGGCTGCCACGGGCCGTCGGGCGAGGGCCGGCGATTCCCCGATTCGCCGCCCATGCCGGCCGTGGGCAACCCCGATTTTCTCGCCGTCGCCCGCGATGGGTTCCTGCAAGCGACGATCTGGCTGGGGCGCCCGGGACGGCGCATGCCGGCGTTCGGCGAGGAATCGGGCGGGCTGCGCCGCGACGAGGTCGACGCGATCATCGACCACCTGCGCCGCGCGGCGCAGGTCGACGAGTCGCCGCCGAAGCACGACCGCCCGCGCTGGGTCACGGCCGATCCGTCCCGCGGCGAATCGCTCTACCGCCGGCACTGCGCGGGCTGCCACGGCGCCGACGGCGAGGGGCCCGACGCGCCCGCGCTGAGCCATCCGCTGCTTTTGGCCACGGCAACGGACGATTATCTCGTCGAGACGATCGGCCGGGGGCGCGCCGGCACGGCGATGCACGGGTTTGGGAATCCTTCCACCGTTTATCCGATCCTCACGCCCGGCGACGTCGAGTCGATCGTGGCTTACCTGCGCACCTGGGAGAAGGGGAAATGAGCCACAAGCACCTCTCGCGCCGCGAGTTTTTCGCCGCGGCCGGCGCGGCCGGCTTCGGGGCCTTCCTGGCGTCGGCCGGCCGGGCCTGGGGGCTCGACGCCGTCGCCAACCCGCTGGCGGCCTATCCCGACCGCGATTGGGAGAAGGCCTACCGCGATCTCTGGAAGCACGACTCGACGTTCACGTTTCTGTGCGCCCCGAACGACACGCACAACTGCCTGCTGAACGCCTACGTGCGATCGGGCGTCATCACGCGGATCGGGCCGACCATGCGTTACGGCGAGGCCAGCGACCTGGACGGCAATCGCACGACCCATCGCTGGGACCCGCGCGTGTGCCAGAAGGGGCTGGCGCTGACGCGCCGGTTTTACGGCGACCGGCGCGTCCATCAGTGCATGGTTCGCGCCGGGTTCCGGCGCTGGGTCGAAGCGGGGTTTCCGCGGGGTGAGGACGGGCGCCCGCCCGACGAGTTCTTCCAGCGGGCCCGCGATCCATGGGTGCGGCTCTCGCACGACGAGGCGGCGAAGCTCGTCGCCGCCGCGCTGAAGAACATCGCCGAGACCTACTCGGGCGAGGCGGGCCAGAAACGGCTGGCCGCCCAGCACTACGACCCGGTCACCGTCGAGGCCACCCGGGGCGCCGGCACCCAGGTGCTGAAGTTCCGGGGCGGGATGCCCCTGTTGGGGATGACGCGGGTTTTCGGCATGTACCGCCTCGCGAACTCGATGGCCCTGCTCGACGCGGCGATCCGCAAGGTCTCGCCCGACGAGGCCCTCGGCGCCAAGGGCTTCGACAACTACAGTTGGCACACCGACCTGCCGCCCGGCCATCCCATGGTCACCGGCCAGCAGACCGTCGAGTTCGACCTGTCGGCCGTCGAGCACTGCAAGACGCTCGTCGTGTGGGGCATGAACTGGATCACGACGAAGATGCCCGACGCCCACTGGCTCACCGAGGCGCGCCTCAAGGGGACGCGGGTCGTGGTGATCGCCTGCGAGTACTCGGCCACCTGCTCCAAGGCCGACGACGCGGTGGTCGTCCGCCCCGGCACCACGCCCGCCCTGGCCCTCGGGCTGGTCCACGTGATCCTGCGCGACCGCCTCTACGACGCCGAGTACGTCCGCCAGTGGACCGATCTGCCGCTGTTGGTCCGCATGGACACGCTCAAGTACCTGCGGGCCGAGGAAGTGTTCGGGGGCGATCCGGCGGCGCTCTCGAATGCGACGCGCGTCCTCGGCGCGGGCGAGGCCGAGCCCGCGCCGGGCGAACAGAAGGAAATGCTCATCCCCGACGCCCTTCGCAGGAAATGGGGCGACTACGTCTGGTGGGACGAGGAAGCGCAATCGCCGCGCGCCCTGACGCGCGACCAGGTGGGCGAACAGTCGCAAGTCGGCAGGGCGCTGTTGCAGGGGAGCGTCGAGGTCGAACTGGCCGACGGCGCGAAGGTCCGCTGCCGGCCGGTCTTCGACCTCGTCGAGGAATACGCGCGGCACTTCGATCCCAAGACCACCGAGGAGATCACCTGGGCGCCGGCCGCCGCGGTCGAGTCGCTCGCCCGGCATTTCGCCGCGGAGCCGGGAACCACGCTCTTCGCGGTGGGCATGGGGCCGAACCAGTTCTTCAACAACGACAACAAGGACCGCGACATCTTCCTGCTGGCGGCGCTGACGGGCAACGTGGGCAAGATCGGCGGCAACGTCGGGTCGTACGCGGGCAACTATCGCGTGGCCCTGCTCAACGGCGCGCCCCAGTACATCAACGAGAACCCCTTCGACATCGAGCTCGACCCCGCCGAACCGGCGCGGCCGCGCCAGTACTGGAAGCCCGAATCGGCCCATTACTACAACCACGAAGACCACCCGCTGCGCGTGGGCAATCGCCTGCTCACCGGCGCCACCCACATCCCCACGCCCACGAAGTCGCTGTGGTTCGCCAACGCGAATTCCATTCTGGGGAACGTCAAGTGGCACTACAACACGGTGGTGAACGTGCTGCCGCGGATCGAGATGGTGTGCGTCAACGAGTGGTGGTGGTCGACGTCGTGCGAGTGGGCCGACGTCGTGTTCGGCGTCGACTCCTGGGCCGAGTTGAAGCACCCCGACATCACGGCGTCGGTCACGAACCCGTTTCTCTCGGTGTTTCCGCGAACGCCCCTGGACCGGATCTTCCGCACGATCGGCGACATCGACGTGCTGGCGCTGGTTTCGTCGAAACTGGCCGAACTGACCGGCGACCGGCGTTTCGACGACTACTGGAAATTCGTGCGCGAAGGGCGCACCGAGGTTTACCTCCAGCGCATTCTCGACCACTCGTGCAACGGGCGGGGCTTTTCGCTCCGCGACCTCGAGGCGAAGGCCAAGGAGGGCGTGCCCGCCGTTCTCCAGAGCCGCACGAGCCCGAAGGCCGTCGGCTACGAGCAGGTCGTCGACTCGCGTCCCTGGTACACCAAGAGCGGCCGGCTCGAGTTCTACCGCGAGGAAGACGAGTTCATCGAGGCGGGCGAGAACCTGCCAGTGCACCGGGAGCCGGTCGATTCGACCTTCTACGAGCCGAACGTGATCGTGGCCCCGCCGCACGAGGCGCTTCGCCCGGCCGGACCCGAGCAGTACGGCGTCGCGCGCGACGACCTCTCGTGCGACACCCGTTGCGGCCGGAACGTGGTGCTGACCTGGGCCGAGGCGAGTCGCTCGGCCCACCCGCTGGCCAAGGACGGCTACCGCTTCGTGTTCCACACGCCGAAGTACCGCCACGGGGCCCACACGATGCCCATCGACACCGACGTGGTGGCAATGCTCTTCGGTCCGTTCGGCGACGTCTACCGGCACGACAAGCGAAGCCCCTTCGTGGCCGAGGGCTACGTCGACATCAATCCGTTGGACGCGAAAGAGCTCGGCGTGGAAGACGGCGACTACGTGTGGATCGATTCCGACCCCGAGGACCGCCCCTTCCGGGGATGGCAAGAGAACGCCAAGGACTATGCGTTCGCGCGGCTGTTGTGCCGGGCGCGCTATTACCCGGGCACGCCGCGCGGCGTCACCCGCATGTGGTTCAACATGTACGGCACCACCCCCGGCTCGCAGGAGGGCCAGAAGACCCGCCCGGACGGCCTGGCCAAGAATCCGCAGACGCACTACCAGGCCATGTTCCGCTCGGGGTCGCATCAATCGGCCACGCGCGGGTGGCTGAAGCCCACGTGGATGACCGACTCGCTCGTTCGCAAGACCATGTTCGGCCAGGGGATCGGCGAAGGGTTCATGCCCGACATCCATTGCCCCACGGGAGCCCCGCGCGAGGCGATCGTGAAGATCGCCCGGGCCGAGCCCGGCGGCATCGAGGCCCAGGGGCTCTGGCGGCCCGCCGATCTTGGGATTCGCCCCATGTACGAGTCGCAAGCGATGACGCAGTACCTCGCCGGCACATTCCTGGCCGTCGGCGCCCCGAACCCCGTCGAGAAGAAGGAAGCCTAGTCATGGCGCTGGCGTACAACTGGCAGATCGGTCGGTCCATGTCGTACTGGTATCCCGAGAGCCGGCCCCAGCGGCAGTTCGCCGCGGTCTTCGACGTCAACAAGTGCATCGCCTGCCAGACGTGCACGCTCGCCTGCAAGACGACGTGGACGTCGGGCAAGGGGCAGGAGTACATGCTCTGGAACAACGTCGAGTCGAAGCCCTTCGGCTGCTACCCGCTGGCCTGGGACCTCAACCTGCTCGAGAAGCTGGGCTCCCAGACGTGGCGCGGTCGAGAATACGCGGGCCGCACCATTTTCGAGGCGGCCGAGGCCGGCGAGCGCGTGCTCGGCTGGCGCCCCAACGATCTCGACTACGCCTACCCGAACGTGGGCGAAGACGACTGCGCCGGCCGGGTCGACCGCGGCGCGGCCATGCAGGCGCCCCACCTGAGCTGGTTCTTCTACCTGGCCCGCATCTGCAACCATTGCACCTATCCCGCCTGCCTCGCCTCGTGCCCGCGCGGCTCGATCTACAAGCGTCCCGAGGACGGGATCGTCCTGGTCGACCAGGGGCGCTGCCGGGGCTATCGCGAGTGCGTGAAGGCGTGTCCCTACAAGAAGGTTTTCTACAATCCGCTCACCGGCACGTCGGAAAAGTGCATCGCCTGCTTTCCCAAGATCGAGCGGGGCAACCAGCCGCAGTGCTTCGTGAACTGCATCGGCAAGATTCGCCTGGCCGGCTGGCTTTCGACGCCCGAGCAGGCGCGGGCCGACAATCCGATCGACTACCTCGTGCACGTGCGCAAGGTGGCTTTGCCGTTGTTTCCCCAGTGGGGGCTGGAGCCGAACGTGTACTACATCCCGCCGGTTCACGCGCCGGCCGGGTTCCTCTCGCAGTTGTTCGGTCCCGGCGTGCCCGAGGCGATCGCCGCCTATCGCGGCGCGCCTGACGATCCCGACCTGGCCGGACTGCTGGGCCTGTTCGGCTCGACCGACCGCGTTGTGCCGCGCTGGCGGCGCCGGGACGATTGGGTCGCGGCGCTCGACGACGAAGGCGAGGAGATCGTCGGGGTGCCGCTCAAGGAGCCGGTCTACATCCGCGAAGCCTTCGACGCGAAACACCAGGTCACGCGCACCAATTGCCCGTAAGGAGCAGGTCTCATGCGATTTCGGACGGCCCGGCTGGCGATACTTGTTGGCGCATCGCTGCTCTGCCTGACGTGGGGCTGCCGCAGGGCCGAACCGCCGGCCCCCGTTGCCAACGTGGTCGCGGCCTCGGCGGCGGCGGTCCCCGAATCGCCCGACGACCCCGCTTGGGGCGCGGCCCCCGAACACGTGGCCAGGCTGATCGCTCAAGATCAGGTGGAGCCGCGGCTGATGGATCTTTCGACCCCGGAGGTCCGCGTTCGGGCGCTTTGCGACGGGCGCCGGCTGGCGTTCCGCCTGGCGTGGGCCGACGACACGAAGGACGATCTGCCCGAGGTGGCCCGCTTCGCCGACGCCTGCGCGGTCCAACTGCCCCAGGTTGTCGAGGCGACGATCCCGGCGCCGCAGATGGGCGAGCCGGGACGCGCCGTGGCGATCGTCATGTGGAGCGCCGCCTGGCAGGCCGCGGTCGACGGGCGCGGCGACTCGATCCGCGACGTGTACCCGAACGCCGCCGTCGATCACTATCCCTTCGAGGCGCCGCCCCTGGAGCCGGGATCGGCGCCGCAGCGGGCGATGGCGACGCGCTACGCGCCCGCCGTCGCCGTCGGCAACGTCATGGCCGGACCGCGCGACGCGCCGGTCCAGGATTTGATCGCCGAAGGGCCGGGCACGCTTTCTCCCGCGCCGTCGGGGCGATCGACCGGCGCCGGAATGCGCACGGAGTCGGGTTGGAGCGTCGTCCTCGTGCGCGACCTGCCCGACGGCCTGCTCCCGCTGGGCAGCACCCAGGTGGCCTTCGCCGTTTGGGAAGGCGGGCGCGAAGAAGTTGGCGCTCGCAAGATGCGCACCGCATGGATCCCGTTGACCCTGGAGGTGCAGCCATGAGCGATCCGACGAGGCTCCCCGATTGGATCGTCGAGTTGCTTGGGCAGGCGGCCCGGTGGCGCCTTCTGGGACTTCTCTTCGAGCCGCCCGAGGGCGACTGGCGCGACGAGCTGACGTCGCTGGCCGCCGAGGCGGGCGACGACGAATTGGCGGCCGCGGCCGAAGAGGCTCGGCGCGAGGCCGACGCCGGTTTGTACCATTCGACGTTCGGTCCCGGCGGACCCGTGCCTCCGCGCGAGGTGAGCTACCGCCGAACCGTGCATCCGGGACGATTCCTGGCCGAGATTTCCGATCAGTATCGGGCATTCGCCTACACGCCTCGGATTCCGGAAACGCCCGACCACGTGGCCGTGGAGACGGGGTTCGTGGCCTATCTGCGACTGAAGGAAGCCTACGCCCACGCCTGCGCTCGGCCGGAGCGGGCCGCCCAGTGCCGCTCGGCGGCCGACCGGTTCGTCGCCGAGCACCTGGGCGCGATGGCCCCGGCGTTCGCGGAGCTGCTCGGACGATCGAAAACCCCTTACCTGGCCGGGGCGGGCGCCGTCCTGGTCGCTTACGTGGGGCCACAACCGGCGCCGCCCGGGCGCGACGCGGCCGCGCTGGCCCTGTGCGACGACGAATGCTCGTGCGGTTAACAGGCGGGATCTCCTCCGATGAAAATGATCGAGTCAAGTAAGCAACTGATCCAGGTCTCCCACGCCACCGTGCGCTTTGCCGGCGATTCGGGCGACGGCATGCAACTGGTGGGGAACCAGTTCGCCGAAACGTCGTCGCTGGTCGGCAACATGACGTGCACGCTGCCCGACTACCCCTCGGAGATCCGCGCCCCGGCGGGCTCCCTGGGCGGCGTGAGCGGGTTTCAGCTTACCTTCGCCGACCACGAGATCACCACGCCGGGCGACGCGCCCTTCGTGCTCGTGGCCATGAATCCCGCGGCGCTGAAAGTAGGCCTGCCCGATCTTGAGCCGGGCGGCATCGTCGTGGCGAACGAAGACGCCTTCACCGAGGCGAACCTCCGCAAGGCGGGTTACGACGCCAACCCCTTGGAGGACGGGTCGCTCGACGCCTACCGCCTCGTGCCGGTGGCGATGACGCGCATCACCGAGGAGGCGGTCCGGCAGACCGGTCTGCCTCGCGGTCAGTGGGGGCGGTGCAAGAACTTCCTGGCCCTGGGAATCGCCCTGTGGCTCTACGACCGGCCGCTCCAGCCCCTGCTGGAATGGATGATGAAGAAGTTCGCCCGCACCCCCGACGTGATGGCCGCCAACGGCGCCAGCCTGCGCGCGGGCTACAACTTCGCGAACACGACGGAGCTGTTTCGCATCCATTACCAGGTTGCCGAGGCGTCGCTGCCCAAGGGACGCTATCGGCGCGTGACGGGCAACGAGGCCACGGCCCTGGGATGCCTCGTGGCCGCGCACCGCGCCGAGCGGACCCTCGTCTACGCGAGCTACCCGATCACGCCGGCCAGCGAAATCCTGCACGAGATCTCGAAGCACAAGGAACTCGACGTGCGGACCTTGCAGGTGGAAGACGAAATCGCCGCCTGCTGCGCCGCCATCGGGGCGTCGTATGCCGGCGCGATCGGCGTGACGGGAACCAGCGGACCGGGGCTCTCTCTGAAAGCCGAGGCCATGGGACTGGCCGTCATGGCCGAGTTGCCCCTGGTGGTGATCGACGTGCAGCGGGCCGGGCCGAGCACGGGCATGCCGACGAAGACCGAGCAGTCCGACCTGCTGGCGGCGATGTACGGGCGCCACGGCGAGTCGCCCGCCGTCGTGCTCGCCGCGGCCACCCCCGCCGACTGCTTCTGGATGGCCTTCGAGGCGGTTCGCCTGGCCACGCGGTACATGACGCCCGTCGTGCTTCTTTCCGATAGCTTCCTGGCCAACAGCGCCGAGCCGATGCGCATTCCGTCCGTCGATTCTCTCCCCTTGCTGCGCACCGCCCCGGAGCCCGGCGCCGAGAGTTTCGCCCCCTATCGCCGCGACCCGCAGACGCTGTCGCGACCTTGGGTCGCTCCCGGCACGGCCGGGCGGGAGCACCGCATCGGGGGCCTCGAAAAGGAGGACGTCACCGGCGTGGTGACTTATGACGGAAAGAACCACCAGCGCATGGTGGACCTGCGGGCGGAGAAGCTGGCGCGGATCGCCGACGACATCCCGCCCGCCGAGGTCCGCGGCGATCCGTCCGCCGATCTGCTCGTGATCGGCTGGGGCAGCACCTACGGGGCCATCGCCGCGGCCGTCAACGAGCTGCAACAGGCCGGCCGTTCCGTGGCTCACCTTCACCTGCGCTACTTGAACCCGCTGCCCCGAGACGTGGGACCGATCCTTTCCCGTTACCGCCGCATCGTGATTCCGGAGAACAACGCGGGCCAGTTGCGCGCTCTGCTGCGCGCCCGCTTCGCGGTCGACTGCGAGTCGTACTCGAAAGTCGAAGGGCGCGTCTTCCTGGTGCGCGACGTCCGTGCGAAAATCGAGGAGGTCCTGGACCGTGAATGACCCCGCCCTTCCCGCCGCGTCGACGGCCGGCGACGACTGCCTGCGCCGGCAGGTGCCCAAGGACTTCGCCACGGATCAGGAAGTCCGCTGGTGTCCCGGTTGTGGAGACTTCTCGGTGCTCAACAGCGTGCGCAAGACGCTCGCCGGGCTCGGGATTCCGCGCGAGCGCTTCGTGTTCGTCTCGGGGATCGGCTGCTCGTCGCGATTCCCCTACTACGTGAACACCTACGGCTTTCACACGATTCACGGGCGGGCCCCGGCCGTGGCCATGGGGGTGAAGTGCGCCAATCCGGAGCTTTCGGTCTGGGTGATCACGGGCGACGGCGACGGGTTGTCGATCGGCACGAACCACCTCATCCACTGCCTGCGGCGCAATCTCGACCTCCACGTGCTGCTGTTCAACAACCGCATCTACGGCCTGACCAAGGGCCAGTACTCCCCGACCTCGGAATTCGGCAAGCGAACCAAGTCGAGCCCGCTGGGCACGATCGAGCAGCCCATCCACCCGATCCACACGGCGCTGGCCGCCCAGGCGACCTTCGTCGCCCGCACCGCCTACTCCGATCCGAGGCACATGGCTGAGGTGATCGAGGCCGCGGCCCGCCACCGAGGGGCGTCGTTCGTCGAGATCCTGCAGAATTGTCGGGTGTTCAACGAGGGAGCCTTCGACCAACTCGGCGGCAAGTCCGACGTGGAGCACCGCGTGCTGCTGGAGCACGGCAAGCCCCTTTGCTTCGGCCCGGGCGGCCGCCGCGGCATCGTGATCCGGAACATGCAGCCGGTCGTCGTCGACCTCGACCGCGACGAGTACGACGAGCGCGAGGTGCTCGTTCACGATACGACGGCCGCGTCGCCGGCCTTGGCGGCGCTGCTGGCCACGCTCGAGCCGCCCGATTTCCCCACGGCGCTCGGGGTGTTTCGCGACGTCCGGCGCCCCACCTACGAGGAGCTGCTCTTGGAGCAGAATCGCCGATTCGTGGCCGAGCGGGGAGCCGGCACCATCGAGCGCCTGCTGGACGGCGGCCTGGCCTGGGAGATCGACTGAACCGTTGTTACCCCTGCGAAAGGGCTTTCGAGAGGATGCCATGCCAACGCCCGCCCACGACAAGTACGTCTTTCCCCTCCACGTCCGCCTTCGCAATCGCGCGGTCGTGGTGAACCTCCTGAGCGCCGAGTGCCGAGAGCCGATGCTCGCCTTCGCCGAGGCCCTTCCGGAGCGCGACCTGCTGTTTCTCGAGCGCGACATCACCGATCCGGCCGAGGTGGATCGGTGGATCGACGCGGTCGCCCAGGGCGCGATGGTCACCCTCGTGGCCCAACAAGACGGCTCGATCGTGGGTTACGCGACGTTCGACCGCGGGCGCGTGCCCTGGACGCGCCACGTCGCCGAGCTTCGCGTGGTGGTCGCCCCATCGGCGCGCGGCGCCGGAATCGGCCGCCTGCTGCTCGAGCTGGTTTTCGAGATGGCCCAGCAGCAAGGGGTGATGAAGGTCATCGCGCGCATGACCCCCGAGCAAACCGAGGCACAGAGCCTCTTCAAGCGCCTCGGTTTCGAGGAGGAGGCGATCCTGCGCGACAACGCCATGGACGCGCACGGGGTCACGCACGACCTGCTCGTGCTCAGCTTCCGTCCGAAATGCCACGAAGAGCAGCGATGCGCCTCCTGCGGAATCCCGGTGTTGACGGCCCTCGCGCTGGACGGCGTGCAGCTTTGCGCGCAGTGCTTCGAGGCTCGGTACGAGGAGCTCGGCGGAGGAGACTAGAAGCGATCTCGAACCACGTCGACCGCGACCATGGAACCTGCCTCGCCTGCCCCCGAAACGGCCGTCTGGCATCTCGAGCCGGAACGCGGCCGCGACGCGAATCGCGGCGCCGAAGCCGTTTCGCCGCCCTGCGACGCAGCCGACCTGCTGCGCCGCAACGCGGTCTGGTTCTGCCGGCTCCGGTGGGCCGTGGCCGCTTTGCTGGCCGGCGCCGGCGCGGCCGGATGGTTCGACGAGCCGTTCTCTTCATGGGGGCTGCGCCTGAGCCCCGGCTGGCCCCTGGCCACGGCGGCGGCGCTGGTCGCCCTGAACGTGGCTTACCGATTGCTCCTGCCGCAATCGGTCGGGCGCGGCGACATGGCACGGCTTCGGGTCAACGTGTGGGCTCAGATCATCGCCGACCTGGTCGTGCTCACCGTGGTGATCCATTTCGTGGGAAGCGTCGAAACCTACGCGCTGTTCGTGTACCTGTTTCACATCATTCTCGCCTGCATCTTCTTCACGCGCATCGAGGCGTTGGCGGTCGCCGCGGGCGCCGCGGCGCTTTACCTTGCGTGCCTGGCGGGGGAATCGGCCGGTTGGCTCGCGCCCCGCACCGTGCTGGCTCGGGCGAGCGTCGTCGATCGGACCCGCCTGACGCCCGAGTTCTGGGCGGTGCAGACCGGCTCGGCGCTCTTGATCTGGGGGGGAATCTGGTACCTGGCCTCGCGCCAGGCGGGCGAGTTGCGCCGGCGCGAGCGCGACCTCGCTTTGGCCAACGCGCGCCTGCAATCGGGCATCGAGGAACGCGCGCGGCACATGCTCCAGACGACCCACCAGCTCAAGGCCCCCTTCGCCGCCATCCACGCCAATGCCCAACTCCTGCTGGGAGGCTATTGCGGCGAGTTGCCCGACGCGGCAACGGCCGTCGTCGAGAAGATCTTCTCGCGCTGCGCCGTGCTCTCGCGGCAGATCATCGAAATGCTCCAACTGGCCAACCTTCGCTCGGCGGCGCAGTCGCGCCCGCAGGCCGTTCCGGTCGCCCTCGGGGAGCTGGTCGAGAGCGTCATCTCCCGCGTCGAGCCGACCGCCGCGTCGCGCGGCATCGAGGTGCGGGCGACGCTCGAGCCGTTGTCGGTCGCGATTGCCGACGACCACCTCCGCATGCTCATCGAGAATCTGTTGACCAACGCGGTGAACTACTCCTACGATGGCGGAGTCGTCGAAGTGCGGTGCGATCGCGCGGACAACGGCGCGGCGCGCGTCGCGGTGCGTGATGCGGGCATCGGCATCCAGCCCGACAAGCTTCCGCGAATCTTCGACGACTACTTTCGCGCGAAAGAGGCTTCGGCGCACAACAAGGCTTCGACCGGGCTGGGACTGGCCATCGTCCGCGACGTCGCCCGCATGTGGGACGTCGGCGTCGACGTGCGAACGGCCCCGGGACGAGGAACCGAATTCACGCTCACCTTCCCGGCCGGGCGGGTCGCCCCGATCGGCTCCGGCTCATGAACCGAGGTGCCTCATGGCATGGATTCTCGTGATCGACGATGATGAAGACTTCGCCCAGGCCGTGGCGACCGTGCTGCGCGGCAACGGGCACGAAGTGGAACTCGAGCACGACGCCGAACGGGTGATCGGCCGGCTCGAAGAACGGCGGCCCGACGCGATCATCCTCGACGTCATGTTCCCCGAGAACCCGAGCGCGGGGTTCGAGATCGCGCGGGCCATCCGGCGCAAGTTCGACCCGATCCCGACGATCATGCTCACGGCCGTCAACCAGCAGTTTCCCCTGGGGTTCAGCAACAAGGACATCGATCCCGTCTGGCTGCCGGTCACGGAATTCGTCGAGAAGCCGGTCGACTTCGCCGTGCTGGGCGAAAAGGTGGCCGCGCTGTTGGCGTGACGGCCGGCGCCGGCCGGACGGCAGGACACGACGGGAGAGATATCGTGATGCGACCGACCGCTGCCACACCTACGGCGGGTTCTGAAGGCCGCGCCCCAAGGGCGCCGAGGCCGCAGCGCTATATGATCGATCCGGCCGAAGCCTTGGACCTCGTGATCGAGAACGCCGCGGCGCGCGAGCCTCGCGTCGTGGCTCTCGAGGAGTCGGTCGGTTTTCGCCTGGCCGAGGAGGTCGGCGCCGACCGGCCGCAGCCCCCCTTCGACAGGGCCATGATGGACGGCTACGCCGTGCGATTGGCCGACGCGGGGCAAACCGTGACCGTGGCCGGCGAAATCGCCGCGGGCGCCGCTCCCGTCGGCGCGCCGGCTCGGGGAAGCTGCGTGGAGATCATGACCGGGGCCCCGTGCCCGGCGGGCACCGAGGCCGTGGTGCCGAAGGAGGCCGCCTCCCGATCAGGAAGCCGCGTGGTCTTGCCCTCGCGAATCGCGCTGGGGCAACACATCGCCCCGGCGGGCAGCGAATGCGGCGCCGGCCAGCCCGTGCTCAAGCCCGGCGACCTGATGACGCCCCTGGCCGTGGCCGTTCTGGCGTCGTTCGGCAAGGTGCGGGTTCGGGTCACGCCGAGACCGACGCTCGGCATCATTGCCACCGGCGCCGAGTTGGCGCCCCCGGAAAGCGAACCCCCGCCCGGGCAAATCCGCGATTCGAACGGTCCGATGCTTCGAGCGATGGCCTTCGAGCTGGGGATCGAGCGGCCCCTCGTGCTGCGAGCCGACGATCGGCTCAAAGCGATCGTCGACGCCCTGGAAAGGGTTGCCGAATGCGACGTGGTGCTGCTCAGCGGAGGCGTGTCGGTGGGCAACCACGACCTCGTGCCCGACGCGGTGCTGGCCTACGGCGCCCGGGTGATCTTCCACAAGGCGAGGCAGAAGCCCGGCAAACCGCTCCTCTTCGCGGCCAGGGAGCGGCAGCTTCTGTTCGGTCTGCCCGGCAATCCGCTGGCGTGCCACTTCTGCTTCTGCCGATACGTGCAAGCCGCGGTGCGCCGGATGGGCGCTCACCCCGCGGGGATCGTCACGCGGCAAGGCCGCCTCGTCGCGTCGCTTTGCCCCGACCGGGGCCGATCGCGTTTCGTCCCCGCCATGGTTTCGCTCGACCCGTCGGTACCCGAAGGCTGGAGCATCCGCCCCCTGCCCGGCGCCAGCTCCGCCGACGTCTTTCGTTCGCACCAGGCCAATGCCTACGTCGCCGCGCCGCCGGGCACCGGCGAAATCCCGGCCGGACACGTCCTGCCGTTCAGCCCCATCGCCCATGTTTGACTCGCTCCCCGTCTTCGCCGTCTGCGGCTACAGCGGCTCGGGCAAGACGACCCTGCTCGAGCGGCTCGTACCGCGGCTCATCCAAAGCGGCCTGCGCGTGGCCGTGGTCAAGCACGACGTGCACGGCATCGAGCACGATCTCCGCGAAAAGGACAGCCACCGCCTGTTTCGCTCGGGCGCCGACGTCGTGGCGATCGGGCCCGGCGAGTCGCTCGCGCGCACGGTTGCACGGGAAGACACCTCGCTCGAAACGGAGATCGGCCGGCTCGTCGATCGGTACGACCTGGTGCTGCTCGAGGGCTTCAAGCGATGGAGGGGTCGGAAAGCATGGCTGCTCAGGCCCGATCAGATTTGCGCCCCGAAGGATTGCGGGCCTTTCGACCTCGTGCTGCCGTGGGAGTCCGATCGCGTGCCGGCGGTCGAAGGGGTTCTCCAGCGCTTCGTCGTCGAGCAGGCCGATCGCACGCCGGTGTTTGGTTGCGTGTTGATCGGGGGCCGCAGCTCGCGCATGGGACGTGCGAAGCATCTCCTGCCGAGTGCCGGCGCACCGGCCGAAACGTGGCTGCATCGAACCGTCCGCGTGCTGCAAGCGTGCTGCGCGGAGGTCGTGCTTGCCGGCTCGGGCGAGGTTCCCGGCGACCTCGGCCATTTGTCGCGTCTTCCCGACCCACCCGGCACCGCGGGGCCCATGGCCGGCCTGCTGGCGGCCCTTCGGTGGGCCCCGCGCGCGAGCTGGGTGCTGGCAAGCTGCGATTTGCCCTTGCTTTCGCCACGGGCCGTTCGCTGGATTCTCTCGCTGCGCAGGCCCGGCGTCTGGGCCGTGCTTCCGCGCCGCTCGGAGGACGATCCCGTCGAGCCTCTCTTGGCCTGGTACGACTTTCGCTGCCGCGAAACCCTCGAGCTGCTTGCGACGGCCGACACGGCCGCGCTGCGACGCATCGCGCAGCACCCCAAATGCCGCGTCGCCCTTATCCCTCGCGCGCTGGCCGATGCCTGGCAAGACGCCGACACGCCCGAACAGGCGGGGCGCCGCACGATTCGGGCGATTCCTTGACGCACTGCGGGGCGTCTCTGCCGCGACTGCTTCAGCGTCGCGGCGCGTGCTTTGCGAGGTAATCGCCCACCCGGAACTTGCGCGCGGTGGCCTCGCAGCTCATATAGCGGATCTTGCCGAAGATGGGGCGTTCGGGGCCCCAGGCGCGATCGTAGCGGCCGAGCACCCAGAAGATGCCGGAGTAGGAGTTCGGGTCCTGGCCGTCCAGGGCGTACTTGTTGTTCAGCTCGATCATCGCGACGAGGGCCTCGCCGGGTGAGGCGGTCCACTCGAGGATCTTCTTGCCCCAAAGCATGCGCAGATAGTTGTGGATGCGCCCGGTTCGCACGAGTTCGGTCTGGGCCGCGTTCCAGAGGCGGTCGTGGGTCTTGGCGCCTTCCAGCTCGTCGAGGGAGTAGACGTATTCCCGCGCGTCGGAGGTGTGCTCGTCCAGCGTCTTGCGCGCCCAGTCGGGGAGCGACTCGTAGCGGTCGTAGTCGTCCCGCAGCGCGCCCATGTTGAACCCGACCTCGCGCCAGGTGACCAGCTCGTCGAGAAACGCCTCGGCCGACTCGGACATTCCCCACCAGCCTTCCCGTTTGCCGGTTGCCTTGTCGGCCAGGCTCGCGGGCGACCAACCCTCGCGCTGAGCCAGCTCCCGGAAGACTTCGTGAACCGAGACGTGCCCGAAGTGCAGGTAGGGCGACAATCCGCTGGTCGCGTCTTTCTCGGGATGGTTTCGCTCGCCGGCGTATCGCGGCAGCTTTTCGGCGAGGAACGCCTCGAGTGCCCGGCGGGCCGCGCGCGTGCCGCCGCCAATGGGCGCCGGTGCGACCGCCTGGTCGATCGGCAACGCGGTCTCGGCATCGCCGCGCGGCGACTTGGGCGAAACCGGCGCCCACCGGCGCGCGACGTCGCCGGGCAGCCTGCACGGATCGGCAAGCCGGGTTCGGGCGAAAGGATTCTGCGCGGGAACGTCGAGCAGGTGGTCGGGCAGCGTCCGTTGCACGAATCGCCGGAAGCCGTGGGCCGTCGGGAAGACCCGATCCGCCAGGCGCATCGGCAACAGGCCGTTCGAGTCGACGCACTCGAAGCGGGCCTTGCACCGCTCCGCCGCGGCGCGGGTTTCGGCGACCATCTCGATCGTCGGGAAGTCGTCGCCGACCACGACGCAGGCGTGGTCGGCCAGGGCCGCGACCAACGGGCGGCTCTCGGCGGGCGCGCGTTCGACGAACGGGTAGTACCGCACGCCGGCCCGGTCGAAGGCGGCGGCGTTGTCGGCCATGCCGTCGAGCACGAACCGGTGATGGCGCCGGCTCGCCCAGCGGCATCCCGAACGAAGCGTTTCGAGCACCACGAGGGGCTTGTTCAGCTCCTTGGCCCAGTCGACGGCCCGATCCAGCGCGAAGCTCCAGCTTGCCCGGCGCGAAGCGGTCATCCAATACAGGACGAACCGGCCCGCCCGGTCGACGGGCGCCTTATTGGCGATGTTCACGCGGGCCGACGGGACGCGACCGTTCATGGGCAATTCGGCGTGGCACGAAAGGTACGAGGGAATGCGAGCCAAACGCGCCGGCCTTTGTCGACCGATGCGCTCGTTTCCAGCGGCGAACCACCTGGTTCGATTCGACGGCATTCTAAGCGCGCCCGGGCGAGGGCGACGTGCCGTGCACTGGGGTCGCGACGCGCGTGGCGAACCTAAAACCTTATCTAAATTCGAGTTACCGTCGAGCCGTCCGGCGGGGGCCGTCGTCGAGGTCTCTCTGGAAAAACCGGAACGTCCGTGCCCCGCCGCCGACAGCCTACACTACCTCGATCGGGCTATGCCCCCTCGAAGGGACTGTGTCCCTCTTGGCCTGAGACCCCAGGATTCCGGTCGGGGCATTCTGCCATTCGCGGGCCGGCAAGGTACAATGGGCCTCCAGTCGCGAACTCTGAGAGAAAGGACAAGCCCATGAGACGAAAGCCAGCCCCCGCGACCCGGCGGGAGTTCCTCAAGACGCTTGGCGCCGCGGCAGCGGCTCCGTACGTGATTCCCTCGAACGCCTTGGGCGCCGCGGGACAACCGCCCGCCAGCGAGCGGATCGCCACGGCCCTGATCGGCTCGGGCAGCCGGGGACAGCAAATCATGGCCGGCGGCGACCGGGTCGTGGCCGTCTGCGACGTCGACGCCAAGCATCGCCAGCAGGCCAAGGCCAAGATCGACGCCATGGCCGGCAACCAGGATTGCGCCGCCTACGGCGATTTCCGCGAGGTGCTCGACCGCGACGACGTCGACGCGGTGATCGTCGCCACCCCCGACCACTGGCACGCCTACATTGCCATCGCGGCGGTCAAGGCGGGCAAGGCCGTCTACGTCGAGAAACCCATGACCGTGGCGATCCGCGAAGGACGGATCATGGCCGACGCGGCGCGGCGCTACGGGGCCATCCTCCAGGTCGGCAGCCAACAGCGATCCGACGAGAAATTCATCCGGGCGTGCGAACTGGTGCGCAACCAGCGGATCGGCGAACTGAAGACGGTCAAGGTCGACATCCCCACGCGCCCGGGAAGCAACAAGCCCTGGTCGCCCCAGCCCGTCCCCGAGGAGCTCGATTACGACATGTGGCTCGGTCCCGCGCCCTGGGCGCCCTATCATGGCGACCGCTGCCACTACAACTTCCGCTTCGTGAGCGACTACTCGGGCGGCGACGTGACCAACTGGGGCGCCCATCAGCTCGACATTGCCCAGTGGGGCATCGGGGCCGACGACTCGGGCCCCGTGACGGTCGAGGGCCACGGCAAGCGCAACGTGACCGGCCTGCACGACGTGTTCTACGACGTGCACGTCGATTTCACCTACGCGGGCGGCGTCAAGGTCGAGCTGCGCAGCGGCGGCAACGGCGTGCGCTTCGAGGGGAGCGAAGGGTGGATCTACGTGAGCCGGTCGCAGCTCGAGGCCGAGCCGCGATCGGTGCTCACGTCGCGGATCGGGCCCGACGAAATCCGGCTGGGGCCCGAGAACGGTGGCACCCACATGGGAATCTGGCTAGACTGTATCCGGTCGCGAAGGCCGGCCGGGCTGAACGTGCCCGCCGAAATCGGCCACCGCTCGGCCACGGTTTGCCACCTGGCCAACATCGTCATGGAGCTGGGCCGAAAGCTCACCTGGGATCCGGCCGAGGAACGGTTCGTCGACGACGAGACGGCCAACCGGATGACGTGGCGCCCCGCCCGTGCGCCGTGGGAGATCTAGACGCAACGGTTTGCCGCGCGATGACGGCAACCAGATCCGGCATGGATGCTACCGACTTGGAACTCCGACCTTCGCGCCCGCAGCCTTTTCCGGTGCTAGCTGGATAACCCGAGAAAGACGGGCTTCAGCCGCGCGGCGATCTGCCGTAGCTCGCCGATGCTCCGACCAACCGCGTCCGAGCCCGATTCACGTGCAGGATCGGTCGACTGAAGAGCGTGTCCGGCGACTTGACCCCGTAGCAGCGCTCGGTGACCACCTGGGCCTTGTATAGATCCGGGCTCTTCTGGGTTTTGGGTGGCCGGCTTTGGGCCGCCGCGGCGCCGATCCCAGGCCGAATAGACACGAAATGCCTCGAATCCGCCGTAAAACGCTGCCGTGGCGGTAGACCCTGTCCACTCCTTTGTTCTGAAAACGCACCCTTCCTTCGGGGTGCGGCCGGCCTCAGCCACTCAAATCCCAAAATATCCTAGATCCCTTGCACCGCTGCAATGGTACAACGGTCCTCGAAGTAGCTGGGGATGCCGGCCTTCCAGCCGCAGGGTGCATCGTCGCACGCAACCTGCCCTTGCTGGTGAAGACTTGGCACTCCTGTGTTGCCTCAGTTGGAACTGGAAAGTCGCGCCCTGTGGGTTAGCATAGAGACCCAGAGGAGGATTTTCCATGAGTCGAAAGCGAAACAACTACACTCCCGAGGAGAAGGTGGCCAAATCGCCCCCGACCAGCCACTGCTGGCCGGAAGGTGTTCAGGGACAAGGACTTCGGGTGACGCTCGCCGCACACGCCGCTCCGCAGACTCTTCTTGCGGGGGGAATGCCCGGAATTATGGCGACAAATACGGCTTTTTCGCACTTTCGGTGTCTTGACAGTCCCGATTTGTCCGCTCAGACTCGCTCTAGTCGTTGGGTGTCGTGCCCGACAGATAACGGCGGCTCGTTACTTTGCGAGAGTTTGAACCTAGAAACCGAACAGCCATGATGTGCTATGCGGCAACAAGGGTCCAGTTCGCTTTCTCCCGTAAACGAGGTGCATGATGAAACGCTTGGCTTTACTTCTTGCGGCCGCAATGGCATTCTGTTGCTCTACGAGTGCGCCTCCGTGTCGCGCAGGGCTGATGGTGGTTTCAGATGCGATTACCGGCGTGGTTTACGTGGATACGAAGACCGGCGCTCAGACGCTGCTTAGCAGCGGCGGAATGTTTATGGAGCCGACCGACGTACTGTTTAGTGTCCGAATGAACGAAGTGCTTGTCCTCGATACTGGACTCGGTGAGCCGGGAATCTTATTTGGTGTCGATCCACGTACCGGCGCGCAGCGTGTGATTAGCCAAGGGGGTTATCTTACTGACCCCAGGCGAATGAACTTCGCCACGGACGGAAGCATTCTCGTGGGCGACGGCAACTCCTTTGGGGGGAATGGGTCAATTATTCGTATCGACCCAACGACGGGAGTTCAGACGGTCGTGTCTTCTCAAGGGAGTTTCGTCGAGCCCAATGGTGTAGTAGCAGCACGATCGGGTGACATCTTCGCAATCGACCGTGGTCCGATCGATAGCGATGGGATGATCTTTCAAGTCGACGCAACAAGTGGGAGCCAGACTCTCCTGTCCAAAGGAGGCCTGCTGATCAACCCCCGCGCTGCAGTCATCGGCCCAGACGATCAGTTGCTTGTCGTCGATACTGGAATCGAGCGCGGTGTTGGTCCAGGTGCATTGATTGCTGTTGACCTCTCAGACGGTTCGCAAACCACATTCAGTGTGGGTGGGTTCTTTGAGAACCCCAAGAACCTGCGCGTTGGATTTGGCACAGAACTGCTCGTCGCAGACCTCACAGCAGGCATCATCGGTGTCGATGCCGTGACGGGCACGCAGCGCCTCATTTCGAGCGGGGGATTATTACTTAAGCCGACCGGGGCTGCACCAGTTGTCCCGGAATCGACCTCGCTCCTCATTTGGTTGTTCCTTGGTTTCAGTTTTGCAGCGATGGGATGGTTACGACTCAAAACAGGATAGGAACAACGAACGATGCCAGCATTTGCTACGAGCACCTCTCGGTTTCCAGAAGAGCGAACGGTTTCTGACCCCCCTTTCCTTCCGGACGCTTTTTCCCGCGCTTGGGAAGACGGCTCTTCCGGGATTCAAGTGGGTGATAAGCGTATACGCCGGTTCACTGCCACTCCGTGGCTTCGGTGGGAGAGAGGGTTGTCGAGAATGGTGCACGCGGCCCGGAATTGCGGGGAAAACTGGGGAATTGCACCGTGTTTCCGCGTTCCGTTGACCTGCCACAAACGACGGCTCCGGGGCTATGCGACACACCATTTCCTTGTCCTGCCATGCCAACAAAAACCTGTCGTAACCATCGTGAAAACCGGGTTACCCACTCAGATCCCGGAATACCCGGCAAGACTTTCGGCTTAGGAGGGCATGTTAGCGATGCTTCTCATTTATGTCGGCGATTCTGGTGATGTCGTCAAGCGCATACGTACGAATCACTGTAGCGGTAACGTTGAAGGATCCGCGCTTCGGAAACGTGTTGCTGAGCATATGGGCTATACGCTCAATGTTACTAAACGACCACGCGGCTCCAGCCGCATACGGCTCAACTTGCCGGATCCGCGTGTTGGAGAACAGACGATTTCGAAGTACATACGGTCTGGTCTATGGAAGTTTGCGATCTGTATGTCACCTGAAGAGGCCAAGGACTTTCAGTGGTATGTGATAGATAAACTCAATCCTATGCTCAATGAAGACCGCAGGATATGGGTCAGCCACCAAGAGAGACGATACGTCAAGCTCCTGACGGTGCTGACAGAATCGCCTCACTATACCTACAACGACCTTGCTGGACAAAAGACGGGGCCAGGTGTATACGTGCTCTACCACAAGGTATTGCCGCCAGGGGCTTATGCGGAGCAAACCTGCTAGCTGAACAGGCGACGGGCATTGAAATCTGACGAATGTGGTCAGGATGGGCAGGACTGCCGCGTGGCTCGATTAAGGGGCTACGCGCGGCGCGAAATGGTCATCCGTGCCCCGAGGGGCACCGTGGCAAAGGGGACCCTATTTGACAAGGAGGGCGAGTATCACGGGTTCGAGAGGGTCATCGAATAAAGCCTGCGGAGGCGAGCGAGGCGCCTCTCGCCACCGCCTGATGGCCAAGTACTGCCAGGTCGCGGCGCGGCCGGAGGAGGGTGGGCATGGGCCCGGGCTCATACAGCAGTTGAGCAACACGCCGGTGAGGCGTTGGTAAGGAACATTGCTGCGAGGTCGGGTTCGGCTCAGTGTGCTAGGGACGCTACAAGTGCTTGAGCGTACAAACCGACGAGTATTCTTACGCCGTGGTGCGGGACATAGTAGGGGAAGGCTTTGCGCCCCAATCTGGTATCAAGAGCGGAGTGCTGGCCTTGGTCGAGCCTGGCACGGAGGAAGAGTGACAACGGTCGAATCTTCTTCGACTGGCTATTGCCGCGGCTTTCCGATCGGCTCGAGATCGTCAACAAAGCTCAGTGCAAGGCCGCACTGGCCGGGTTGCGTCGCTGCGTCCACGGTGCTTGTGCGTATGGCGATGCGAACTGGGTGGCTACGACGGCGGGGGCCTGGGGCTAGAGTCCGCGATGTCCCCTCGCGGGATGCCGATGCATCACAGATATGTGAAATAGCTCGAGCGACTTTATGCTCCAGTATCGCGAGATTTGGTGCCCCTCACCGTTTGCTGCCCCGACTTTGAATTGGCACCGTAGCCGCGGGAGGACGATCGATGGAGCCGCTCATCGACAACCGCTTGAATCGGCGACGTTTTCTGCACGGCGCGGCGGCGGCCGTTGCCCCCTACGCGATCACGTCGACGGC
>Ga0334898_1001233_pt1 | contig 30736 bp, 21 predicted proteins | sample GraSluR3_MG_10_FD_207228 | JGI IMG/M metagenome (GOLD analysis project Ga0334898, IMG submission 207228) | Sludge microbial communities from methane-producing bioreactor in Wageningen University, Netherlands - Granular Sludge_3_08-R3 | ecosystem: Engineered > Bioreactor > Anaerobic >... | reverse complement strand
GGATGATCCGGGATAGGTCCTCGATGATCTTTCCCGCCTGTATGTGTGCAACGGGGATGCTGTAATAATAGTTGATCAGGTTGTTCAGCTCGTGGCGGAAATCGTGGATCGAAGTCTCCTCCTCTATAAAATCCATTCTCAAAAAGGTCTGGACTATCTTGTTCGGGTCCTTTCTGACGAAGGCCTCAAAGATCGAGAAAAGAGCTTCCTTCATGTGGCGGTCGATAAACCCGACCATACCGAAATCCAGGGGACAGAGTTTAGCGTCCGGAGTTATGATGAAATTACCGGGATGGGGATCGGCATTGAAAAAACCGAATTTGAAGATCTGTGTAAGGATGTAATGGACACCGAGATCAGCGTAATGACGGCGTTCTTCCGGGCTGTGTTTTTCCTCGATGAACTCTCCCACTGTAGTACCGGGAATATATTCCATTGTAAGGACCCGGGAGTTTGAATAATCCCAGAAGACCTTCGGGATGATGATGCCTTCTTCTTCGGAGAAGCTCTTGCGGAAGAGGTCAAAGGCACGGCCTTCGTGATAGAAATCCAGTTCCATTTTTATGCTGCGGGAGAACTCATCCACGATCTTAAGCGGACCGTAGATTTTCAGGGCTGGAATGTAGCGCTCCGCAAGCTGGGCAAGGTCCCGCAGGATAGCCAGGTCCGTTTCCACCATGCTGGTAATTCCGGGACGCCGAACCTTGATGGCGACTTCGTCTCCCTCAATCGTGACGCCCCGATGCACCTGTGCAATTGAAGCGGAGGCGATGGGCTCTTCCTGGAATTCCCGGAAAATCCGGTCCAGGCTGCGATTGAAGCTCCACTCTAGTTCTGCTCTGATTTCTCCTGCAGGGAGGGGCAGGGCATCGGTCTGCAGCTGGCTCAGTTCGGCGGTATAGTCTTCAGGGAGAATGTCCGTTCTGAGACTCAGTATCTGACCGAGCTTGATAAAGGTGGGGCCCAGATCTTCGAGCATATAGCGCAGGCGGATAGCCATGGGATCCTTGTGGGAAACCGAGGCACCCCTGCGATGCTGGAGCTTTCGTACGATGTTCGGTCCTTTAATAATCCCCAGATGAATAAGGAAGTCTTCGAAACCGTAGGCGATCAGCTTAGCGATTATTGCCCGGTAGCGGCCCAGTTTGCCGATGTGCTTTGATTTTTTTCTGTTTGCGAACAACCCCACGGCTCTATTGTACAATCTCCGGCGGGGGGAATCCAGTCAAATCACGGGAATTGAACCCCCGCAGCCCGCAGAAGGATGAAAAAGATAAGCTGGATCAGCACATACAGGATTCCAAGGCGCGATTGTGTCCGTATGCGCAGTTTGCCGTACAGCCAGGAACAGAGGGCGGCTATGCCGAACCAGGCAAGATAATTCTGCAGCGGAATGCTTCCCCCATCCCAGTGCCAGTAATCCAGGGAAATGGCTGCGGGCTCCATGACCCAGTCAAAAACCAGAGCCCCCAGGCCCGCAAGCAGTCCGCCCAGGATAGGATTTTTGACTATCCGGAAGACTTCTCCCGAGAGGGCCAGTACTATGATTGTCCAGTTGAAGCCGATTACCACAGGTACCTGGAAAAACTGGAAGCCCAGGCTGCTCCCGTAAACATAGCCCCCGAATATCAGGCCTGTGGCTACACCCAGGGCTTCCATTATGAAGGTAAAAATATAGGTACCCCCGATCCAAAGCAGGGCCCTCTGCTGCGGTTGAGGGTTCACATGGAGGACAACCAGACTTCCGAAGATCAGCAGCACCCAGGGGGTTAGGCGTATCATCAGCGGCAGTGTCGGAGGATAGATATGCCCGGCGACGCCCACGGAGTAGAACAAGGCTATTACAAGGGCTGCAATTCTGTAATCCCTGTAAATCGGGCTGAGTTTCATCTAGTCCTCCCGTGTTGTATCGCGAGTTTCGCGGCTATTATTCCAGACAGCACCGCCAGAGGCATCCCGCCGCCTGGATGGGCGCTTCCTCCGCAGAAATAAAGACCATCGAGGCGGCGGCTTCTGTTAGGATGCCGACGGAAGGAGGCGGAGATGCTGTTTGACGCGATGCCGTAGAGGGAACCGTGGGTACTGGACGTGCGGGACTCAATCTCCGGAGGTGTCAGGCTTCCTTCCGCTTCTATCAGGGGAAGAATCTCGGTCCCGAGCCGGGAATAAAGTTTTGCCAGTACCCTGTTGCGAACCCTCCGGGTAATTGTCGGCCAGTCCTGTCCGTAATCTGCGGGAGCGTTTATCAGTACGAACCAGTTCTCCCCTCCTTCGGGGGCATCCGCGGTGCTGAGCCTGGAAGTGATGTTGATGTATACCGACAGGTCTTCAGGCAGATCGCCCTTGTCGAAAATCCACCGGAACTCCACCGGGTAGTCGGAGGAAAAGAAGATGTTGTGCAGCCCCAGCTCAGGAAAGGTCTTTTTTATCCCCCAGTAGAATACTATGCCGGAGGACGAGGGTTCCAGGCGGCGATAACGCCGGGCTTCCCGCGAACCTGGTGCAAAGAGGAGTTTTTCGTAGGTACTCAGAACATCCGCATTGCTGACGACGACGGATGATTCAATCCTTTCTCCCCCTGCCCGGATTCCCGTGACGCGGCCTTTTTCGGTGAGGATCTTCTCCACGGGGCTGGAGAAGTGGAACACCGCGCCTTTTTCCCGGGCTGCGGCATACATACTGTCGGGTATGGCGCGGATGCCTCCTTCGACGCCGAAGGCCCCCAGGTTGTACTCCACGTGGGGAATCAGGGTCATTGTGCCGGGGGTTTTATAGGGACTCGATCCGTTGTATGTCGCGTAACGATTAAAGAGCTGGACGAGTTTCGGGTCGGTGAAAAACCGGCGGTTGATGGAGTCCATTTTCGTCATGGCGCCGATAAAGGGAAGCCCCGGCAGGGCACGGAGGAATTCTCTGGAAAGGTAGGTCTCTTTTTCGTGAAGACTGTTCCGGAGAAAGATATTGCCCGCGGTGGCGTATATTTTTCTGCAAGCCTCAAGATATCGCGCTACCTGCTCCGGGTTCTCACGGGTGTTCCCGCGGATCTCATCGAGGAACAGCTCTCTCCGGCTGTAGCTGTGCAGCCCGCTTCCGTCGCTGAAAAAATACCGGGTAATAGGTGACAGGGGAACAAAGCCCAGATGCTCGGAACGCTTCATTCCAAGGGCCTCAAACCACTCGTCGAATACAAAGGGCATGGTCAGGAGGCTTGGTCCGGTATCGAAACGGTAAGGACCGATCATTTCGCTTCCCGCTTTGCCCCCCGGGGCGGCGGCCTGTTCAAAGACCTCTACCTCAAAGCCGGCGGCAGCCAGATACCCTGCGGCAGCTATACCTCCAAGTCCTGCGCCGATTACGACTGCCCGCGCCCCCATCCTATATGTCCTTTCGCTCCATAAAACGGTAGGGCGCACGGGGCGTTTCGGTGGAACCCCTTCCTTCCGGGCCTGTATATGAACCCTCCCTGGGAGAGGGTCCCGTTTTTCCGTCCAGGAAAATACGGAAGAGGGAAAAATTGAGGCTTAGAAGGGAAAAACTGTAGAAGAAGTCCTCCAGAGGAATGGACCCGATGCGCAGACCCCAGTTTTCCGCCGGGGAGTAGCTGACTACCGGTACCGCCGTCAGCACCCCGTTTACCAGGGCAAAAGCCAGATAGCTGATACCAATGGCGGTCCAGAAATTGAGACTCCTCAACAGCCGGGGCTGAAGAAAACGCAATACCAGAAAAGCCAGGGCGAGAAGGAGCATGACCCAGCAGGAGTAAGCCCGGCTGCGGAACAGGATCGCCCCTGTCAGGGCAAGTCCTGCAAGCACCAGGGCGCTGTCAGCCGGTACCGTCAAGGTCTTTTCCCTCTGGTAGCCCCGTACACAGGCATAGACGAATATGCTGGCAAAGGGTACGGTCAGAAAAAAGAGCCATTCCCCCGGGGGAAGTCCCAGAATCTTCAGGGTTCCGGCGTAGATGGGAGAAAAACTCCAGTGCCCTGAGGCGGTAGCGTATATGTCCTGGGAAATAAAGACCGCCGCGACAGGAACAATTGCCTTGAAGGCAGCGCCCCATTGACGATAAAACACTACCCGCCGGTCAAATGAGAGAAGCAGGGGGAAAAGCATCACCAGCATATTGATCAGCAGGTAAAGATTCACCGGCTCTTCCTCAGGCTCTGAAGATGTTGGCTGCAATGGCAGCCATGATGCGGGGCCGGGATGGCTTCACCTTTTGCCGATAAACAATAAATGGGTCTTTTTCGATGATTCCGGCGCTCCATGTGTACATATCTCCCGCTGTCTTGATGGGGATGCGGTATTGCCGGGGAATAAGGGAATAACCCTCTTCCGCCTGGCGCTGCCATTCTTTGTAGCGTTCTGTCTGCAGCTGCATAAAGCTGCGAAACTGATCCGGTTTGCTCCGGGTCTCCTCTTCCTTCAAGGAGTCCAGCCCGCTCTCCTCCAGGGGAAGATAACGACGTCCGAGGCTGTTATCCTCGGCAATATCCCGGATAAAATTGATGTACTGCATTGACCGTCCCAGCCGGCAGGCAGGGTAATCCGCCTCGCCGGGAAGCCTCATTATACGTGCCATAAAGAGGCCGATGACCTCGGCTGAGCCATGGATATACTCCAGGGTCTCCTCCAGGCTGTCGTAGTTTTTTTTATACAGGTCCATCTCCATGGATTTGAAGAAAGCCTCTGTCCAGAGGGGATCAAAGTTCCGCAGGGACGCAAGTTGTACGAAGCTGTCTACTACGGGATCTCCGGTAATTTCTCCCTGTACAGCTGTGGTGTATCTCTCCCTGAAGCGGGCGAATCCGTCGGCATCCTGGGGAATCGTGTCCACATGATTGTCTGCCACACGCACAAATGCGTAGAGGATAAAGACCTCCTCCCGTACCCTTTTCGGGAAAAAAAGACTTGAATTGAAATAGGTTTTGCTTCCGGCTTTGAATATATCCCTGTGTATCTTCCGGGCCTCAAGATGCTGTTCCATAATCTCCTGTTATACTCCCACCGGCTTTCCGCGTAATTTTTCTATTTCTTCCGCGACTACCTGTGCGGATATCAGGGTCATTGGAACACCGACACCTGGGTGGGTAAACTGACCGGAATAAAAGAGGTTTCTGAGTTTTGCCGACTGATGGGCGGGGCGGAAAACCGCGGTCTGAAAGAGGGTGTGGGAAAGCCCCAGGGCGGTTCCCTTGAAGGCGTTGTAATCCGCCGTAAAATCCCGATGACTGTAAATGCGGCGTATCGCGACATCCTTGTGGAGATCTTCTCCTGTGACCTTTTCTATATGCTTGAGCACCTCTTCGGCGTAGGCTTCCCGCCGGGAATCGGTGTCGTCCAGGCCGGGGGCCACGGGAACAAGAATAAAGACGTTCTCTCCTCCAGGCGGGGCGGAGGTGGTGTCGGTCTTGGAATTGCAGCTCAGGTAAAAACATGGGTTGGAGGGCCATTCGGGTTTTTTGAAGATCTGGTCGAAGTGGCGGTCCCAGTCCTCGGCAAAATAGAGATTATGGTGTTCCATCTTTTCCAGCCGCCTGTTGATTCCCATGTAGATTATGAACATTGAGGGAGCGACGACTCGTGAGTTCCAGTACCCCGGACTGTAGCGGCGGTATTCTCGTGACAGCAGGTCTGTTTCGGCATGGTGATAGTCGGCACTGTTCACCACCAGGTCTGCGGGGTACCGTTCCTCTCCACATACTACCGCCGAGATCCTGTCCTTCCCGTATTCATAAGCTGTTACGCTTCTGCCGGTAAGGATGCGTACACCGCAGTCCTCGGCAAGGCGGCGGAATCCCTCGGCAGCTCCTGCCATGCCTCCTTCGGGGTAGTAGACACCCAGGTTCAGATCCACATGGGACATGATTGAGTAGAGGGCCGGGGCGTCTTTAGGTCCTGTCCCAAGGAAAACCATGGCATACTCAAGAATCTGTCGTGCCCGGAGGTCCTGGAAATAGGTTTTTACAAAGGAATCCATATTGGTAAAGACGTTCAGCTTGAGCCCTTCCTGGATGATCCTCCTGTTAAAAAACTGAAATATTGACCGGTATTCCCTGTAGAGGAACTCCTTCATGGCGACATTGTATTTATACTCCGCCTGGTCCAGATATTTCTGCAGACGCAGGCCCGCCATGGGTTCAAAGCTGTCGAAGAGCTTCTTTGTCTCCTCCAGATTGCTGGTAATGGTTACCGCTTCGGCCTTCTCGAAAAATACCTTGTAGTAATTGCTGAGCTGATGCAGGCTGAAGTAGTCCTCCCGATTTTTTCCAAGATACTCGAAGAACGCGTCGAAGACCTCCGGCATAAGATACCAGGAGGGACCCATGTCGAAGGTAAAGCCTCCGCTTTTCCACTCCCTGGCCCTGCCTCCGGTGGAATCATTCTTTTCAAGAAGGGTAACCTGGTAGCCCTTATGGGCCAGAAGGGCAGCCGTCGCCAGTCCGGAAAACCCTGCACCGATTACCACAGTATTTTCTGCCATTATGTATCTGCCTTTTTCTGCAATAGTCTGGAGTAAAGTATAGCAGCAAGCGATTCAGTTTGAAATAAAAACCAGGAAAATAATGTTCTGCGTAAGCGAAGCTTGTTCTCCAGCATCCTGCTTGATACTTGTTTCTTTGTTTTCTACAATACACCGACCCACGCTGAATCAGGAGGCCTGAGTGAACTCCCTCAATTTTACTGTTCCCAAACTTGGAGAGGCCAAGATCATCTCTCCCATCAAGATGTCCACTAAAACCGGGGACAATATGGCAAACTACGTCAGGGACGACGAGTTTATCCTCTACAACATCGATGCCAAGCCGGGGAGTTACACCATTGAGTATACCTCTCAAGACCTCCTGGAAAAGGCCGGTCCCCGGGAGAAGATCTTTTTCTCTCCCGGCCATGTACATGCCGGTATAGTGACCTGCGGGGGACTCTGTCCCGGTTTGAACAACGTGATCCGTGCCCTGGTGCGTACCCTCTGGTACAGCTACGGCATCCACCGGATATCGGGAATACGCAACGGGTATCGCGGATTTCTGCCCCAGTACGGAATCCCGGTGATGCCCCTGGACCCCGATATTGTCGACGACATTCATACCAAGGGCGGAACCATTCTGGGCTCCTCCCGGGGGGGCGCGGACGTGGAAGCTATCTGCGACTCCATCGAGCGGATGAATCTGAACATGCTTTTTACCATTGGCGGGGACGGTACCCAGCACGGGGCATTCCGTATAGCCGAGGAACTGGAGCGGCGTAACCAGAAGATATCCATTATCGGCATACCGAAAACCATCGACAACGACCTTTCCTTTATTCAGAAATCCTTCGGTTTCGAAACGGCCGTATCAGAAGCTGTCGCCGCGGTATCCAGCGCTCATACGGAAGCCCATGATGCGATAAACGGAATCGGCCTCGTCAAGGTGATGGGACGGGAGTCCGGCTTCATTGCCGCCCATACCGCCCTGGCAATCAACGATGTTAACTTCGTTCTGATTCCCGAGATCGATTTTGACCTGGAAGGGGAATTGGGACTTTTTGCCGCCCTCAAACGGCGTCTGGAACTGAGACACCATGCGGTTATTCTGGTTGCCGAAGGTGCAGGGCAGCGCTATATGGAATCTGAACAACAGACTGATCTTTCGGGAAACAAGATTCTCGGTGATATCGGTCTTTTCCTGAAAAAGGCGATACGGGACTACTTCGAAAAGCTGGGGATGGAGACCAGCATCAAGTATATCGATCCCAGTTACATGATCCGCTCCGCTCCAGCCAATCCCAACGACTCAATATACTGTGCCCGGCTGGGGACCCATGCGGTGCATGCCGCCATGTCGGGACGGACCAAGACATTGATCAGTATGGTAAATAACACCTTTGTGCATCTTCCCATCGAGATCGCCATTAACAAGCGCAACACGGTAGACCCTGAGGGGCCGCTGTGGCGGGATGTCATCGGGGCCACCCACCAGCCTATGCTCTTCAAGAACGACTGATCCGGCAGAAATCCTGATTTGCTCCCGCGGATCAGGTGAAGTAGTATATCTGTATGGAGAGACCAACAGTCCTGATTCCATTCAAACCGGCCTGCCAGGGGAGTCTCTGTCAGGATGTCTTTCTGTACCTGCGTCCCGAGACCAACGGCATACAGGTGGAGAGCCGGATAATGCGGGTCGTATACGAGAACCCCGGGTATCGTGACGCCATAGAACTGGCCTTTCTGGCTAATATACCCGGAGATTTTCTTGTTGACCGAAGGGTAGTGGAACGGCACTACCATGTGCGGATCTTCTTCGCCCGGCATGGAGTAGAAGCCTTTACCCCCTGGATGATGAACGCTTTTATCTCCCGTTTCGGAAAAAAGGAGGCGGAAAAGATAACCGGGGCCTACGAGGCTCTGGACATCCTCGGCCTTTCTCCGGAAGAGCTTTTTCGCATATGGGTTCCCCAGTCAGATTTTTTCCTTCTCTGCGGTCAGAACATCAAGCGTTTCAAGGATCTGTATATCGTTAATTACGATATTCCCGCGATTCTTTCCAGGAATACCATCAGCACGGATATCGCCGTCATGATATTCCGGACATCCCTGGATTACCGGCATATCCACTCCCTGGTTGCCGCCATTGGCACTGAGCTGCAGAATGCAGAGCTCCTTCGAAAGGATATGCCCCTTTCCAGGATTTTTCACTACTCAAAAAGCCCTTTTGAACAGATCCTTGATGCAGCGGGTTATCTGTACCGGGAGGACTCAAGCCCGGAAGCGCCCGAAAGCTGCTCGTTCTTTCAATATCTGACCCGGGAGCGGGGATTTTCCCGTAAGGAGGTCCTGGGAGCTCTGAATCAGCCGATCATGCATTTTCAGGAAGGTGAGGATGATATTCTCACCCATACTCAGGACAGCACCTTTCCCGGGGCCGCTGATATCTTTTCCAGGGTAAAGGCGCAGAGTGTTCTCCCCCTGGACGAGCAGCTTTTTTAGAAGTACTCTAAAATTACTCTAAAAACAGTATTTGCACCAAAATTCTATTGAAATTCATCTGTAACCTCTGGATCATTATTTTGTTTATTGTTATAGTTAGAGCATAAAATATTTTACCGGGTGTTAGCGGGATCCGAAATAGTCCCGGTAACCAGGCCCACACGCTTTTATTTCCCCTCAGGGTTTTACCTCCTTTCCCTGAGGGTTATTTTTTTTCTGCCTTCTTGTCTGTTTATGTGCCTCTCCTCTACAATGGGTCCCGGAGGAAACGTGAAGCTACTGCATACCTCGGACTGGCATCTCGGACATCGGCTCCTGGAACGCAGCCGCCTGGAGGAACAAGGTCTCTTTGTTGACTGGCTTGTCGATCTGGTCCGGTCCGAGAAACCTGAACTTTTAATCCTGTCCGGAGATGTTTTTGATACCGGAACTCCCCCCAACGCCGCACTCGAGCTCTATTATGATTTTCTCTACCGGATTTCCCGCATACCCTGCCGCGGTACCGTGGTAACAGGAGGGAATCATGATTCTGTTTCTACCCTGAATGCTCCCCGCCAGCTCCTGAACCGATTCCGGGTTCATGTAGTCGGAGGTGCAATGTCTCCCGGGGAGGAGCTCTTTATTCTGCGGGACGAAGAAGAGAAGCCCCTCGCCTGCGTGGGATGTGTGCCTTTTCTGCGGGAGCGGGATATTCGTCAGCCCAGGGCCGGTGAAAGCATCGAAGAGCGGGATGCGGCCCTTGTCGCGGGCCTGAAGGAGCATTATCAGTCAGTGTCCCGGGCGGCCTCCGGGTATGATAATCTGCCGTTTATTCTGACCGGACATCTGCTGGCCGCCGGAGGGGGGAGGTCTTCTTCCGAGCGGGATCTCTACGTTGGTAACCTGGGACAGGTCGATTCTTCGATTTTTCCCGCTTCGGCGGACTACTGCGCCCTGGGACATCTGCATCGTCGGGGCCGGGTGGACGGCAGGGAGCATATCCGGTACAGCGGATCACCCCTGGCCCTGGATTTCGGGGACGAGACCCGGAAGAGCGTGGTCCTGGCGGAGTTTCAGGGAAAGGAACTGTTATCTCTCGAAGAGTTTCCTGTTCCGGTTTTCAGGCGCCTTGTCTCTCTTTCCGGATCTCTTCCCGAGATCATCTGGCAACTGGAGGATATTGCGGGCAGGGATGAGGAGCTTAGCCCCTGGCTCGATATCAGCGTCAGCGACCAGATCCCCGATGCACAGGAACGAATCGAGGAGGCCTCCGCGGGGCTTTCCCTCGAGATCCTCCGGGTTCGCTATGCAAAGAATGATACCAGTAATGAAGGCTGGGAGGATACGGATCTGCACCTGAGCGAACTCTCGCCTCTGGAGGTTTTCAAACGCCGGTGCGAGTCCCGGGGCGAGGAAGCGGACGACGAACTGATCCGGGCGTATAAGGAGCTTCTGGTAATCGCCGAGAACAATATTACCGGGGAGTTCCCGGGGGAGGAGGTATGAAGGTCCTGAGTCTCCGGCTGAAGAACCTCAACTCCCTGCGCGGAGAGTTCTTTATTGATTTTACCCGGGAACCCTTTGTGGATGCCGGACTGTTCGCTGTAATCGGGCCCACCGGTGCAGGGAAATCGACCATCTTCGATGCCCTCTGCATAGCTCTCTACGGTGAAACCCCAAGGCTTCAGAAACGAAAAGCCGCCGGCGCCGGGGTTCTGGAAATCGTATCCCGGCATACCGCCGAAGCCTGGGCGGAGGTGGAGTTCGAGGTACCCCGGGGAAGCTATCGTTCCCGCTGGGAGGTCCATCGGGCCAGAGGCAGCGTTACCGGGGCGTTTCAGCAGCCCCGCATGCGCCTGGCCAGAATTGATTCTGCAGGGGAGGAGCTGATAGAAGACAAGCTGAGCGAGGTCCCGGACCGGGTATCCCTGCTTTCCGGCCTCGATTTTACCCGCTTTACAAGGTCCGTGCTTCTTGCCCAGGGGGCTTTTGCCGCTTTTCTTGACGCAAAGCCGAATGAACGGGCTGACCTGCTGGAGAAGATGACCGGCAGCTTTATCTATTCCGAGCTTTCCCGTCTGGCCTTCGAACGTGCCAGGGAGGAGGAGCAGAAAGGAGTGGAGATAGCCCGGCGGATCGAGGATGTAAGAGTGCTGGATACAGAGAGCCTCTCTCTGGTGCAGGAGCAGCTGAAGGCGGCCCAGGAGCGCTATTCCCGGGCCAGGGAGAACAGGGATGCAATGGTCCTTGCGGTTGAAAAGGCGCAGCGGGGACAGAAAATCTTCGTCGAACTGGATGAAACTGCGGCCGGAATGGAAAAACTGGAGGAGCGGAGGGAGTCGATGGACGCGATGCGGGAGCAGCTGAGACTCCATCGGCAGGTGAAACCCCACTGGAACGATATCCGCCGCTTTGATCTTCTACAAGATGAACTATCCGGAGCAGCGGTGGAAATCCGGGAGATCAAGTCCTCCCTGGAACATATTGATCAGGGAATCCTGAGCGTCGAAACCGAAGCGGAGGATCTTCGGGAATCCCTGAAGGATTCCCGCGGCGAGTTGGCTGAAATACGTGAAAAAAAGGGGGAAGCTGAAAAGCTGGAAGCCCTGTTGTCAGAACGGAGGGCACGTCTGGGGGATGAGGAGGAACGCCTCCAGCGAATACGGAATCAGGTATCCCGGAACCTTGAGAATATTGAACAGTTGAAAAACAGGCTTTCCGTTCTGAAGACGGAAAAGGAGCAGCTTGAAGCTGCCACCGAAAGCAGCGGACTCAATGAACTTGCCCGGAATCGGGAACTCTTTCTTTCCCGTTTGTCAGAAAGGAAAACCCTTGAACTGGAGATTCACAAGCTGAAGGATGAGCTTGAGCTTCTTCGAAGGGAACAGGCTAGTCTTTCCGGCCTGGTGGGCGAAGAATCTCTTCCTGAGCTGAGTGCTCTCAGACAGGAGCTTTCGGAACTCGAAAAGGTACTCTCCCGCACCGGAGATTCCAGGATTTTGAGGAATGAATTATCAGAAATCGATCTCCGGATAGGAGAACTGAAGGCCCTTGTCCCCTGGGCGGAACGTCGGGAGTCTCTCGCGGCTGAGCTCCTGCAGGTTCGACGGCATATCGAAAAACTGGAGGAAGAGATTGAGTCCGCCCGTCAGGATTCAGAAACTGCCCATACCCTTCGGGACCTGGCTGAAACAGGGCATCTGCACCTGGCTGCTCAGCGGTTGAAGGAGAAGCTGCAAAAGGGCAGTCCCTGCCCGGTCTGCGGTTCCAGGGAGCATCCCGGGGTCCGGCAGAAGGAACTCTTTTCCGGAGAGGCCCAGGAAAAAGAGGAGATTGACTTTTCCGCAGCAGAGGAGCGGTATCGAGATGCTCTTATCCGCCTTGCGTCTCTCCAGAACAGAAGGGATGCCCAGCGGGAAAAAGCCGCTGCCCTGGATGAGCAAATCAGCGAACTCTCTGAGCGGCTGACGGACAAGGACTTCTCGGCAGCCGGCCTCGATGAGCTGGACAGGAAGAGGTCGGAAATTTCCGAGACCTTTGTACAGTCGGTTTCAATTGAAAAAAAGCGTGACGAACTTTGTCTCAGGCTGGAAAATCTTCGGGAGCAGGAGGAAGCCGGAAGGGAGGAACATGCCAGAACCCTGAATCGGGCTGCGATCGTGGAAGAACGGATACGGGGGCATCAGGAGTCACTCAGTCAAAAAGAAGAGGGGCTGGAAGAGACAACAGCCTGGATTCTTCAGATCGTCCGGAAGGCCGGCTTATCCGAAGGCTTCGAGACTCTCCGGGAGGAGGCAGTCTCAATCCTGGATAATTACTTTCAGGCCAGGGAGAAGCTGGAGGAGATTCTTGCCGAAGAGCGAAGCAGTTCCGAAAAACTTGAACAGTACAGCCTTGGCCTCACGGAACGTCGACAGGAGCTGGATGAAATTTCTGCCCGCAGGGACGTGCTTCAGGAGCAGGTATCCGAGATCAATGGGAATCTTGCGGAGTTGACCGGCGGTCAGTCTGTCATTGACCTTCTGCGGCAGAAGGAGCAGAAGGTCCGGGACATGGAAGAAAAGCTGGAAGCCCTGCAGAACAGGTTGAGCTCTGACAAGGAAAAGCGGGCGGTTCTTCAGGGACGGCTGGAAACAGCGGATGGTCTTTTCGAAAGCAAAGGGAAAGAGAGTGAAACCCTGCAGGGCGACCTTGAGCGGCGGGCCCTTGAGGCGGGGTTTGCGGACCTTGACGAGTTCCGGGCAGCTTTCCTGGAGGATGCGGATTCTCCTGCGGCAGCCCTTGAAGAGTGGGCAGCCTCACGGAAGAGGCTTCAAGAGCGCCGTGAAGAACTGAGCCGGGAACTTGAAGAGATACCCCCGGAACTCCGGGACAGTTCCAGGGTGGAAAAGGAGCTGGCGGAGGCGGATGAAGAGTATACTGCCGCTCAAAAGGAGCTTTTTGACTGTCAGGGCAGAATCACCGCCGACAGGGAGAACCGGAAACGCCGGCAGGAGCTGCTCAAGATGCAGGAAGACCAGCGTAAGGAGTACCAGATATGGTGGCGACTGAAAGGCCTGATAGGTTCCGCCTCGGGAGATGCCTTTCGCCGCTTTGCCCAGGGCCTTACCCTGGACTACCTTGTCTCCCTGGCCAACCGGCACCTGGGACGTTTTTCCGGCCGCTACCGCCTGCAGCGGGACGGCGGCGAAGAGCTGGCTCTTTTTATTGTGGATACCTGGCAGGCCGACGCGGTGCGGCCCGTGGAAACTCTTTCCGGGGGAGAAACCTTCCTTGCGAGTCTGAGTTTGGCCCTGGGGCTCTCCGAGCTTGCGGGCCGGAAGACCAGAATAGATTCACTCTTCCTGGATGAGGGCTTTGGTACCCTGGATGCGGAGACCCTGGAAACCGTACTGGCGGCTCTCGAGACCCTGCGATCGTCGGGAAAACTGGTGGGAATAATCTCCCACGTGGAAGCCTTGAGAGAAAGGATTCCCGTGCAGATCCGGGTCCGGCGCAGGGGTACAGGCTACAGTACCCTGGCCGTATACCCGGAGAACGCTATATCCAGCTGACCTTCGGTTTCCGTGCCGCCAGGACCTCGTCCAGGCGTCCCACGGGGGTCGTTCGGGGCGCTCCCTTGAGCTGTTCCGGCTCCTCCCTGGCGCTTTTGACCAGATCCTCTATTACCTCCACAAAATTGTCCAGGGTTTCCCGGCTTTCGGTCTCCGTGGGTTCCACCATCAGGGCTTCATGAACAATAAGGGGGAAGTAGACCGTGGGGGGATGAATCCCCCGGTCGATGAGTCCCTTGGCCAGGTCCGTTGCGGTGATGCCGTACTCTTCCTTCAGCCTGCGGGCGGAGAGTACGAACTCGTGCTTGCAGGGAGAGTTGTAGGGAATTTCCAGGGTTTTCGAGAGGGCGACCCGGAGATAATTCGCGTTCAGCACCGCCAGCTTCGCCGCCAGGGAAAGCCCGTCGGCACCCATGCTGCGGATGTAGGCTGCCGCCCGGATCATTACTCCCACATTTCCGTAGAAACCAGCCACCGGTCCCATGCTTTCCGGTCCCTGTTTCTTCAAGGTGTAACTGTCTCCCTCTTTGACGATCAGTGGACCCGGAAGAAAAGCCTTGAGCCGGTCTTTTACCAGTACGGGTCCTGCTCCCGGCCCTCCGCCTCCATGGGGAGTAGAGAAGGTCTTGTGCAGGTTCAGATGCACCACATCGAAGCCCATGTCCCCCGGACGGCACTGCCCGGTAATGGCGTTCAGGTTGGCGCCGTCGTAGTAGAGGAGCCCTCCCGCACTGTGTACCGCCGCGGCGATTTCGAGGATCTCCGTTTCGAAGAGCCCAAGGGTGTTGGGGTTGGTCAGCATGATTCCCGCGAGATTATCGTCCAGGTGTTCCGTAATGGCCTCCAGGGAGACCCGGCCCTCGCGGTTGGAAGGAACTTCCACCACCTCGAATCCGGCTATATGGGCGGAGGCCGGGTTGGTTCCGTGGGAGGAGTCCGGCACTATCACCCTGGTTCGACTGTGTTCTCCCCTGTGCTTGAACCAGGCCCGAAAGAGCTTCATTCCGGTATACTCCCCCTGTGCGCCGGCGAAAGGCTGCAGGGTGCCGGTGTCCATGCCGCTTATCTCCGCCAGATCTTCCAGCAGGCGGTACATCAGTTCAAGGCTTCCCTGGGCCGCTGATTCCGGGACCAACGGGTGCAGGGCGCTGAAACCGGGCAGGGCGGCGATGTCCTCGTTGATCCGGGGATTGTACTTCATGGTACAGGAGCCCAGGGGATAGAAGCCCAGGTCGACGCCGAAGTTGCGCCTGGAAAGACCGGTAAAGTGGCGGACCACATCCACCTCCGAGAGCTCCGGCAGACCGGCGGATTTTTCCCTGAGCAGGGCGGCCGGCAGCAGGTCACCTGCCTCTTTTTGTGGAATATCCGTTTCCGGCAGAATGTAGCCCCTGCGTCCGGGACGGGAGCGTTCAAAAAGAAGGGGATACTCGCTGTTCATATAAGTGTCTCCTTCATTGCGCGGACGAATCCGTCGATCTCCTCTTTGCTGCGTTTTTCGGTTACAGCGACAATCAGTCGACCCGGGTCGGCTCCCGGTATGAGGCGCTTCTCCGGTACTCCGGCAAAATAGCCCCTTTGGGCAAGATCGGCTACAAGGATGTTCGCGTCGCAGGGTAAATCGAGGGTGAACTCGTTAAAGAAACTGCCTTCAAACGCCGCTTCGACGCCTGGAATAGAGGTAAGCTCTCTGAAGGCATAGGCGGCGTTGTTCAGGTTACGCAGGGCCGTCTCTTTCAGTCCCTCTTCTCCGATGCTGCTCAGGTAGATTGTCGTTCCCAGGGCGGCCAGGGCCTGGTTGGAACAGATGTTTGACGTGGCGCGCTGCCGCTTGATGTGCTGTTCCCGGGCCTGCAGGGTAAGGACGAATCCGCGTCGATCCTGCCGGTCCACGGTCATCCCCGATATTCGGCCGGGAAGTTTTCTCAGGAGTTTCTCCGTCGCAGCGATATATCCCGCTGATGGGCCGCCGAATCCAGGGGCAAGACCCAGAGGCTGGCAGTCTCCCACGGCGATATCGGCCCCCCATTCTCCTGGCGGACGGCAGACTCCCAGGCTGAGGGGGTTGGCGCTGATGATCAGCATGGAGCCGGCGGCGTGTATCATGTCCGCTATCCCGCTTAAGTCCTCCAGTATGCCGTAGATGTTGGGGGTCTGGATGACTACTCCCGCGACCCTTTCGCTGAGCCTCTCCTTCAGTTCCTGCAGGGAGCTTACTCCCTCCTTTGCAGGGAGGGTCTCCACGGTAATTCCCATGTCGGCGTAGTAACTCCCCAGGATGCGGATGGTCGAAGGATGAGCGGCGGCGGAGACGAGAATGCTGTCTCCTTTTTTCGAGCTGTTCAGCGCCATGGCGGCGGCCTCGGCTGCCGCGGTATGTCCGTCATACAGAGAGGCGTTGGACACATCCAGACCTGTAAGCCGGCACATGAGACTCTGGAATTCAAAGATGGCCTGAAGCATCCCCTGGGACATCTCCGCCTGGTAGGGGGTATAGGCAGTCAGGAACTCGGATCGCCCGGTCAGGTGCTTTATTACCGCCGGGATAAGATGGTCATAGCAGCCGCAGCCGAGAAAAGAAACCGGCTCTACATTGTTCCTGTGCGACAGGGCTTCCATCTCCCGGAACACCTGGTACTCCCCGATTCCGGAGGGCAGATTGATTCCGTCCCTGAGCCGGATCTTTTCCGGAATATCCAGGAAGAGTTCGTCCAGGGAGCTGAGGCCGGTACGCTCCAGCATTTCACGGATATCTGACTCCGTATGGGGAAGATAGGCAAACATGATCTCTTCCTTACTCCTCGTGCTCCGCCAGAAACTTTTCGTATCCCGCCGCATCCATCAGGGAGTCGAGTTCGCCGGGGTCGTTCATGTCGACGGCAAAGAGGAAGGTCCCGTAGGGATCCTGGTTTACCTGCTCCGGCTCATCCTCCAGGGACTCGTTGACCTCGCTGATGGTCCCGGATACGGGAGCGTAAATTGAGGAGGCGGCTTTAACCGATTCAATGGTCGTTACCTCGTCCCCCTTTTTGACCTCGTCGTCCACATCCGGGATTTCTACGAACACAATCTCCCCCAGGCTCTCCTGGGCGTAATCGGAGATACCTACATACGCGATATTGCCCTCCACCCGGACCCACTCGTGGCTTTCCGCGTATTTCAGCCCTTTTTTGATTTCCGAACTCATTGTTTCCCTCCATAAGCCTTTTTATAAAACGGGGTGGCAACGACCTCCCCGGTTCTGCGCTTTCCGTTGATCTCTATCTGGATATGGTCTCCGGTTTTCAGACTCCCCTTCGGAACCCGTACCAGGGCGATAAACTCGTCCAGGCTCGGGGATTTTCCGCCGCTGCTTACCTCGCCGACGGGCTGGTCTTCCCTGTATACCCGGTAGCCCTGGCGTGGAACGCCCCGGTCGATCATCCGTACTCCCCGTAACACACGATATCTCTCATTTCGGAGTATCTCTTCCAGAGCCGCCCGGCCGATAAAATCACCCTTTTCAAAATTCACGAATATCTTGAGTCCCGCCTCCAGAGGACCGGCATCTTCAGTGAGCTCATGACCGTAGAGGGGAAGCCGGGCCTCCAGTCGCAGGGTGTCCCGGGCCCCCAGTCCGCAGGGTATCAGCCCCCTGTCGGCCCCGTGGTTCAGCAGGGTCCGCCATATCCCCGGCCCCTCCGCTGCCTCGCAGTAGATCTCGAAGCCGTCCTCTCCGGTGTAGCCCGTCCGGGAGATCAGTGTGGAAACCCCGGCGAGGGAGACCCCGTCGAAGAAGTTGTAGAAGGCCAGGTCCTGCAGGTTGACATCCACAAGCTCCTGCAGGTACTCCTGGGCCCTGGGACCCTGAAGGGCAATCTGTACCCACCGGGGGCTTTGGTCCTCTATGTGAAGATCGGGTCCCTTCTCAGAGGCCGCAGGGTTGTCTGCAGTAATCCAGGCAAAGTCTTTCTCCGTGTTGGCTGCGTTGACCACCAGCATGAAGCGTTCCTCTCCCAGGCGATAGACAAGCAGATCGTCCACCGCCCCGCCTCGGCCGTTGCAGAGGATTGTATAGAGACAGGCCCCTTCCTTTATGGTACTGACCTGACCGGTGACGAGACGGTCCAGATACGCTGCTGCGCCTTTTCCCTCCAGAAAAATCTCTCCCATATGGGAGACGTCAAAGAGTCCGGCATTGCTTCGGACTCTCTTGTGTTCCGCGATGATTCCCGCTGCAAACTGAACCGGAAGCTCCCAGCCGCCGAAGTCGATAAGTTTGACCCCTTCAGCTTCCGCATAAGCCGGATAAAGGGCTGTCCTCTTTAACTGCGCCATATTAACTCCTTTCCTTGCCAGGCAGGAACGCTGTATTTGGCTGTGCTTCTGGTCTGTGGTTCAGGGGGACTTTGCTGTTGTAGCTTTTGTAGACGATGAAGGTCTCGACGGAATCGATTTCCTGGACCCTGGAGACCTCCTGGGTGTAAAACTCCAGCAGGCCGAAGCCTTCGGTGAGCAGGACTTCGATAATCAGATCAAAACGTCCCGTTACAACCTTGACGGAGACAACCCCCTTGAGGCGGCTGATCTCTTCTCCCTTGTTCACCAGGTCCATGGTTGCAAGTTTGATTCCCACCACCGCGAGCTGTCCGCCGGGCACCGCCTCCGGTTCCACCAGTGCCCGGATCTCCAGAACGCCGGACTCGACCATACGATTGACCCTGGAACGTACGGTATTCTCGGTAACGGCGAGCTCTTCGGCAATACGGCGAAATGACCTGCGACCGTCCTGAAGCTGGTAGAGGATCGCCCGGTTGAGTTCGTCAAGGTGCATACTTTTATTCTGGGTACGATTGCGCTAAATGTCAATTATAAAATAGATTTTTGATGATAATATAACTATTCATGATAAAATATTAGGTATTTATAATTATCTCGCGAGGATTCTATGGCATGCATGAAGGGAGTAATTGATCTGTATAAATCAGGGCGGGGTCCTTCTTCCAGCCACACCCTGGGACCGGCAGCAGCGGCTGCTCTCTTCCTGAAGGAGTTCCCCCAGGGAGAATATTTTACTGTTGAGCTGTTCGGAAGCCTTGCCGCCACCGGCCGGGGGCATCTGACGGATCAGGCAGTCACGGATGTTCTGGGCCGGGAACGCTGCACGATTCAGTGGTATCCGGATAAGGAGCTCCCTGAACATCCCAATGGAATGCGCCTGAGCGCCCGGAATGCCGGGAATAAGCTCCTGGGGAGCCGGGAGGTCTACAGTGTGGGAGGCGGGAGCATCATGTATCCCGGGCAGCCTGAAGCGTCGCGCCCCTATGAACATGAGAGTCTGGCGGCGATTCTCGCCTGTTGTGCCGAAGAGGAGATACCGCTCTGGAGGTACGCCTATCTCCGGGAACCGGGGCTCGAAGAGCATCTGAAACAGGTCTGGGATGTGATGAAGAAGAGCATACAGCGGGGACTCCTTGCGGAGGGTCCTCTGCCGGGGGGGCTGAAACTGCCCCGAAAAGCCTCCCAGTACATGGCCCGGGTGCGGGACGCCAGAGGGCTTACCAGGGACCTGGGCAGGTTGTTTGCCAATGCCCTGGCTGTTTCCGAGGAGAACGCGGCGGGTGGTGTGGTTGTAACCGCCCCGACCTGCGGTGCTTCCGGGGTGGTTCCGGCGGTTCTGGCCTTCTACGCCGATTCCCACAGGCTGCCGAACGAGCGGATCTACCGGGCCCTCGCTGTAGCGGGGCTCATCGGCATACTGGTCAGGCATAACGCTTCCATCTCCGGAGCGGAGGTCGGCTGTCAGGGAGAGGTGGGGACCGCCTGTGCCATGGCCGCTGCTGCAGCTGCCCATTTGATAGGAGGTACCCGCAAGCAGGTCGAATATGCCGCGGAGATGGGCCTTGAGCATCATCTGGGGCTCACCTGCGATCCCGTTCGGGGCCTGGTTCAGATACCATGCATCGAACGCAACGCCATGGCCGCCGCCAGGGCTGTAGAGGCGGCAGTCTATGCTCTGCAGTCCGACGGCATCCATTCGGTCAGTTTTGATCAGGTGGTGGAGACCATGTATCGCACCGGAAAGGACCTGGGACGGGACTACAGGGAGACCTCCGGGGGAGGCCTTGCGCGGACATTTCGGCCTTCCATCGGGGAGAGGGGCTGAATCTTGTTGCAGCACCGGTAAAAATGCTATAGTGAGGTCAGTATGAGATTTACAGACTTTGATTTTCATCCGGATATCCAGAAGGGTATCCAGGAAGCCGGCTTTGAAGAGTGCATGCCTGTTCAGGAGCAGTGTTTTCAGGCGATTTTTGCCGGCAAGGATGTGACGGCCCAGTCCCAGACAGGGACGGGAAAAACCGCGGCCTTTCTGCTCTCCATCTACCACCTGTTCTTGTCCGACACGGTGGAGAAGAAAAAGGCCCTGATTATCGCTCCCACCCGGGAACTGGTGGTACAGATAGAGGAAGAAGCGAAGCAGCTGGGAAGCCACCTTGATTTCAAGGTAGGCAGTTTCTACGGCGGCGTCGGGTACGCGGATCAGGAGCGGATGCTCCGGGAAGGTGTGGATATCGTTGTCGGTACCCCGGGACGATTGATTGATTTCGGCAAGCAGAAAAAGATGGACTTCAAGGGCTTCGGCGCGGTTGTTATCGACGAAGCGGACCGGCTCTTTGACATGGGTTTCCTGCCGGATCTGAGGCGCATTGTAAAAATGCTGCCCCCCTTGGATGAGCGCAGGACCATGCTCTTTTCCGCGACCATGAGCGTTCGGGTGCAGAACCTGGCCTGGGAGTATATGCGGGATCCGGTGCATATCGAGATCGAACCCGAATCCATTACGGTGGAAGAGATCGACCAGAGTATCTACCATCTGTCCCGGGACGAAAAAATGCGTGCGCTGATCGGGATTTTCAAAACCATGCAGCCTGCCAACGCGATCATCTTTACCAACACCAAGTTCGCCGCCGTGGAGGTAGCCAAGCGTCTATCCCTGAACGGCTTTCCCTGTGAATACATCATGGGTGATATGCCCCAGAAAAAGCGGCTTTCCACCATCAACCGCATCAAGAAAGGAGATCTCCGTTTTCTGGTAGCCACCGATGTGGCAGCCCGGGGTCTGCATATCAACGATCTGGACATGGTGATCAACTATGATGTTCCTGAAGATCCGGAAAGCTACGTGCATCGCATTGGCCGGACTGCCCGGGCCGGCAGGGAAGGAAAGGCCATAACCCTTGCCTGTGAGCGCTTTGTCTACGGCCTGCCGGCCATCGAAAGTTTTATCGGCATGAAGATTCCTGTTGCGGAGCTTGACCCCTCCCTGCTTGCGGAGGACCAGAGCGCCGGGATGAACGTCATGCACGACCACTACCTGAAGCGCGATCGGGGAGACCGCCGCAATGACCGACGGGGCGACAGAAAGCGGGGAGATAAACGCCCGGATCGAAGGGGCGGCAGACGGGATTCCCGCGGTCGTGACAAGGACCGGAGCCGGGAGATCTCCGAGAATATCGAATCCGTTACCGGACGCAATACCGGGGTCGGAAAGGGGAACGATCAGCGCCGGGACAAAACGGAAAAACCGCGGAACCGCAAAAAAGAAGCCCCCCGGGATTCCCGGAGAAGCCAGCCTGCCGGAGCGGCCAGACGGGGAAAAAAGCCGGATGCCGAAGCGCAACAGCAAAAGCGGCGGGAGCCGAGGAACCAGCCGCCCCGTAGAACCAATCGAAAAATGACGCCGGAGCTTGCCAGGAAAGGGGACCAGTCCCTGGAATCCCGGGTGGAGTACTACCGTCAAAAGTACGGTGAGAACTTTACCATCAGCCCGGAACTTGCCCAGGCGGAGAAGAAACACGCCAAGGTCTCGCTTTTCAAGAAGATTTCCCGGTTTCTGAAGGGTAAAAAATCCTGACGGGAGCGCCAATCCGCTGTTCCCTCTCAAGGTTTTCTCCCCGGGTGCTGAAGGCTGCAGGTTGTTGCAGTAAAGTGTCCTGGGGGGAAGGCTTTTTTTACAACTCATCTTTCTGATTCGACAATCCTGTTTTATCCTCCTATACTTTATTGTGAAGAATTATGAAGAATAATATTTGTTCTCATTAGGAACCTGGTCGATGCTTCACTGGAAGGTGCAATGAAAACGGAAGGATGTATATTACGGCACATGATTATTCTGCTGATGATTTTTGCTTTTTCTGCCTGCACAGGAAAAGAGACAGAAAGTATTCTGCAGATCCATATTGTAAGCGGTATGAGGTCTTTCCTGGGAATAGCTGAAGGATTTACGGACAAGATACAGGAACTGGGTTACGAGGAGGGTAAGAATATCCGGTTTTTTCTGCATGAAGGCATCAGCGGATCTGAACAGGAACGGGAAATACTGGAGCGGATCGCAGCCGAAAAGGCCGATCTGGTGCTTGCCTTTCCCACTGGAACCGCCGTCGCTGCCAAGAAAGCGCTGAAGGGATCGGTTCCCCTGGTATTCGGTCTTGGGAATATCGAAGGTACCGGTCTTGTCGATACCGTACAGCATCCCGGTGGCAATACTACGGGCGTGCGTGTTCCCAGTAATCAGGTCGTTTTAAAGCGCTTTGAATATCTTCTGCAGCTGCTTCCGGATGCACGAAGAATCTTCACAGCCTATGATCCCGATTACGAGGCAAACAGGTCTGTTATTCCCGAACTGGAAAAGGCGGCCATACGGGCGGGTATTGTGCTTGTTCAGGCACGGGTAAGCAGTGTCGAAGAGCTTAAGGCGGAACTGGAAGCCAGAGAGAAAAGGGACGAAGTTGATTTCGACGGCATTCTGGTTACCTCGGATACCATAACCCAGTCCGTGAATGGTTGGCCGCTTTTAAGTGAGTTTGCCGCCCGGCACAGGATACCCGTCAGTGGAGGGATATCCAATCAGCTTGAGTCCGGTGCTGTGCTTACGTATGCCGTTGATTTCCATAAAACAGGCGGAATCGCCGCGATTCTGGCGGACAAAATACTCAAAGGCAGTGATGCAGGAACTGTTCCGGTAGCCACTGCAGGAATCTCGCTGCAGGTAAATTACCGCCTTGCCTCGGAACTGGGTCTGTCCGTTTCCAAGGTCCTTCTGAATATTGCGGACCGGATACTGCAATGAAACCTGTGTTCAGGTTCAAAATCGCCGGCCGGAGTATACAACGCATTCTGGCGGAGGCCTTTCTTTACCTCAGTCTTTGTCTTTTAATAATCCCGGGAAGCATACTGACTTTTTCCAGTTACCGGCGTCAGCATGCCTATGTTTCGTCTAATATTCAGATAATTGCTGAAAAAACGGCTGTGCGCTTCGACAGCTTTATCGATTCCCGTCTTCAGGTTCTGGAAAACGCGGCATGGATAGCCGACCTTGCCTCCCTTGGTATTCAAGGGAGAGTTGATATACTGTCGCGCATAATCGGACAGGAGAATGATCTGAGACAGGCGGTGTTCCTGGATCAGCGGGGGAATCCCGGAGGGAGCTTTTCGCTTCTGGACCGTTCAGGGGCGCAGCAGTTTGCCTCTGTTGTGCGGAATCTGGGGAATGAACTTCTCCATCTGCGGACAGTGAAGGTGGGGAAGGTGTATATCGACGAGTCCACCAACGAACCCTGTGCGCTCATTGCAGTGCCAGTCTTTGATGTCTTCAAGAATTTCCAGGGGATTCTGGCAGCGGAACTGAGCCTCAGGTTCATGTGGGATTTTATCGGCCAGGTGATTATCGAAAACGGCGGATACGCGTACATTGTTGACAACGAGGGACGGCTGCTCGCTCATCCTGATCTGACCAGGGTACTGGCGGCGGAGAATGTTTCGGACCTGCCTATCGTCGCGGATTTTCTTCGCCGTGGAACAGACACGACACTGATAGGTCAACGCTATATCGGAATAAACGGAGAACCCGTGGTGGGAATGCATGTTCAGGTTACAGCCACTGACTGGGCGGTTGTAACGGAGATTCCCTGGGCCCGTTCCTTCAGACCGATTGTCCGGCAGGTCATGTTTTCCGGCGCAACTATTCTTTTGGCCGCCATCATCGCTACCCTCATTGGTATTCTCCTTTCCCGGCGAATTACTGTGCCCCTTGCTGACTTGACCAGTATGGCGACCAGGATATCCGCAGGCGAGCAAAAACTGCTTGCCGATCTCGATGGACCCAGGGAGGTTTCCGTTCTTGCCGCCGCCTTCAACAGCATGACGCGGCAGCTTAACCTGGTTCTCCAGCGACTCGAGAACCGTATACATGAAATACGAAGAACCGAGTTCAGTCTTCGCAAGGCGAACACAAGGATGCAGATCCTTATCGACAATTCTCCCAACGCTGTTGTCCTGCAGGACAGGGAGGGGACCATCGAGCTCTGGAGCAAGGCGGCTGAGTCCATATACGGGTGGAAAAGCGCGGAGGTCCTTGGAAAATCCCTGCCCATCATTCCCCCGGAGAATATGGAAGATTACTTCAGGTTTCTGCAAGAGATAGTTGAATTGAAAAAAAAGGTCATCAACCGGGAACTCGAGTGTATCCGAAAGGACGGACAGCGCATCTGGATCTCCCTTTCTGTTACTCCCCTGGAAGATGATTCCGGTGCGGTCTACGGTGTTATGAATATCGTCAGCGATATTACGGATCAAAAAAAGGCCCGGGAACAGATAGAAACGTCTTTGAGGGAAAAAGAGGTTCTTCTCAAGGAGATCCATCACAGGGTCAAGAACAATATGCAGATTATTTCAAGCATGCTGAGTCTCCAGGAAGACAGTATAGATGATCAGGGAATGAAGGGTGTGTACCAGGCAGGGCAGCAGAGGATCCAGTCCATGGGACTGATCCATGAACAGCTGTATATGAGTGATGATTTATCCCGGATAGACTTCTCCCGCTATGTGGAGTCCCTGTCCCAGTATCTTTTTCAATCCTTCGATCAGGATACAGCGGGAATTCAGTTCATCAGCGATATTGCGCCTGTCGCGCTCAGCATCGAAACCGCTGTTCCCTGCGGTCTCATCATCAACGAACTTTTGACCAACTCGATGAAACATGCCTTTCACGGTCAGTCGGAGAAGAAAATCTGGATCGAGATGAAGAAAGAAGCCGGCAACTCTGTCGCCTTAACGATTGGGGACAATGGTATCGGTATGCCTTCTGCTGAAGTTTCAGGGAAGAGAAGTTCCCTCGGTCTGATTCTGGTCAGGGAGCTGGTCCTGCAGCTTCACGGGTCCCTGGAGTACAGGGAATCGCAGGGAACAGTCTTTCATATTGTGTTTCCCCTCGATTGCGCTTCCAGTAAGAAAAGCTGAGGCCGCTGCTGCTCCAGGAAAGCTGTTTAGAAATCCAGAGGTACCGCTTCAGTGCCTGCATCCCGGGTGGCTTCCACTGTGAAAGAGATATTTTTCAAATCCGCGGTCAAACGCGCTATATGACCTTTCGATTCCCATTCGATGCACAGGGCTGAGGGACCGCCCTCCTTCAGGAAAAAATCGCCCGAAAAAGCCGGATGGGAGCTGCGGAACTCCATAAGGCGCAGCAGTTTTTGCACTACCGGGCGTTCGACCTCCCCTGTAATCTCCGCGAGGCTGTAGGTATGGCGGTTAATATCCCTTCCGTTTTTTGTCGTTTCCAGAAGGTCAATGTCGTTTTTGCCCGCCAGGAGTCCCACATAGTAGACCTGGGGAATTCCCGGTGCAAAAAATTGAACAGCCCTGGCCAGAAGATAGGCATCGTCATTGTCTCCCAGGGCCGAATAGTAGGTGCAGTTGACCTGGTAAATGTCCAGATTATTGTACTGGGGAGTGTTGTAGATACGTTTTACATTCGCTCCCCGGGAATATAGGTTATTCTTGGTGTTCTCAATTTCCTGGTCGGACATAAGGTCCCGGACATCCACGACACCGATTCCATCGTGGGTATCCAGGGTCGTTATCTGCCTGCGGGGGCATATGGACAGCCAGTTCGCGAGATTGCGGCTGCTGCCGTCGTAGATAGCCTGGAGGATAAGCATGGGAAGGGCAAAGTCATAGACAAGGTAGCTGTGCCGGGCGAGCTTCAGCTGAATGCTGTGGTGTTCGTGAATTTCCGGAAGAACCTCAGCTCCTGATTCGGCGGCGATGCTTCCGCACCAGCTCAGCAGGTCCCATACCTCGGGTTCGACAAAGAAGCAGCTGGTTCCCGGTCGTTTGATACCGTAGGCAAAGGCGTCCAGACGTATGCAGTCGGCGCCCCGACGACAGAGAGCCTGTATGGAATCCCGCACGAAATCCCGTGTTACCGGAGAATCGAGATTAAGATCGATCTGCTCTGTATCGAAGGTGCACCAGATTTTTTCAACCGTTCCGTCTGGGAGTCTTTCTTCGATATAGGGAGGACGGGGTTTACGGGTGTAGATTTTTGCCAGGTCTTCATCCGTCGGCTCTCCTTCCGGCCAGAAACTGCTGTAGCGTATGAAGAAATCCCTGTAGGGAGAATCCTTGCCCCGGCGCAGGAAATCCTGAAACTGGCCAGACCGGCGGGACAGGTGATTGATCATGAAGTCCATCATAAGGTCCAGGCCCATCTTTTTTAGCCCCAGAATGTCGTTCCAGGATCCAAAGGACGGGTCCACCTGCTCATAGCCCAGAGGAGAGAAGCCCCGATCCCCTGAGGAGGGATAAAAGGGGAGGATATGAACCCCCGTAATGGCGCGGGAAAAATATTTTTCTATTCCGTGCTTCAGGGAGCTTAGACTGCCTCCCATGGAATCGGGATAGGTAATTAACTGACATCCGTTACGCATGCTGATCCCCCTTGTGTGGAAATTCCAGGCTACTAAAAGCGATCCGGCAAACCGCGGACTTCCGCTTCCATGCAGCGCTCCAGCAGGATTGGTTCACCCATCGCACTGTAGGCTACCCTGTCCCAGACCGAGAGCCTGACCTCGGTATCACTGGTGCCTGCCGCGGCTGCCCTCCGGCAGACCTCCTCCAGGAGTCTGGTTTCAAGAGAAGCCTCCGCCTGACCGAGTTCGGAATAGATCGTGTCATCGGAGCCGGTAAGACGGTACCCTTCAGGTGCAGCAGGGATAATCGAAGCCTTTGCCAGTGCCTGTACTGATGAGGTAACCGCTCCGATTGCGTTGGCAACATCGGCGTTTTTCGGGATCCGGGCCTCCTGTTCCAGGCTGCGCCGGATACCTCCCAGCAAAAAGGGGGCCGCGGCTCCCAGGCCGATGAGCGGTGCCGATGGTTGTGCCGAAAGTTTTACCCTGCCGGAACCTCCTGCCACAAGAAGCTCTATTGCAGGGTCCTCCGGAGCGAGATTCAGCAGTTTTGCCATGACTCCTGTGCTGATGCTCCTTTCAGCCTGTTCCCAGGCCAGGCGGGTAAACTCATCCTCCGGGAGTCCCGAAAGACGAGAGAGGATGGCAAGACCAAGACGGGCAGGTTCCGGTGACCCCAGAGCGAGTCTGCCGTCGATATGGAGCAGGTCCGTGGGGGTAAGCCCCAGAACCTCAATGGAGCGGACAGACAGGAGCCGGTCCAGCTTGAGAAAACGCCAGTGCCCGAGCATGGTTTTCTCCGCCAGTTCCAGTACCGAAAGCGGGCCGTGCTTCAAGGCCTCCAGGGTCGCCATTTCCATCCGGTTCGGCTGGAAGGGTGGCTGTTTTCCTGTGAATCGGCATATCAGGGCAGGGCTGCTGGATGCGCTGAAATCGTCGATTCTTAATGCAAGCTTGTGAAGGATATCCACATCCTTTTTGCCGAGCCGGCAGAGGGGACTTACCCGGCGGGGACCGACCCGGATTTCTCCCCTGTCAAAAAGTATTTCGCTGTCTCCCCCGATGCCCAGGGTAACCATGTCCACCGCCCGCACATGGGTCCGGTGATTCCCGATCATGGCCCCGTCGGGATCGGTCTCCACGCTGCCGTTTTCCACATAGGCAATATCCGAGGTTGTTCCCCCCACATCGATAATACAGGCTTCTTCGCATCCGGTAAGGTATCGCGCGCCGGCAATGCTGGCAGCGGGACCGGACAGGGCCGTCTCGATGGGATGCTCCATGGCGTAGGAGGCATTCATGAGGAAACCGTCACCCCGTACGAAGAGAACCGGTGCGTCGATATGGCGGAACCTGAGACGGTCTTCAACGGCATGGAAGAAGGTCTCCAGGTGGGGGATGATGCCGGCGTTCAAAACAGCGGTTGCTGCCCGAACGGTGAAATCGAGCTGTCCCGATAACTCGTGTCCGGCACAGACCATGAGCCCTGTCTCATCCCTTAGAATACCGGCGACAGCTTTTTCATGCACCGGGTTGACGGTTCCACCGTATCCTGAGACGGCGAAGGCCTGCACGCCGTGGTTCCGTACCATCTCGCGGGCCGTTTTTCGTATCTCCTCCTCGTTGATATCCTCCTGTATCTCACCAGAAATGTTAACCCGCCCGCGTACCAGCTGAAGGGGGCGGTGTTCTATCTCCTCGGCCACCGAATCGGACAGGGGCATCAAAAGCAGGCCCACTGTCTGGCGGTTGTTTTCCACGATGGCGTTGGTGGCCAGGGTAGTGGATACCGAGACTATCTCGGTACGGATCAGTGTATCCGCCGGAAGCTGCTCGAGAGCCTTGTCGATGCCTTCGGTGTAATCCCAGGGGGTTGTGAGGGCCTTTGTTTTGGCCATGACCGATTCCGTCTGAAGATCAAAGAGTACCGCATCCGTATAGGTCCCTCCGGCGTCGATGCCGAGACCAATACGTCGCTGCCGGTGACTTTTTCCGCGAATACCCGGGATAATCCAGCTGCGGCGCCGGGGGGAGCAGCCGAGTCCGGCGTCTTCAGGCTTTCCGGCGTTCAGTCTGCCCGCAGCTGCATCAAAATAGGTGAGCTCACCGGGTTCAACCACCAGGATTTCCTCGTCACCGGTATCTATCTTCAGCGCCTTTTCCATGAGCCTGGTGGATCCGGCGATGGTTTCAGTCTTCCACTTGAACTTCTGACCAATGGCCTCCACATGCTTATGGTATTTCTCCCGGTCACCGTTTCCGGTATCGATAAAAACCGCCCGCTTGTAGTTTCTTTTCCAGGAGTGGGTTACATCGAGGATTGCATCGGCGTTTTCCCTGCCGTACCGTTCCACAAGCTCTTCCGGTTTATCCTGGGATATATCGAGTCTGATGGCTTCGTGAGACGGGCTCCTGTCGTTCTTTTCAGGTTTTGCTCCCTTCGGCTGAACCTGTTCTTCGTACCAGCCCGCGGAGATATAGTAGGTTCCCGGAATGTGACGGAACTGCCGGGCATAGGCTGCGGAGGAGCCCAGGAAGAGGCTGATGCAGTCATGCACCCGGGGAATTATCAGCGGTATGCTGCGGGCATGCAGGCCGGATGTGCCGGTACCGCAAAGGCCGTAAAGCAGGATTATTCTGGAAGCGTTCCGCTCTTCATCGATGGCCTTCTGCAGGGTCTCTCGCAGCTTGTTCGGTTCGCTGTGGAGTCCCCCCTCAAGATAGCTTATTTCGAAATCAGACTGACAATTCTGTATAATGCTTTCCAGGTCCGTGCGAAAGACCCCGCAGGCAAGTATTCGTATGCTCATCTCTTTCCTGTATTTTCCATGTAAGCGATTGTTTTGTAGAGAAGTGTGGCTGCCAGCATGGGAGATGCATGGGTCCCGTCGGGGCAGAGTTCGACGATATCAAAACCGACCAGTCGGCTTGTTGCTGCAATACCGCGGATCAGCCTGAGTACCGTATACCAGTCCAGACCTCCCGGCTGGGGTGTCCCGGTGGAGGGAAGAACCGACGGATCAAATGCGTCCAGGTCGATGGTCAGATAGGTACGGGTCCCGAGTTTCGAACAGAGCCGGGTAATCCAGTCCGGATCTTCACGCATCTGATGGGCATAGAAAATGCGCTCCGGATCAACAAACTCCAGCTCACTGATATCCATACTGCGAATTCCCGCTTGAAGAATCGGACTCTTCTCCCGGATGCGGGCCATGACGCAGGCGTGGTTAAAAGGGGATCCGTGATAGCTCTGACGCAGATCGCTGTGGGCATCGAGCTGTACAACCGTAAGGTCGTCGAAGTGCCCGGCGGCAGCCCAGGCTGAGCCGACACTGACGCTGTGCTCTCCTCCAAGGATAATGGGGATTCTTCCGGCCTCCAGGATCTCTCGGGTTCGCTGCTGAACTCTGCCCGCGAGTTCTTCCGGGTCGTCGGCTAAAACGGGCTTTTCAACGAAAATTCCCGCCCTGCACGGGAGGCTTCCGGTTTCGATATCGTATTCCTCCAGCTGATCGGAGACTTCGAGCAGAGCGAAGGGCCCGCGATCAGCTCCTTTACGGAAGGTGCTGGTCAAATCGAAGGGAACCGGGAGTATACGGTATCTGGCCGTCCCGGGGTCCCGGAATTCCGGGGAGAGAGCCATGAATGGAAGGTATTGTGTGTTCATTTCCGGAACAGCTTATCCCTCCGTGAAGGGTTCTGCAAGTCCCGTTTTTTACCGCAATTTCAGCGGGCAAGATGCTCCGGGTTCAGGGCTTCAAAGGAGGGATGTACGAAACGCCCGTCCTTCCTGATGAGCTTACCGTCCATGTTTATCTCTCCTCCCCCGTATTCCGTACGCTGAATGCAGACAAGGTCCCAGTGAACAGCGCTGTGGTTTCCGTTGTCGGCCTCTGTGTAGGCATTCCCCGGGGTAAAATGGAACGAGCCGGCAATCTTCTCGTCGAAGAGGGTCTCGTCCATGGGTTCGAGAATCCGGGGGTTGCATCCCAGGGCAAACT
>Ga0334898_1001231_pt1 | contig 30825 bp, 32 predicted proteins | sample GraSluR3_MG_10_FD_207228 | JGI IMG/M metagenome (GOLD analysis project Ga0334898, IMG submission 207228) | Sludge microbial communities from methane-producing bioreactor in Wageningen University, Netherlands - Granular Sludge_3_08-R3 | ecosystem: Engineered > Bioreactor > Anaerobic >... | reverse complement strand
CAGACTGTGTGAAAAACAAACTTAAATCCGCCCACCACATATTAAAATCCTGAGATTTTCAGGATTTTTACTCTTTTTTTAGTGATTAAGTAAAAATAGTCAAAAATACGGGCTTTGAAGTACTCTATTAACGCCTTAGCCCCGATAATATTTATTACTCTTTTTAGATTATAGACAAAAAAGTGCATGCTTGACTCAGCCTTCACTTTTTCATTGCCGCGTAATAAAAAATATGAAAACCCAAGTGCTCTTTTTACAGTTCCAAAGACGGGTTCTACAATCATTTGTCTTTGTTTATATAGCTCTGTATTTTCTGCATATCTTTTGTCTGCTCTTCGATATACTTCTTCGTATTCTCCTGTTGTTATTACTCTTCCTCGTTCTGATTTTGTGCACTTTTTATGTGACGGACAGGTTTTACATGCTTCAAAGTTTTTATATCTTTTTACTTTGCTTTCTTTCTTGCTTACACACTTTAGCTTATTTCCCTGGGGACAAGTAAAGGTATTATCTTCTTTGCTATATTTAAATTTATCCCTTGAATATTCTTCGTTACCATTATTACTTGGTGATTTTTGTCTTGCTACTATGGTGGTAATATTATCTTCTTCGCATTTTTGTAGGTCTTCTCCCGTATAATATCCTTTATCTGCTAATGTGATTATTTCTTCTACTCCTAATTCTTCCTTTGCTTTGGATGCCATGGAGTGGAGCTGTCCTTGATCTGCTGGACTACTTATAACATCTAATGAAACTACCAGGTTGTGTTTACTATCTACTGCTATTTGTACATTATGGGATATGTCTGTCCCATTATTACTTACACTCATATGTTTTGCATCAGGATCAGTTATGGATACTTCACCTTCTTCTTCTATTTGTTTTTCTAGTTGTGTTAGTTCTTCTATTCTCTTTTGGGCATTATCTATTTTTTCTTGTATTTCTTCTGGGGTCAATTCTACGGTTTCTTCGGATTCTGCATGATCACTCTTTTCTAGTAACTCTAAATATTTTCTAGCACTTTCTTGAAAATGGGAAATTTGTTTTTTTACTTTTCTCTTTGTATAGTTTTTCCTTCTTGAATTATTTGCTCTAAATTTGCTTCCATCTATTGCTACGATTTCTTTTCCATATAAGCCTAATTCCTTACATAACATTGAGAATTGTTTAAATAGATTGTTTAATGGTTCTAGATTATCTTTACGAAAGTCAGCTATAGTTTTAAAATCTGGTTTTAGATTATTTATTAGCCACATAACTTCTACATTTCTTTTACATTCTCTTTCTAGTTTTCGAGATGAACGGATCCCTTCAAAGTATCCATATACATATAATTTACACATATCCTTTGGATCATAGGGTTTTCTCCCTATTTTCTTTGTTTGTGCGTGGGTGAAATTTAGTTCTTGCATATCTAAACTATCGATTAGAACATCTATCACTCTAACTGGATTATCTTTTGATATTTTGTCATCATAGGATTCTGGTATAAAGTTTATTTGATCCCTATTAAATTCTTCTTTTTTATATCTAGACATGTTTCTCCACCCCTGTTTATAGTATATTCTATACATATATTATACCATATTTGGTGGTTTTTGGGCTAAATATGTGGCGTTTTCACACAGTCTGACGGTTCTTTTTGCTTCAGACCTTTCGTTTTGGCCTCCCAAGACGCACTATTTACCTTGGCTACCTAACGGGATAAAATATTTCATAAAGCGACGATCAATGGAGCCCTTTTTATCTTTATCAGGTTTACCTATATAAAATAGAGCGACATTTGCGGAGGAGGCGGTGAAGATATTTTACCCTTGCAACCCTGAAAGTACTATTTAGTAACAATGGTCAACGACGCCTTTTTTAACAAATGTGACACTACCCCCGTCCCTTTGACACATAAGTAACAATGGTCAACGACGCCTTTTTTAACAAATGTGACACTACCCCCGTCCCTTTGACACATATTCCATAATCTATTTACTCTTACTTCATTAAAGTCATTATTTTCTATGTACCATTTTGTGTATGGAATTATTATTAATTGTTCACTTTTTAGGTATTTATCAAGATCTTCGATATACTTACTTAGATTATATGTTACTTCTTCATAATTTGTATACTGTGAATAAATCCATAGGCATAATTCATTGTTTTGTAAGCCAGCCTTGATATATGGTACACACACATGAAAAAAATCATCTTTCGATGAAAACATATGAGCGATATGTGTACCTATACTGACTTTGCCAATAATATCAATGCCTGAGTCCCTTAAATTAGTATCCATAATAATAAGCCCCCCATTATAACAAAAATAAGATTGACAATACTTTATATTACGTGAAAAAAATCACTCATATAAAAATTTTAATATATAAAAAAATTTTTGTCAATATTTTCATATATAGGTAAAACATTCATATTGAACACTTTCCAAGCTTGATATTGGTAATGTTTTAGTAGATAATATATATATAGATATGATGCAAATACATAGTGAAGTAAAAGGGAGGAGTAGAATGAATATCAACTTTACCAAGGAAGAATACAGAAACTTACTTGATATAATATATGCTGGTATTATGGTGATAAATGGCAACAGGGTACCTGAAGACTATATAGAAGAATATGAAAAAATAGAACAATATGTATATTCCTTTGCCAGGGATTATAGCCTTGAAAATCTGGTAGGTTATGATTCTAAATATAAAAGATATTTTACTACTCCAGAATTTGATGAAGATAGGATAGAAGATTTAGTAGTTGAGTATGATGATATAATATTTTGGAATATGCTAGCCTTTAATCTGGCAAAAAGAGATGTCTATAGAGAATTGGATGGTAAAAAATTAGATAGGGAGACTATCCTAAAAAGAATTCTTGAAAAGGAAGCAGAATATAGTGATGAATTCTATGAAAATGGATTAGAGAACTTAAAATTAAATAAACTTAAATAAATTTTTAAACAAGTATCCCCTAGTGGGGTTACCCAATAGGGCTTATGGGGAGGTAACAATATGATAAATTCTATAGAGTTAAATAATTTTAAGGCATTCCAACAATCAGGTATCGTGGATATGAAGAAAATAAATATTCTGGTGGGACCTAATAGTTCTGGGAAATCAAGCTTTATTAAATCCCTATTAACCTTAAAAAATACTATGGATAGTAAGGATGAAGAAATTGTCTTAGATTTAAATAGAGAAATAGGGACATTTAAAACTATTGTTTTCAATAATGAGATAAATAATAAAATGGTTTATAGCATAAATTTTGAGAACAAAAGTACCCTTACAAGGGAGGATTTTAGAAAAATTGCCTCACGACTTATAATGTTTAAAATCACTAATAATTACACCCAGGAGAAAAGTGATAATTATAATATAGATCAAATTCTATCTAAACTAATGGAAAGAAGTCGGGAATTTATTGTAGACAATATAAAAATTGAATTTAATCTAACATCCTTAGATAGAGTGTTTGTAGAGAATTTCCATATTAATTTTACAAATGGAGATTTTGCTTATATTTATAAGAAGGAAAATAACTATTATATAAATCTTAAAAATGAGGATATAAACATATCAAATATAATAAAACCATATAAGTTTTATTTTAAAATCGATGAGGACAAGCTAGATTGTTTAGAGGAAAACCAACTAGAGATGATTGCAATATTAGAGTTTATATTAGATGATATTGAAAATAGGCTATCAAAATTTACAGACAAATTAATATATATGGAACCCCTAAGAAATAAAATTGATAGGGTGGAGTATGTTACTAATTTAAAGACTGTAAATACTGTAGGCTCAAAGGGAGAAAATATCCTAACTGCTCTTTTGGGGATTAATAAAATGGAAAAGAAAACCACAAAGGATAGGATTAATTACTGGATAAGAGATTTTGATTTAGGAGAGAACTTTGAGGTACAAAAGCTAGGTGATGATAATTATTCAATACTAATAAAAAATAAATATACTGGGGTTTATAACAATATATTAGATGTAGGAGTGGGAACCTCTCAATTATTACCTATTATTATTGAGTCGGTTAATTCTGAGGATGGAAGCACCCTGATTATAGAAGAACCTGAGACCCATATTCATCCCAATGCCCAATCTAAGCTGGCGGATTTGATTGTAGATTGTGCAGAAAAACAAGAGAAGAGGTTTATTATAGAAACCCATAGTATCTTTCTAATAACCCAATTACAAATATTAGTTGCCCAGGGTAAAATAGCTGCAGATGATGTGAAGGTATATTATTTTTTGCAGGATCAGGATGGGTCTAGGGTAATGGATATGAAACTAACCCGAAGAGGACAATTTCAAGAGGATTGGCCAAGCGGTTTCTTTGATATACATTATAAATTAGGTAAAAAGCTTTTTAAATATTTATAAAATAGGTGAAAATATGAGACTAGAACTTACTCTATGCAAAGAGGTTATTAGAAATAAATTTAATATTGATGATAAGTACAATAATAGCAGGAGCAGGTTAAATAGGCATACCTTGGTCTTAAGTGATGAGCTATTGGACATATATGAGAAGGATGCTAAGGAGCATAAATATCAAATTCAATTTGAAAGCTGGTATTTTTCCCTAATAGGTTCAGCTAAAAGATTAAAAAGAGTAAACCTCTCAGAGGCAAAGGTAGAGGAAAAAAAAGAAAAACAAGAAGAGACCCAAGAAGAAAGAGAAGAAGGCTTTATTATAGCTGATACTGCAGCTAATACTAAGGACAAAATAGTAGTAGGAGAAATAGAAAAAAGAATCTCAAAGCACTATAAGAATGCGTACTTTATTAAGGAGGAAATTTTTAATAGGGATAAATCCCATACAGTTAACATAGGGGATATTAAGGATGTATGGGATAAGGCTGTTTTAGAGCACATTTTCGATATATATGAAACTCCCATTAGAATAGAGACTAGTATGGGAGATGATGCTATACTTCTGGGTAAATACCTGTCCTTATTTTATAAGGATTCTAAGAATGTTACTATTAAGGACACCTATATGCATAAAAATGAAAACAACTTAGATAAATTTGTATTAAAATATATAGATAAAAAAAGCACAAAAATTACTTTTAGAGCTTTTTGGAATTATAAAATAAAGGAAGAACTAATTAATAGATATACTAATTATAAGGGCTATAACTCCAAGGTTATTATAGAAAATAAAAAGTTATCCCATCATTCCATGATTGAATCCGATGAGTATATCATTGATCTAGGCTATAGATTAAGGGTGTTTGGGGATAAGGAGGATAATAAAACCGAGCAGGAAGTAATAAACATTACAAGAAAATAAAACCATTATAAGGGTAAAATAGAGTATATTTCCCCTTTCTTTTGTCCAAAATCAAAATATGGATAAGGAAAGGGGTTTTATTATGTTAGGATTAGAAAACATCAAGGATACAAATAGTTTAGAGTTAATAAAGAGACAATGGCAAGAATTCTTAAGGCTATTTACTAAGCAAGAGAAGGTAGATTTAGTGGAGCAGCGTCTAGAGCAAGAAAGAAGGGATTTTATAGAAATAGTAAACAAGGCAAAGAATGAATGGATAGAATCCCAAAATTATTTTGAGAATGTATCAAATCCTGATCTTATAGATTTAGCCATTTATAGAATGGAAGCATCTAAAATATTTTATATGTATCTAATAAAGGAAGCAAAGAAAAAGGGCATTTCTGCCCTAGAAAAATAATAGAGGGAACAGGGAATAGGGAACAGAAAAATCCTGAAACCCAACTCTAAAAGACTTAAAATCTTTTACTGTTCCCTTATAACTGTTCCCTAAGAACTAGTTTTTACTATCAACTAGTAACCATCTACTAATAACGCACTGCCTTCAGGATGACACTCTCATCTTTTAACCCTCCAATTTTCTATAAAGGGTAGCAATGCTGATGCCTAATTGTTTTGCTATTTGTTGTTTTGCATCAAGGTCATTGCCTGTGTTTTTTAACTTGTTTTGGATTACATTTTTTTCATATCTTTTTGTCATTTCTGCTAAGGAGATATTTTCTGTCTCTACACTGATCCCTACTTTTTTACTTATATTTTCAACTCCCACCACGCTATTTTCTTCAAAAATTATGGCATATTCTATAAGATTACGAAGTTCTCTAATATTACCGGGAAAAGAGTAGCTCATAAGAAATCTTTCACACTCCTGGGTAAAACCAGTGATATCCTTTTTATATACCTTTGAAAAGTGACTTAAAAAATGTCTGGCTAATATAATAATATCAAATCCCCTTTCTCTTAGGGGAGGGATATAAATAGGTACTACATTAAGTCGGTAAAACAAATCCATTCGGAAGGTGTTTTTATTAATCATATTATGGATATCCTTATGGGTTGCAGAGATAATTCTTGGATTAACCCTTATGGAAGTGTTACTCCCCACCCTAGTTATTTCTTTTTCTTCAAGGGCACGCAGTAGCTTTACCTGCATGGAAAAGCCAAGATCTCCTATCTCATCTAAGAAGAGTGTTCCCTGGCTGGCTATCTCGAATTTGCCCTTTTTGCCCGTTGAACTAGCTCCAGTAAAAGAACCCTTTTCATATCCAAAAAGTTCGCTTTCGATAAGTGTTTCAGGTATGGCGCCGCAATTAATAGGTACAAATATATCGTTTTTACGCTGACTGAGGGTATGAATTGCTCTTGCAAAAATCTCTTTTCCCGTACCGGTTTCTCCTATTAGCATTACAGAAACATCTTTTTGGGCAACTTGAATTGCCTGTTGACGGGCATAAACTAATGCTTCGCTTTCCCCGACAATGTCTCTAAAGGTAATAAGATTTTTATCCTTTTCAGATTTTAGAACAGATTCCTTCATTTTATTATAATCCGTAAATACTAGAATAGTATCTTTTTTTTGTTTATCATTTATATTAATGGGATAGGAATTAATGATAAAGGTAAAGCCCTTTAGAGTTACGGGACCAATTTCTCCAATAAAGTTTTTCTTTTCCAATGTATTATAAATTTCCGGACTAAGTATTTCCTCAATGGTAGGAAGACTACTAGATTTTACACCTAACTTTTCATTTATATAATTATTGGTATTTAAAATTTTTCTTTCCTTATTAAATATGATAATGCCCTCATTTATTGAATTAATAAGAGTAATAAGCTCTGCAGAGCGATACTTTAGCTGCATTCCTATATTTTTCTCATTTAATATTGTAGAAATTATTTGACTTAATTGGTTTTGAAGATTTAAAAAGCTCCCTTGATTACTTAAGAGGTAATTTTTTGCGGACTCATCAAAGGCGCACATACCAAGTACCCCAATGATTTTTTGATTAAAGGTAATAGGTATGCATATTTCAACAAGCTCCTTACAATTTTCACGATTGTAACAATCAATACAAATACTAGCATTTCTAGGATTTTCTATAAAGTATTGTTGTCCCGTAGTAAGACATTGGTGGAATGCCGAGTTTTTAGGTGCCGTTTTCCCCATGTTTATATTTTGTAGATTTGTAGCTACGATTCTTTCTAGGTTATTATCTACGATGGTAATATCAATATTAATTATAGCGTGTATGGATTCTATTATATGATGGAGTTCAGAACGTATGCTTTTCAATAGACTCATAATGGACCCCTTCCTTTAGTTTCTATTATTCAATAATTAAATTTTTTCGCTTTTAAAATTCATTTATAAGTTATTTTATCATGTTTACTGCTTATCAGTAAAGTTTATCAAAAATGATAAATCCATTATTAAATTTGAAAAATTATAAATATTTACATACCTGTGAAGGCTGTAGCCATGTAATACTAATATTCATGAATTGGATTTATTAAATATGAGAAAGAGCTTGTATATTAATATTATTAAAAATATTCTGAAACACCCTATAGAAGTGATTATGACTTGTTTTTGTGAAAATAAATATACTTGGCATATAAATTGCAACTATAGAAAGCGAGAGGTTTATAAGGAGGTGAATTTATGACAGATACTAAGAATATACTTAAAATCCTAAAGGATCAAGTGAAACCTGCCTTAGGTTGTACTGAGCCAGGTGCTGTTGCATATGCAGTTGCTAGAGCTAAGGAAATATTAAATGAAGAAGTGAAAGAATTAAAAATCACCACAGATAAGAATATACTAAAAAATGGTTTAGTTGTTGGAATACCAGGAACTGAAGAGCGAGGTATTATCTTTGCAGCAGCTCTTTCATTGGTAGTTGGGAAATCAGAATATGCCCTAGAAGCCCTTAAAGAGGTTACCCAGGAGGATATTGACGCTGCCCTTAAAATAGTAGAAACAAATAATATACAGCTAGACTATGACAGGGAAAAAAAGGAACTTTATATTTGTGTTGAAGCTACAGGACAAAATTCTAATTCATGTGTTATAATAGAAAACTCACATACAAATATTGTGTTTGAAAGAAAAGACCAACAAATATTGCTTGATAAATGCCAAGCCTATAATGGGGACCAACCATCTCAGGTGAACCAACATCAGGAGAGGGAAATAAAGTATGACATAAAAAACTACTCCTTTGATGAACTATTTGATTTTGTTGATAATGTGGATATTAAAGATATCGAATTCATTCAAGATGGAATGGAAATGAACATGCGTATGGCAGGGGTGGGACTTTCTGACGAACTAAATAGCAGTATAGGATCATCCTTTTTAAATATTGCAGAGAATATAACAGCAAAGGCTAAGGCATACACCGTTGCTGCTTCAGAAGCTAGAATGGTAGGTTTTCCTCTACCGGTAATGAGTAGTGCTGGATCTGGAAACCATGGATTGGTTGCAATCATCCCAGCTACCTATATTGGAAATGCTTTGGAACTATCTCAAGAAAAGGTGATACGAGCTGTCACAATAAGTCATTTGGTAACAATTTATGTAAAGGTTCACATTGGCGTTCTTTCCCCAGTCTGCGGCTGTGGTGTTGCAGCTGGTGTTGGATGTTCAGCTGCCCTTACCTATCTCTATGGTGGGAGCAGGGAACAAATGAAATCATCCATAAGCAATATGATTGCTGGTCTATCTGGCATGATATGTGATGGAGCAAAAATTGGATGTGCATATAAGTTAGCAATATCTGTAAATGCTGCAGCAGATGCTTCATATATGGCACTAAAGGATAATAGCATTCCCTGTGATAATGGAATACTAGGGGAAACAGCTGAAGAATCCGTAAAAAATCTTGCCGAACTTTCTAAGGTAGGAATGAGTAATACGGATCAAACTATATTAGGCATCATGTTACAAAAAAATAAATAAATCTAAAAAGGAGGTACTATTAATGGATAATATTGTTGCATTTTTAATTGTAGCAAGTGTCTACTATATAGGTGAATTTGTAGGCGCGAAAACAAAAGCATGGGTTCCATCAGTGTTTGTAACAGCAGCTTTATTTCTAATTGGGTATTGGACATTCTTCCCAGAGGATATTGTAGTATTGGCTGGCTTAGGGCCACCATTAGGAGGCTTATTAGTTATCCTGCTTTGTATTACACACATGGGTACAGTTATCAGCATTAAACAGCTTTTGGGTCAATGGAAAGTTATCGTTATCACCCTAGCTGGTTTAGCAGGGATGATCATATTATGCTGGTTTGTTGCTATGCCACTAGCAGGAAGAGAATATGTAATTTCAGGTTTACCCCCTCTAACAGGAGGTATCGTAGCAGCAACTATAATGAATGAAGCAGCCTTGGAAAAGGGATTAACCTCAGCAGCTGTCTTAGCAATTGCTATGTATGCTGTACAGGGATTTGTTGGATATCCTTTGACATCCATAATGCTAAAAAAAGAAGGAAAGAAATTACTAGAATCCCATAGCAAGGAGGAAATCGCTGCAACCTTAACCCAGGATAAAGGGAAGGAAGCTTCTGAAGGTGATAGTAAAAAAGCTCCAAAGAAAAAGTTAATTCCAGCGATTCCAGCAAAGTATTCTACACCAGCTCTTATTTTAGCAAAACTAATGCTTGTAGCATGGGTTGCAAATAAATTAGGTGCTTTTACAGGATTAAATCAAGCAGTATGGGCACTGATATTAGGTATTGTATTTACAGAAATAGGATTTTTAGATAAGGATTCCTTAAACAAAGCAAAGTCATACGGATTTTTAATGTTTATTCTAATGGTTTATATATTCTCCGGTTTAAAGGATGCCACTCCAGAAATCCTAGGAGCAGCCATTGGACCTATGGCGATTATAATCGTTTTAGGTGTGACTGGTATGGCTATAATGTCCATTATTGCAGGGAAGTTCTTTGGAGTTAGCTGGAACATGGCCTTTGCCGTTTCCCTAACATCGCTTTATGGGTTCCCTCCAAATGCTGTTATCACTGAAGAGGTTTGTAATGCAATGGCAAATACTCCAGAGGAAAAAGAGTTTCTAATGGGAAAAATGCTTCCAATGATGTTGGTAGGCGGATTTGTTTCAGTAACAATAACTTCAGTAATTATTGCAGGAGTTTTTGCAAACCTTCTATAAAAACAAAATAATAGACGAAAGTCTCAAAGCTATTAAATTTGCCTAGGTAGGAGTCTATCTAGGCAAATTTATAAATCACAATATACTAGGAGGTAAAATAGTGAATATAAAAGAATTAGCTAAAAAATATAATGATTATATAATAGAAAGAAGAAGATTCTATCATAGTATTCCAGAGCTTAGTCATGAAGAAGTAAAGACCACTAAGAATTTAGTGGAAGATCTTGAAAACATGGGAATTGAGGTAACTACCTTCCCTGACTATACAGGACTTTTAGGTTTGATTAAGGGAGGAAAGCCTGGGAAAACTGTAATGCTTCGTGCTGATATTGATGCCCTTCCTGTTGAAGAAAAAACAGGGCTACCCTTTGCATCTACCCATCCTGGAAAGATGCATGCCTGTGGCCATGATGCTCATATGTCAATGCTTTTAGGGGCTGCTAAAATCCTTGTAGAATTAAAGGATGAATTAGAAGGTGACATTAAACTTATTTTCCAAGCTGCAGAAGAAACTGCACAGGGTGCAAAGTATTATGTAGAAAAAGGTTATTTAGATGATGTTGATGCGGTATTCGGAATGCATGTATGGGGAACAGTTGATGCACCCTTTATTAATTTTGAATCAGGAGATAGAATGGCTTCCTGTGATACCTTTAAGTTAAATGTAAAAGGTGTGTCTAGCCATGGTTCTGCTCCTCATTTAGGTAAGGATGCTGTAGTAGCTGCTTCCTCTATTGTAATGAATATCCAGACCTATGTAAGCAGAGTAAATGATCCAACCAATCCATTGGTGGTAACTGTTGGTAAAATCAATGGTGGAAATAGGTTTAATATTATAGCAGATAATGTTGACATGGAAGGAACTATTCGTACCTATTCCCGTGAGCTAAGGGGACAAATAGAAGCCGATTTAAGAGAAATTATCACAAATACTGCAAAAGCTCTTGGATGTGAAGCAACACTTGAATATTCATATCTGCCGGGACCTATCATTAATGAACATGAACACATTAATCGTATAGCACAAAATGCTGCTATTAAATTATATGGTGAAGAATCCCTTGCTCCTATGAATAAGCTAATGGGTTCAGAGGATTTCGCTTTTCTAATGGAGAAGGTTCCAGGATTTTATGGATTTTTAGGTTGTTTAAATAAGGAAAAAGGTATTGTGTATTCCAATCACCATAGCGAATTTACTGTAGATGAGGATGTTTTGCATAGAGGATCTGCACTATATGCACAATTTGCCTTTGATTTTCTTAAGGAAAATAAATAGGATGTTATACACAAATAGACGGTTAGCTAGTTGTTAACCGTCTACTATTATAGGAGCGTGACTAGCCAAGCTGTCCTCGACGCTAGTCAATGAAAGTGCATCCTAAGTAATTCCCAAGGAGTTTGGTAGCTATAAGGTTAATTATAGATGAGAATTAATCTTTCTAATAACCTATTCATCTGATTTTGGTCCAGTATTTTTTATTTTCTTGATTACACTATATAATTGATACTTCAGCTTTTGATCTAATCTTATTAACTTCACTCACCATTAATATATATTTAAAGGATAATTATATGTTAAAGGTGGATTAGTTTTCAAATAATACGGTGGAGAGTTTTAGAAGGTAATTAGTTTGATAATAAAAAAATAAAGAATAAATAAAATTAAATTAAGAAATACAAAAAAACTCTTGACATATAATATTCAAAATAGTATGATAAATTTAAGTTAACCGATAAACTATACCGATAAACTATACCGATAAACTATACCGATAAACTATAATAGCTACAAGTCATCACAACAAAACACTATTTCAAACCAGCATATAAAATTATGATATTAACTAATTGCGTCTATCTATTATAACAATTTTTTAATAATTATTGTACAAGGAGCATTTTTCATGGAAAAACAGAAAATAACAATTAAAGATATAGCAGAAAAAGCTGGTGTGTCTAAAACAACAATATCTCGGTTTTTAAACAATAAATGCGAGTATATGTCTGAGGAAACATGTAAAAGGATTTCAGATATTATAGATGAACTTAACTATCGCCCTAATACTATTGCACGTAGCCTAAGATCAAAGGAAAGTAAATTGATTGGTGTTATAATTCATAGTTTAGATAATCAATTAGTTTCATTACTTGTTAGAGGCATTTCAGATGCTTGCTTCGATAATGGCTATAGTTTTATTATTTATAATAGCTATAATGATATAGAAAGGGAAAAGGAATATCTTCGGGCATGTATTGATCAACAAGTAGATGGTATAATTCTAAGCCCGACAAGCACAAATTTTGATTTTTATTATAATGTATATAATAAAAATATTCCAATAGTTATGGCTAACCGTTTTCAAGATGGTTGGATGCATGATGCTGTTTTTATTGACCATTTTTCTCTCGTAAAGAAGGCACTAAAACATATGTGGGATAATGGTTATAAAAAAATTATGTTCATTACTGATAATACCTTAGAAATAAGCACTAAAACATGGAGAGAGCAAGCATTTATTGAATTTGCTAATCAACATTTTACAAAAGAAGTATCTAAATTCATTGCAAGAGTGGATAGGTTCCCACGCATTAGTGAAAAAATTCACTCTAATATTAAAGAAGAAATTCAACAGTTCTTTAAATCTTATCACGATGAACGTATAGCTGTTATGGCTTGTGATGCTGAAATACTACATAAAACAATTAAAGTATTACAAAATATGAATGTGAAGATTCCTGCACAGTTAGGTCTTTGTGGTTATGATGCATGGAATTGGGCTTCCCTTATTGAACCAGGGATTACAACAGTTACTCAACCCTTATATGAAACAGGAATAATGGCAACAGAACTTCTAGTTGAGAGAATAAAAACGGGATTTCCATATAAAGCTAAAATTATTAAGCTTGAAGGACAGCTAAATGAAAGAAAATCAACTGAACAAATTTTTACAAAGGATAAACTATAATTAAATTTGGAGGTGTTTTTATGCTTTTTGTTAACCGGTACACATAGGGTTTTATGAATGATTTATGGGGGGTGAATATATAAAATATTAACATTAGAAAATCAAATATATGAAAAAGAATATAAGATTCAAAATTAGCAGTAAATGTAAGGAGGAGCTTATGAAAATAGACAAAAATAAATGTATTGGTTGTGGTATTTGTGTTCCGTTTTGCCCGTCAGATGCAATTTCTATAGTCGATAAGTTAGCTGTTATCAATCAAGAAAGTTGTTTCGAATGTGGAAATTGTATTAGGAATGAGGTAATTAAGTGCCCTACTAAGGCAATTTATGAACCTGAAGAATGTATTAACTCAGAGAGAGAAATTAGAAGATTTTTTAGTGACCCTGCAACTACACATAAGGCTACTAAAATTTCGGGCCGTGGAACAGAGGAAGTAAAAACAAATGATGTTACAGGACGTGTATGCAGAGGTGAAATTGGTATTGCCGTAGAAATGGGGCGCCCATATGTGGGTACAAAGGTAGTCGATATAGAAAAAGTTTGCATTGCTCTTTCTAAAAGTGGCATTAAATATGAAAAAAATAATCCACTTACTCAATTAATGGCTGATGCAAATACAGGAGAATTCAAAGCAGAATATAGGAATGAGTTAATATTATCCGCAATAATTGAATTCACAATACCTTTTGAAAAAACAAAAGAAATATTAAATGTTATTAAAAATATAGCTAATGAGATAGAAACTGTATTTTCACTGGATTTAATTTGTTGCTTTGATGATGATTATTCTATTCCTGTTTTGCCAATATTAGATGAACTAAATATGCCTCCCAGAATGAATGGTAAAGTTAATCTTGGGTTGGGGAGACCATTTAAAATATCACGTAATGAGAAAGGAGTGAATTAATTTGACACATTCACTGCATCGTCGTGGGAACCCACAAGATCTTCGTGAAGATTATATTATTTTGGTTACTTCAGCAGCTGATATAAATAATGAGGGGGCAATACCTAAAATAGAAAAAGTACTTGATTTATTATGGAAACTAGGGCCATCAAACATTGGCTCAAATGAAACAGGTACAGTTCTTTCTGGTGTTACAAAAGAAATAATTCGTGCAAACTTAACTAATGTACCTAGAATTAGAGCTAATTTCAACAGTAAAATAAAAGCTTGGGAAGCTATAAAAAAAGTTAAGGGTATGGATTTAGGTTTATCGGTTGCTTTACAAGGCCCAATCGATGATATTATAGAGATGTGTAAGGGAATTAATATTAAGCCACATTCAGTTAATTTATCACTTGATATATGGGGTAAAAAAGAAAAACTTCCAAGTGAAGAAATTTTGGAATTTGTGACTATGTGTGGTCATGGACTCATTTCTGCGAGTTTAGTAGAGAATGTTATTGATAAAGTAAAAAAAGGGGAAATGACTCCAGAAGCTGGTTCAGTAAAAATAGGAACACCATGTGTATGCGGTTTCTACAATCCTGAGAGAGCATTAAAGTTACTAAGAAAAATGCAACCAAAGAGTACATAAAAAATAACATAAATATGTAAAGGGAATATGTATTGTATGAAAACATTTAGAATTTTAAAGATTTAAAGATTTAAAGATAAATAAATACAAAGGGGTGTAATAATGAAAAAGTTTAAGTATTTAGGGATTATATTGGTTTGTCTATTTGTAATATCTTTACTCGGATGTAATACAGATACAGCTGGGACTTCTGATGAAAGTCCAGAAAGCTCTATAGAAGGAGCAGTTGATTATCCGACTAAGCCTATAGAACTTTATTGTCCTAGTGGTGCAGGAGGTGGAAGTGATATTTTTGCAAGAACTGTTGCTAATGTTATAGCAGAGAATGATCTATGTCCTCAACCTATAGTAGTAATTAATAAGGAAGGTGGTTCAGGTACAATTGGTTATTCATTTGTATCAGAACAAAAAGGAGATCCTTATGTACTTTCAATAACAAATTCTAGCTTCTATGCTGTACCTCTCGCAGGTCAATCTCCAGTTTCTTACAAAGATTTTCAACATATTTCTCTTATGTGTCAAGACCCTTTATTTGTGGTTGCTAATTCAAAATCGGATTATAAAACTTTTGAAGAATTATTAAATTATGCAAAAGAGAATCCTGGTGAAATTACAGCTGCAGGAACATCTACACAAGGAGAAGATGCCCTTTCTTTCTATGCTATTAAAAATAGTGCTGGAATAGATATAGATTATATACCTTTTGATGGTAGCGGTGAGGTAATTACAGCACTTCTCGGAGGGCATGTTGATATTGCATTTTTAGGACCATCTGAAGCTTTAGTACAAATGGAATCTGGAGAATTTATTCCCTTAGCTACTACAACAGGTACAAGAGTAGATGACTATCCAGACCTACCAACATTAATTGAATCAGGAATTGATGTAGAGCTTGCTCAGAATCGTGGACTAGTTGCACCATTGGGAATTGGTGAGGAAGAAATATCCTATTTAGAAGATTTATTCTATAAAGCTACTCAAACACAAGAATGGAAAGATTATTTGAAAGAAAATTCTATGATCGATAAGTATAGAAATGCAGAACAATATGGAGAGGAGTCTCCTAATATAAGCGGTATATATGAAGAATATATGAAGTTTATAGAATAATTTAAAGATATAGTTATTAATATTTTTAACTTATAAATAGTCGTACAATACAATTCCTTTTACACAATTAATTATTTGTTAATATTACTAAATTTAAAATGAAACACAGTTGGTGAGTATAGTTTATTCGTTTAATTGATCAAGTTATCAATTGAATATGGTAGCTTGATCAATAATTTTAAAACTATATTTCAAAAAAAAAAGAGGTGTTTACTTTTATGCGTAAAGTCAATAAAATTACAGGGTTTGTATTTTTCATATTAGGAATTTTAATTATAGTGGGTTCTTCTAAATTAGAATATGTGCGTAATGGATTACCAGGACCTGGATTCTTTCCACTATGGTTAGGAATTATTATAGCATTATTAGCTTTAGGTTTAATAATAACTTCATTTTTAAAAAATAAAAAGTCTAAAGATGATTTTTTTGAAATAACAAAAAAAGAATTAAATAAAGTAATTATCATAATAGGCAGTTCGGTCCTTTGTATTTTTTTTACACAAATAATTGGATTAATTCCATCACTTGGACTTATGACAGGAGCTATTGCTTTTTTATTAGGAGAAAATCGTCTAAAAGTAGTGATTTCACTAACTATATTAACTCCTATAGTTCTGTATCTGATTTTTGTGGTTGGGCTAAAAGTTCATATGCCAATGGGATTATTTAATTATTTATAGGAGATGATTAAATGGAAATATTACAAAATTTATTTATGGGGTTTGAGACTATTTTAAGTCCTATCTATCTCATTTATACATTATTAGGAGTGATACTTGGTGCAATAATAGGAGCTTTGCCTGGTTTAGGTGCATCTGCTGGGATAGCAATTTTACTTCCAATTACTTATGGTATGAATCCTATTGCAGGTATTGTAATGCTATGTGGGATTTACTATGGAGGAATGTATGGTGGTTCAATTACCGCTATTACAATTAATACTCCTGGAGATTCAGCTGCTGTAATGACGGCAATAGATGGTTATCCACTTGCTAAAAAAGGTCAAGCCGGAAAAGCTTTAGGTATGGCAGCATTTGCCTCTATTATAGGAGGTAGTATATCAGTAATAATATACACTTTTTTTGCACCATTACTTGCTAAGTTTGCAATTACCTTTGGACCTCCAGAATATTTTGCACTTATGGCCCTAGGTTTAACTTCAATAGGTGGAATGACAGGTGATTTTCCTATTAAAGGTTATATTTCAGCATTCTTGGGTCTTTTTTTAGCAACAATAGGACTGGATTCTGTCATTGGTTTAGAACGGTTTACTTTCGGAATACTTGAATTATATGAGGGGATTGATTTTATTCCAGCTGCTATGGGGCTTTTCGGTATAGCGGAAATAATGATACTTAGTGATAATGACCAGTCGATTATCATAGATAAAAAAGAACTTTCTTTTCGCAAACAATTTCCAACTAAGGAAGATATTAAAATTAGTATGAGTCATATTCTTAGAAGTACTGGTCTAGGTTTCTTAATCGGAGTGCTACCAGGGGCTGGCGCAACTATTGGCTCTTTTTTAGGATATAGCACAGCAAAAAAATTGTCTAAGCGTGGAGAGAAGTTTGGAACAGGTGTAATAGAAGGAGTTGCAGCTCCTGAGTCAGCTAATAATGCTGCTTCTATTGGTGCAATGGTCCCACTTATTACACTTGGTGTACCAGGTTCTGGCGCCACTGCGATGATGCTTGGAGCACTTATGATGTTTGGATTGAGACCTGGACCACAAATTTTTGAAACTAATCCAGATTTTGTGTGGGGATTAGTAGCAAGTATGTATATAGGAAATATATTTTTATTTTTAATTGCTATACTTGCTTTACCTGCAATTGTAAAAATTCTTGCTGTAAAAAAACCAATTTTAAATGCAGTTGTACTTGCTTTTATTTTAATAGGCGCCTACTGTCTAAGAAATAGTATGTTTCATGTAGGACTTACTGTAGCTTTTGGTATACTTGGGTATTTTTTAAAAAAGTTTAAATTTCCCCTTACACCAATAGTTTTAGCCTTAGTTTTAGGGAATCTATTAGAAAGGTCTTTTAGACAATCGATTATACTATTTAAAGGAGACCTATTAATGTTTTTCTCAAGACCAATTTCAGGTGTCTTACTAGGTATAACTATAATAATGGTTTTATTACCGTTAATTATAAAATTGTTTAATAAAATTAAAAGAAAAGATTATAAAAATAAAAGTATAAAGGAAAATTTTTAGTTTTTAAAATATAAATTCTGTCTTAGAAAAGAGGAAATATAAAATGTTTAATATTTTAGATTGTACTTTAAGAGATGGTAATCATGCTATAGATTTAAATTTTAACAAAGAACATACGAAGCAAATTACTAAAAGACTAATTGATTCTGGTGTTAAATATATTGAAATTGGGCATCCTATGGGACCTGGATCTTTAAGAAAAGATTTGAAGTTAGCAGCAGCTACAGATATAGAGTATCTGGAATCAGTTAAAGAATTAGCCTCTAAGGCTAATATAGGTACATTTTTTCTCCCAACTATAGGGGAAACTAGTGATATTGATAATTTGTGTAGGTATAATATGAATTTTATTAGAATTGGTTCAAATGTGGGTTCAGTAGATAAAGCAAAATCATTTATAAAATATTCAAAAGATGTTGGATTAAAGGTACACTTTAGTCTTATGAAAGCGTATGCTATGTCACCGTATGAATTATCACAGGAAGCAAAAAAATTAGAAGATTTCGGTGTTGATGTAGTGCATATTATGGATTCGGCAGGTGCACTTATACCTAATGATGTAAAAAAATACATATCTGAACTAAAAAATGCTGTGACAGTAAAGATAGGGTTCCATGCTCATGATAATTTACGACTGGCAATTGCTAATGCATTAGTAGCAATTGAGGAAGGAGCTGACTTTATTGATGCAAGCTTACGAGGTCTTGGTAGAAGTGCGGGAAATGCACAATTAGAAATTTTAGTAGCAGTATTGAAAAAAAGTGGTTATGATATACCTATTAATTTACGATTTCTATTAGATTGTGGTACAGAATTAGTTAAGCCACTTATAAAAAAATATTCAGGTCTTGAGATGTTAGATATTATATATGGATATACAGGCTTTCATTCGAATTTTCTCCCATTATTTGAGCAAGTTTCTAAAAATGCAAAGGTAGATCTAATAGATTTAATTATTCTAGTATGCGATAATGAAAAAATTAATCCTACATTGGAAATGATACAAGACATTGCTATTTCAATGAAATAATGAAAGTTTGTCTCAACTTAGTGTAAAATTACTGTAGGAAAAAAATAAAAGAGAATAGCTCCATATGTTATGATTTAGTATATCAAACAAAAACATACATTATGAAAGGATCTATTCTCATGGATATTATATAGCATATAATAGAATAATCACTAAGGAATATTATAAAAATCTAGAGGAACTAGTAATAACAAAGAATACATAGCTGTTTTTTTTTATAGAAAATTACGAAAGACATTAAATAAAGTAGGAGTATCAATAGTAAAAAATTTAATAGAATCTTTAGGTAAATGAAAGTATCTTATCCAGTAAAGAAAGAAAGAAAAATTGGTATGTAGAGCGAATGGTTCAATAAAAAAATCTATCTACTATCTTTGGCGTAGTCAATTATAAAAGAACCAATTATAGCAATAAATCCACCAAACAATGTATATTTCTATCTGATGAAATATTAGGGATAAAACCTCATGAAAGGATGAGATATGTCCTTACAAGGGGAAATAGTTCAAAGGACAGAGAGTTTATATATCAAAAGGCCATAAATAGATTTGAAGGAGAAATAGGGATATACAGTCGCATGAGTCGCATGATTGTTATGAATTCCCAAAGAAAGATCCAGAAAATAGAGTATACCGCTACACCAGTAGAACTAAATTCATTTTCTGAAAGTAAATTAACATTATCTTGTCTCAATGTATTATGTATTGTTATAAATATAAGTATATAATTGTTATATCCTTAATTAAGAATTAATACATTTAAATATCTTTATAAAGAAAGCGCTAAATATCATAAACATTATAAAGATGACTAAAGACCAGTTGAAACTGGTCTTATTAATATTTTTTATTAAATACTTAAATAAAATTAAAGTCAGTTTTTGTAGTCATTAAATTATTTTTTAAATTATAGAGTATTATAGGGGGATAATTATTGAATATTGATTATGTACACCAACTCATTATATTATTAGGTATAGGAGGAACAGGAGCTTATATAGGTTATCTATTTAAAATACCTGCAGGTGTATTAATTGGGTCATTAATCACAGTAGGTTTATTTCAAATTTTCTTCGGCATAATTATGGAAAAGCCTGATTGGATGAAGCTTGCAATGCAAATAATAGTGGGCTTGATTGTGGGATCTAGGTTTACAAAAGAAATGTTTGTGGATTTTGAGAAACTTATAAAACCAATTATAATATCATGTGCAACATATATATTGGTAGCATTAGCACTAGGTACATTACTTAGTCATATACTAGGATGGGATATACTTTCATGTATTTTGTCAACAACACCAGGAGGACAAACAGAAATGATTTTACTGTCTGAAAGTCTTAATGCCCAAACAGAAAAGGTAATAGTAGTACATATTGTTAGAAATCAATTCGTGTTATTATGCTTAATGCCATTAACTAAATTATTGAAGAAAATAAGTGATAGAGAAGAGGTGAATAAAAATTGCAAAAAGAAAAATATTTAGTAATAATAACAGCTATAATAGGTGGGTTATTATTAAATTTTTTTAATATACCTGCTGGTGCTATGGTAGGCTCTTTATTAGGGACAGTAGTTGCACAGCTCATAATCAAAAATAAAATAGAAGTACCTACCCCCATTAAATGCGGGGTTCAGGTACTAATGGGCTGTTACATAGGACTTGGCATTACATATGACACTATCATGGGGTTAAGTAATATTTTGGTAGCTATTACATTCGTAATATTCGGTATTTCCATAATGACACTTTTGTTAACATATTTGCTCCATAGATTTTGCGACTGGGATTTAGCAGAATCTTATTTAAGTTCTCTTCCGGCTGGAGCTTCAGAAATAGTAATGATTGCAGAAGAGTATAATGTAAATGTTATTAAAGTAGCAACCATACAAATGATGCGGCTTATAATTATAGTTATAGGAATTCCATTATTAATAAAATTGGTATTTATATAGATTGCTAGATGAGTTTTTATCTAATTGTAAGTAATTATAAAAAATCAGAATCTACTAAGTTAAAATAGAAAAAATGTTATATTGAGTAATGAAAAAGGGTATTTAATATAAAAAAATGAGAAGAAAAATTAATAATTTAAAAATAAATATATTCCTCTCGCTAATTGATATTTAATTAGCTTTTACAAATTCACCAGTTTTTTCTGTGGTTTCAAATAACATTTCTACATCAAGGGAATGCTTAAGCGTTTATGCTACGAAAGCCTATTTATATAGAATAGCACCATCTGGTAAAATCTTAAGGTGAAAGTCAAATAGATTTATTTGTCCTTATTAAAGAGGAGTCCAGAGGATGCAGGGGTCCCATGTTAATAGGTGTGGAATAAATGCGCGTATTCTAGAATTATTATTTAACATATGTTTCCTACGGTGACAATTTCTCAAGTTATCGACAGAGTAAACGAAATAATTAGGCAATAATAATATAAAAAAGTTAATTATCGGTCATTTATCAGTTCTTTAACATGTTGCTAACACTAATTTTTTATATAGTAAAAAAAAATAAAACATACATAAAAATAATACTCCATTAATATGATTATAGCAGGACAATGGTTATAAAATATGGGGTGATATAATGGGATTAGGTTTGGAAATGGAAGTTATATTAGCATATGGATTTGGACTTATATTAATATATATAGTAGGTTATGGACTCTATAAAGCATTTAGAAAGCCTTTAAAGTGGATAGGACTTTTATTATTTAATGGCATAGTAGGGGGAATATTTTTATTAGTTATAAATCTAATTGGTGGTTTTTTTGACTTTTCCTTGGCGATTAATCCAATAAGTGCATTAATTGTAGGGTTTTTAGGAATTCCAGGCATAATTTTAATGATAATTGTAAAAAGTATATTATAGAATCTGACTTTTAAATAAGTCAGGTTTTTTTAATTTGGGAGATTAAGAATAAAAAAAAGATTATGTTTAAAAATATAAAATATGTACCAAAAGATTCTTATTTATGAAGGGAGGAAGGTTTATGGGTAACATGGTTGAAATCCGATGGCATGGACGAGGTGGACAAGGTGCAAAGACTGCTTCTTTATTATTAGCAGATGCTGCCTTTGATACTGGGAAATACATACAAGGATTTCCAGAGTATGGACCAGAAAGAATGGGAGCTCCCATTACAGCCTATAATAGGATTAGTGATGATAGAATTACCATTCATAGCAATATTTATGAGCCAGACTATGTAGTAGTAGTAGATGAATCATTACTTAAGGCAGTAGATGTTACTGCAGGACTTAAGAAAGATGGGGGCATTGTGATTAATACACAAAAATCCCCAGAAGAGGTAAAGCCATTTTTAAAGGATTATTCAGGAAAGGTTTATACCATCGATGCAAAGGAAGTTTCCATGTCAACTCTTGGCAGATATTTTCCAAATACACCAATGCTTGGTGCGATCGTTAAGGTTTCAGGTATTATGGATGAAGAAAAGTTTATTAAATCAATGGAAGAATCCTTTGCTCATAAATTCGCAACAAAACCTGAAGTTATTGATGGAAATATGAAAGCAATCAAAAAGGCTATGCAGGAGGTGAAGGGCATTGGGTAAGAAAAAATATAAATATAATGCAGATGCTCTTTGGCATGAATTATCTCCAGCTGGAGAGGTTTATGAAGCAGGAAGTGCCCATAATTTTAAGACGGGTGATTGGCGTTCAATGAAGCCAATATGGTTAGAGGATAAGTGTACTCAATGTATGCTTTGCCCACCAACCTGTCCAGATACATCAATACCAGTAAAAGATGGAAAAAGATTAGACTTTGACTACGATCATTGCAAGGGCTGTGGAGTTTGCGTCGCGGTTTGTCCCTTTGAAGCAATCAAGTTCGTAGAAGAAGGAAGCGAGGAGGGAAAGTAAATGGCAATTAGAGAAAGATTAAGTGGTAACGAGGCAATTGCAACAGCAATGAAGCAGATAAATCCTGATGTAATGGCAGCATTCCCAATTACACCATCTACTGAGATCCCTCAATACTTTTCACAATTTGTTGCCAATGGAACTGTGGATACAGAGTTTGTTGCAGTAGAAAGTGAGCATAGTGCAATGAGTGCATGTATTGGTTCATCCTCTGCAGGGGCTAGGACTTGTACAGCAACTTCAGCTAATGGATTGGCATTAATGTGGGAAATGCTATATATTGCATCCTCCAGTAGATTACCAATAGTTTTAGCAGCAGTGAATAGAGCATTATCCGGTCCAATTAATATTCATAATGATCATAGTGATACCATGGGCGCTAGGGATTCAGGCTGGATTCAAATCTATTCAGAAAGTAATCAAGAGGCATATGATAATTTTATTCAGGCATTTAAAATCGCCGAGCATAAAGATGTAAAGCTGCCTGTTATGGTATGTCAGGATGGATTTATTACAAGCCATGCTATTGAAAATATTGAATTAATTGAGGATGAAAAGATAGTAAAATTTGTGGGAGAATACAAACCGGAGAATTATCTATTAGATAGTGATAATCCTATGGCGGTAGGACCATTAGATATGCCACCCTATTATTTCGAACATAAGTATCAACAGGCTGTAGCAATGGAAAATGCTAAAAAGGTTATTTTAGAAGTAGCAGCTGATTTTGAAAAAATGACCGGTAGAAAATACGGATATTTTGAAGAATATAAACTAGAAGATGCTGAAATAGCAATAGTTATATTAAATTCCACGGCTGGAACTGCAAAGGTTGTTGTGGATGAATTAAGAGAAAAGGGTGTTAAAGCAGGACTTTTAAAGATTAGAATGTTTAGGCCATTCCCAGCACAGGAAATTATGAATGCCTTAAAGAATGTTAAGGCAGTAGCTGTAATGGACAAAGCAGAATCCTTCTCAACAGCCGGTGGTCCTGTATTTACTGAAATAAGAAGTGCATTATATGATATTGGAAATACTGTGAAAATGATTAGCTATATATATGGACTAGGTGGAAAAGATGTTAGAACCGATGATATTTTGAAGGTTTATGATCACCTTAGTAAAATAGTGAGCTCAGGTAAGGCAGATAAAGTATACAACTATTTAGGCATAAGAGAGTAGGAGGTGTAAAGAATGGCATATAAGTTTAAAGAAGTAATGAGCAAACCAGAAAGATTAACTGGTGGACATAGAATGTGTGCAGGTTGTGGTGCTCCTCCTGTAGTTAGAACAGTGCTTAGGGCATTAAAGGAAGAGGATCATGCAGTTGTGGGCTCAGCTACAGGATGCTTAGAGGTTTCAACCTTTATATATCCCTATACAGCATACAAGGATTCCTTTATCCATAGTGCCTTTGAAAGTGCAGCAGCTACGGTTTCGGGTGTAGAGGCGGCATACAAAGCAATGAAGAGAAAGGGAAAGCTGGGCGAAGGTGATACTAAATTTATTACCTTTGGTGGAGATGGTGGAACCTATGATATAGGGCTTCAATCCCTTTCCGGTGCGATGGAAAGAGGGCATGATATGGTATATGTATGCTATGATAATGGTGCCTATATGAATACAGGAATACAAAGATCCTCAGCTACACCTAAATATGCAGATACCACGACATCTCCAAATGGAACAGTAATTCATGGAAAGCAACAATCCAGAAAGGACCTTGCACTAGTTATGGCAGCCCATAACATTCCATATGTAGGTCAATCTACACTAATTGGGAACTTCAAGGATCTTTATGAAAAATCTGAAAAAGCAATATATACAAAAGGGGCAACATTTTTAAATGTTTTAGCACCATGCCCTCGGGGTTGGAGATATGACACACCAAAATTAATGGAACTTTGTAAACTTGCAGTAGAAACATGCTATTGGCCATTGTTTGAAGTTATTGATGGAGTATGGAAATTAAATTATAAGCCTAGAAAAAAACGACCAGTGGAGGACTTCTTAAAGCCACAGGGCAGGTTTAGCCATTTATTTAAACCAGAGAACAATCATTTATTAGAAGACTTCCAAGCAGAGGTAGATAAAAGATGGGAAGAATTATTACATCGATGTGGTGAAACAGTGTAACAGTACAATAATAAAGCTTTAGTATAAAAATAAGTCAGAGACTCTGGCTTATTTTTAATTTTGTGAAAACAATAATATCTTAAACTGAAAACAATTACAAATAGTAAAAAAAATTTGGATATGATAATATTAAAAAGAGAGATTAGAAAATTAATACAATAATTAATAAGCACAATGGAGGGAGAAATTAGATGATAGGAATTGGAGCATCTCCTGGCATTGCAATAGGAAAAGCCTTTGTACTTAATCACCAAGAAATTAATGTCAGCATAGAAAAAATTAAAAAGGCTGAAATAGTAACGGAGCTAGAAAAATTACAGGTAGCTGTAGAGAAGTCAAAGGAACAATTAGAAAGCATTATAGAGAAAACTTACATTAAATTAGGAAGTTCTGAAGCAATGATATTTAAGGCACAACTTTTAATACTTGAGGACCCAGAATTTATAGGACAGATTAAGTATATTATTGAGACACAGCTTGATAATGCTGCATTGGCAACAAAAAAGACATATCATAAGTTTGCCTGTGTCTTTGATAATATGAAGGATGAATATATAAAGGAAAGGGCAGCAGATATTAAGGATGTGGGAACGAGAATAATTAAAAATTTATTAGGAATTCAATCCTTTGATCTAGGGTCTATAGATGAGGAATCAATAATTATTGCCCATGATCTTTCACCATCAGATACAATGCAATTAAATAAAGAGAAGGTATTAGGATTTGGGACAGACATAGGAGGAGTGACCTCCCATATTGCTATTATGGCAAAAAGCATTGAAATACCAGCCGTACTAGGAGCAGGAAACATAACTTCCCAGGTAAAGGCAGGAGATTTAATTATACTAGATGGTGTAGCAGGAAGGATTTTTGTAAATCCTAAGGAGGAAATGATTGATAAGTATAGAAAAAAGATAGAAGAATATAATTTATATATAAAAGAACTACAGAAATTAAAGGATTTACCGGCTGAAACCAAGGACGGACATAGGGTAAAGATAACGGGAAATATTGGGATGCCAAAGGAAGTGGATGGAGTAATAAATAATGGGGGACAGGGGATAGGTTTATATAGAACTGAATTCCTATACATGAATAGGGATACATACCCCTCTGAGGAAGAACAATTTAGAGCATATAGGGATGTATTACTAAGAATGAAGGGGAAGCCTATTATTATTAGAACACTAGATATTGGTGGGGATAAAAGTACTAGTTGCCTTAATCTCCCCCAGGAGAAAAATCCATTCTTAGGATTTAGAGCCATTCGATTATCCCTAGGAGAAGAGGAAATATTTAAGGAACAGCTAAGGGCGATTTTACGGGCAAGTGTATTTGGTCAAGCCTCTATAATGTATCCGATGATTACAGGGATAGATGAAGTTAAGCAGGCTAATGCATTATTAGAAGAAGCAAAGAAAGAGCTAGATGCAAAAAATATTCCCTATGATATGGATATTAAAGTAGGCATAATGATAGAGACTCCATCGGCTGCATTAACCGCAGATATTATTGCCAGAGAGGTAGAATTTTTCAGTATTGGGACAAATGATTTATGTCAATATACCCTTGCAGTAGATAGAATAAATGAAAATGTGTCCTATTTATACCAGCCCTTTCATCCAGCCATTCTACGGTTAATAAAAAACATTATAGATATATCAAAACATAGGGGCATCACTATAGGAATGTGTGGAGAAATGGCAGGAGATCCCATGAGTATCTTAATTTTATTGGGATTTGGGCTTAGGGAATTTAGCATGAGTCCTCAATCTATTCCCCAAATAAAAGAGATTATTCGCAGTGTAACATTAAAGCAGGCACAGAATATAGCACAAGAGGCACTTTCTCTGACAAACCCAGATGAGATAAAAGATATGATAATAAAAAAACTAAACACATTAAATATAAAAACAATGTAGGAGGATACTATGAGAAGGACAATAACAATAAAAAATTTAAAGGGATTGCATGCAAGACCTGCAACAATGTTTATCCAGGAAGCAAATAAATTTAAATCGGATATATTCGTAGTAAAGGATGGCAATAGAATAAATGCCAAAAGCATTATGGGAATTATGGCAACAGGTATTTCGGTGGGAACAGAGATTATTATAGAAGCTATTGGGCCAGATGAAGAAAAAGCAATAGAGAGTTTGGTGGCATTAATTGAAGATAAATTCGGAGAGGAGAGGTAGATATTAAGTATATATTAGAATTTTCAATTTTTGCACCCTTTCTTGTTACTAAAATATAATGTAGTAGTTAATATTAGATGTTTTAGTATTAACTTTTTAGGGTATTAAACGGAATATAATAAAAATTAGGAGGGATAGGTATGTCCAAATCAGATAGAAATAATTTTTGGCAGGGTATGTTTTTCGGTGGACTTATAGGCGGAGTAGTGGGACTTCTATTTGCACCTCAATCGGGAGAAGAGACAAGAAAAATATTAAAGGAAAAGGGTCAAGATTTACAGGAAAATATAGCAGAAAAGGGAGACTTAGCTGCAAATCAAATAAATGAATACAAGGATCAAATGGTTAATAAGGTGGGGGAAACCAAGGATGCCTTGAAGGTTAAGCTTGATGAAACCAAGGATCTTACCCAAGAAAAGGTAGAGTTTATTAAGGAGAAGTCTCAAGTTATTAAAGAAAAGGTTGCAAAGGGTAAGAAAAAATTAGAAGAACAAGCAGAAGAGATTGTTGAGGATATTGAAGAAGATATAGAAGAAATTGTTGAGGGTAGCGAAGAGTAGACTAAGGAGTAAACTAGGGCACTCTATAGTGCCCGTTAAAAATAATAAGGGGGGAAATTATGCTAGTAGAATTATGGCAGGTAGCGGTATTTATAGTAGCATTAAGTTTTTTAGTTTTAACCATATATCTAGTGGGAGTATTACAGGGATTAAATAGAACTATGGAGCAATTAAGGACGGTGGTAGGAGCAAATTCAGAAAATATTCATGCTATTACTAATGAAATAAAAACTATTAGCAAAAATGCAACATCAATCACTGATGATATAGTTAAAGATATGGATGAAATAAATGAAGCAATAGAATCTTTAAATAATACTACTCAGATGGTAGAAGAAACCGTACAATTAAGCAAGGATAATGTTATTTTACCTTTAATGGGTTTAGTAAATCTAGGTCAAGGAGTCAAAAGTGCAACTGGCTTATTAAAGAGAAACAAAAAATAGTATTGTAGGGCGTACCTATGGTCGCCAGTGGGAAAGAAATGTAGGGGCGCACCTTTAGTCGTCCTGGATAGGAGGATAAATAATTGATATTACAAATAAAAGATCAATTTGATCATGAAAAGAATAGGTGGATAATTCAATTAGAAGGAGAAGCCGATGTTTATACTGTTAATAATTTTAAGGATAGAATGCATCAGCTATTAGAAGAGCATATGACTGATATAGAAATCGATGGTACTTCCTTACAATATATTGACAGTACGGGACTGGGAGCTCTTATAGGTTTACGGGGAAAAATGTCAGACAAAGAAAAAGTACTTATACTTAAAAATCTACAGCCAAATGTAAGAAAACTGCTGAAAATCACAGGATTAGATAAAATATTTATTGTAGAATAATATGGGAGGATTGAAATGATGCGAGAGCAATTAATTCATAATAATGAGAATCATATTGAAACAGGGGATATAATATCCCTAACTCTGCCTAACGCACCAGAATATGTTAGCATAGCTCGTTTAACCCTATCAGGTATAGCCAATCGTATGGGATTTAATATTGAAGATATTGAAGACTTAAAGGTTGCTGTTGCAGAGGCTTGTACTAATGCGATAAAGCATGGCTGTGGTAACGATTGTAACTATTCTATAGAATTTTCAGTTTTAAAGGACAAACTCAGAATAGAAATTAGAGACGGTGGAGAAGGATTTGATTATGATAAATTAAAAGAGCCTGATCTAACTAAGCCTAGGGAGGGAGGATTAGGTTTATTTATAATCAAGACATTAATGGATGATGTAGAAATATTCAACAATAATAAAAGCTGTGGGACAAGAATTATAATGTACAAGAACCTGGGGGAATCCTAAAATGGCAAAGGAAATGGTAGTTCATGGGCAGAAAAGCCCCGTATTAGAAGAAAAAATTTATATAAATAAGCTCTTTGAAGAATATGAAAGAACAAAGGATATTAATATTAGAAATGAATTAATTGAGAGATTTATTTATATTCCAGAAATATTATCAAAAAAATATATAAATAAGGGTACAGATTATGAGGATATATTCCAAGTAGCTAGTATGGGTTTAATATATGCTATTGAAAGATTTGATCTTTCAAAAGGATATGAATTTGCTAGTTTTGCTACACCCACAATTATTGGTGAAATTAAGAAACATTTTAGAGATAAGGAATGGTTAATCCGTGTTCCTAGAAGAATTCAAAATCTCTCTCAAAAAATTAATATAACAAAGGTAGAATTGCAACAAAAATTATTGAGAACTCCTACTATAGATGATATTGCAAAGAATTTAGATGTGACTACAGAGGAAGTAATAGAAGCAATGGAAGGTAGCTATGCATATGCTCCAAAATCTTTGGATATGACCTATAAGGTTCATTCAGATGATAAAGAGCTATCACTAATAGATATGATAGGAGAGACAGATAGGAATATTGAGGGGATTGATAATAAAGATTTCCTTATAAAGACTATGGACAAACTTAATGATATAGAGAAGGAAATAGTAAAGGATAGGTTTTATAATATGAAGACCCAAAGTCAAATTGCAGATAAGCTAGGGGTATCCCAAATGACTATTTCAAGGTTGGAGAAAAAAATAATAGAAAAATTTAAAAAAGAGCTGTATAAATAAAAATTAAAAAAGGTATACTATCATCGTATGTACTATGATGAATTCTTTATAATGGAAAGAATAATAAAAAGAAAAAATTACCACTTGTCAAAGAGTAATAGAGATGATATTATGGTTAAGCTGTCTTGGGAAAACCCAAGATACCAGATACCAGATACCAGATACCAGATACCTGATAACTGATAACCGATAACCGATAACCAGTTGCAATGGAACAGGGAACAGAAGAACCCTGCTAGTAACAAATGTAGGGATCGACGCCCTCGTCGTTCCGAAGATTCATGAAATATTTTACAGAAATATTTTACAGGTAAAAAAGTTATTGACAAAGAGAAAGAATTCTAGTATAGTGGTAAGAGTCGCCACATGAGAGCGACATTGTAGGGAACACATTGAAAGTGTTCTGAAAGATACCAACATTATTGTAGGGAACGCATTGAATGCGTTCCGGAAGAATTGGTCTTTGAAAATAGAACAGTGTAAGGAAGTAAGGGCAAAAACCTTAAATTCTTTTGAAACAAACAGTAATCAATAAGTAGCTTCGAATTCATTCGAAGATAACACAA
>Ga0334898_1001217_pt1 | contig 31134 bp, 25 predicted proteins | sample GraSluR3_MG_10_FD_207228 | JGI IMG/M metagenome (GOLD analysis project Ga0334898, IMG submission 207228) | Sludge microbial communities from methane-producing bioreactor in Wageningen University, Netherlands - Granular Sludge_3_08-R3 | ecosystem: Engineered > Bioreactor > Anaerobic >... | reverse complement strand
TGCCGATCTGTAGATACATAGGATCACCTCGGTTTTCCCTATATTGTATCACGATGTACAACAAAAAGCAACTGTTATCATCATATAATTTGACAAAAAATTCCCTTCAAACAGCAGGCTGTAAGGATTTATTGAACTTGTGCCTATAGAATTACTGCAAAACTAGGGATGAGAAGAGAAGGGGAATAATTGAAGAAAAATTTAGAGACGGATAATTTAGAATAATATTATAAAATAGCTGATAAATAACAATGTTTGATTTTTTCATTAATGTAAATTATAATAAGTGGGTATATATAATTAGGTGATGGTGCCCACCTTGAAATTCTCGGTAAAATGAGATGATGGTCCCTATTTATTTTTTATAAATAGGGATTTTTTTATTAGAGAATAGTTTGTAGAAAATATAAAAAGAACAAATGTTTGATGTATAAATTAAAAGGAGTAAAAATGAGTACAAAAATTAAAAGCATTTCTGCTATAGAGATTCTTGATTCCAGAGGAAATCCAACTGTTGAAGTTGAAGTATTATTAGAAAACGGTTTAAAGGGTATAGCTGGTGTACCGTCAGGAGCATCAACAGGCAAACATGAAGCGGTAGAATTAAGAGATAATGATAAAAAAAGATACAAGGGTAAAGGTGTCATAAAAGCAGTAGATAATGTAAACCAAAAAATAGCTCAAGCAATCAAAGGAATAGACGTATTAAACCAGGCCAATGTTGATGATATCATGATTACTCTTGATGGAACTGAAAATAAATCAAATCTTGGTGCTAATGCTATCCTGGGAGTAAGTTTGGCTGTAGCCAGGGCTGCAGCCAATACTTTAGGTCTACCTTTATTTCAATACATCGGAGGATTTGCAGCAAACAGACTTCCCTGCCCAATGTTTAATGTTTTAAATGGTGGAGTGCATGCCAATTGGCAAGGGACCGATTTACAGGAATTTATGATTTGCCCTGTGGGTGCTCCTAATTTTCGAGAAGCCCTGCGCTGGGCAAGTGAAACATACCATACATTAAAAGAGGTATTAAAATCAAAAGGATATTCTGTTGGAGTAGGAGATGAGGGTGGGTTTGCCCCTGCTTTAAAGTCAAATTCTGAAGCCCTTGATGTTATTGTTGCTGCCATAGAACAAGCAGGGTATAAACCGGCACAGGATATTGCTATTGCCTTAGATCCAGCATCCAGTGAATTTTATGAAGAAGAAGTAAAGTTATATTATCTCAGATCAGAAAATAAGAAACTTTCTTCCGAGGAATTAATTTCATTATACACTGATTGGGTGAAAAAATATCCCATTATTTTAATAGAGGATGGCCTTGGTCAGGATGACTGGGAAGGATGGAAAAATCTAAATCAAAAGCTGGGTGAAAAGATTGAGTTGGTTGGAGATGATTTGTTTGTAACTAATGTAAAAAGAGTACAAAAAGGTATTAAGGAAAATATTGCCAACGGAGTGCTAATCAAGTTAAATCAAATAGGCACTTTAACAGAAACAATAGCTACTGTGAAAATGGCCCATTATGCTGGATGGGGGGCAATGGTTTCCCATCGAAGCGGTGAGACAGCCGACAGCTTTATTGCAGATTTTAGTGTGGGGATGGATACAGGTCATTTAAAAACAGGAGCGCCGTGTAGAGGAGAAAGGATAGAAAAATATAATCAGCTCTTAAGGATAGAGAAAATGCTTGGTAAAGAAGCTGATTATGCGGGAAGAAATGGCTTTATCAGATAGACAAAAGGAGATGGAGTTCTCCTGACAATTGGCCCAGCTTTGTTTTGGGATGATAACTCCTGTTATACATAAAAACAAAAATAATTAAAAACAAAGAAAAACTGTGTAGATACACAGGAGGTGTTTATAATTGTCCTTTAAAAGCATACTTTTTCAAAAAGAAATAGAAAAGACAGAAGAAAGATTAATAACAGAGCCAGAATTCTTTGCAGATTTAAACCTTGATCAGATTGTTAATGCAATCACTGCCGGAAAAGAAGAATATCACCTGAAACCGTTTTTTTATTATTCCTTAACCGATATAGAGGAAATTCAATATCGCCATAAAATCATGCAGGATTTGGAAAATGAGACCTTGTTTGAGGTTATCCAATCTTTTGCTCAGCAAATGCGCCGCATGAGAAGCCATTTTTCTTTGCTGGAAAAGCTTAATTATCTCTATCACAGGGAGGGCTGGTTTTTAGAGACAGTCAAAATATATTGTGATGCTGTTGTTACTCTGGAGCAGGATTTAAAGAGTATTGATATACACTCACAAGGGTTTTTATCTTTCAAAAAATATCTGTCCATTTATGTTAATTCTGACTATTTTGCAGCCCTTATAGCAGAGGTGAAACACTTAAAAACAGAATTATCCAAAGTCAAGTACTGTCTGCAAATTAAAGGCCTGAAAGTTAAGGTGCGGAAATATCTCGGAGAGAATGATTATAGTACAGAGATCGAAAAGGCCTTTAAAAAGTTTAAACAGCCGGATGCCAAGGATTATACGGCAGAATTAAGGCCTAGCACAGGGATGGGGCATGTGGAAGCTCAGATTTTAGGTCTGGTAGCCCGTCTTTATCCTGAACTTTTTTCCGAATTGGTTGAATTTTATAACAAACATCAGAATTTTCTTGATCAGCAGCTGGTCAGATTTGATCGGGAAGTCCAATTTTATCTTTCTTTTCTGGAATATATAAAGGACTTCCGAAAAAACGGCCTGGATTTTTGTTATCCAAAGATAAATAAAAAGAAAGACTTGTCCAGCAGTAACGGGTTTGACCTGGCTCTGGCGCAAAAACTGTTAAAAGATAGAAGTCCTGTAGTCTGTAATAATTTTTATCTGGCAGGAGAAGAACGTATATTAATAGTCACCGGCCCGAATCAGGGAGGGAAGACGACTTTTGCCCGCACTTTTGGCCAACTGCAATATCTGGGCAGTCTTGGTTGTCTGGTGCCTGGAAGTAGTGCAAAGCTATTTCTATTTGACCGGATTTTTGTCCACTTTGAAAGAGAAGAAAACATTAAAGAGCTTCGGGGCAAATTAGAGGAGGCGCTGGTTAGAATCCATGCCATTTTAGAGCAGGCTACACCAGACAGTATTATTATTATGAATGAAATTTTTTCTTCAACCACCATCCACGATGCCCTTTTTCTGGCAGAAAAAGTCATTCGAAAAATCATCAAAATGGATTCGATAGCTGTCTGTGTTACCTTTATTGATGAGTTGACTACTTTAAGTGAAAAGATTGTCAGTATGGTTGCTGCAGTTGACTCTGAAGATCATACCTTGAGGACTTACAAAATAGAAAGAAGGCTGGCTGATGGCAAGGCTTATGCTATATCTCTTGCCAAAAAATACCGGCTTACCTATGATTGCCTGAAAGAGAGGATTGAAATATGAAGGTTTTTCTACTTTACCCGGATCGGGACCTTGTTTTGAAGGAAGAAGATCTGTCTACTAACAAAAAAGAATTGATACGGGATTTAGAGATCAATACCCTGCTTAATGCCATGGCTTTAGGGGATGAGTTTTTATATGAGGTAAGCCAACAAACCCTTTTGGACAGTGAGGATGACCAGCAAACTATCTTATATCGGCAGGCTGTCTTAAAGGACTGTTTAAAAAACCCGACAGTGATTGGTGAAATTTACCAGCTTGCCATAGACGCTATTGAAAAGAGAAAGAAGTATTTTTTGGGTTATTTCAACCGCTTTCCTTCCTCGATTTTATACAGCTCTGTAGAGTTTTTATATATGCTTGTCGGGATACTTAGAGAACTCAGAAGCATTGCCGACTTGCATGCAGATAAATTTCAGTCAGAGGGGTTCAAGAGATTTTTTGCCATGCTGCAGCAGGAGTTGGAAGAAGAATACCTGAACAGCATTCAAAATCATCTCAAAGAGCTGAAATTTAAAGATGGTGCCCTGATCAGCGCCCAATTGGGACCGGGAAATGAAGGAAGTTATTATACCCTTTGTAAACCGCTAAAGAGAAAACACTGGTTAAAAGAATTACTTAAAAAGAAAGACCCGGTGTACAGTTTTCAGATTAGCCCTCGTGATGAAGCAGGTTGCCGTATGATAGGCGAAATCAAAGACCAGGGAATCAACCTGGTAGCAAACTCTCTTGCCCAGTCTGCTGACCATATTTTCAGCTTTATTACTGTTTTAAGAAAAGAGCTGGCTTTCTATAGGGGTTGTTTGAATTTATACCATACCCTTCAGGAGATAAAAGCTCCGATAACTTTTCCTGAACCGGTCAAATTTTATGAACGCAAGCAGTCCTTCAAAGGACTATATGATATATGCCTTGCTTTAACTATGAACAAAAAGGTAGTAGGAAATCATTTAAATCTTGACGGAAGAAAGCATATTGTTATTACCGGTGCCAACCAGGGGGGTAAATCAACCTTTTTACGCAGTATTGGTTTGGCTCAGCTAATGATGCAATGTGGAATGTTTGTAGCAGCAGAGTCTTTTTCTGCCAACATCTGCAAAGGCCTGTTTACTCATTTTAAAAAGGGAGAAGATGCAACTATGGAAAGCGGCAAATTCGATGAGGAATTAAAAAGAATGAATGAAATTGCCAATCATTTAATTCCAAATTCCATTATCCTGTGTAATGAGTCTTTTTCTGCTACCAATGAAAGAGAAGGATCAGAAATTGCCATGCAGATTATGAAAGCTTTACTGGAAAAAGATGTTAAAGTCTTTTTTGTTACCCATCTTTATGAGTTTGCCAGCTATTATTACAATCAACAAAAGGAAGGGATCATTTTCCTGCAGGCCGAAAGAAAAGATAATGGAAAACGCACTTTTCGAATGAAGGAAGAAAAGCCTTTACCAACCGGCTACGGAGAAGACTTGTATGACAAGATATTCGGCAATGGATATCAGATAGAAGAAGGGGTATAAGGATGTTAGAAGACTATTCCAGAAATAAAGAGCAGCTCCTGCAAAGGATTAATAGACTTGATGAGCTGCTGGATGAATATAATGATAAAGAATTCACTGAACTGGTTGAAGAACAAAAATCAAAACTAAAGAAAAGCCAGTTTAATTTAGTTGTTTTGGGCCAGTTCAAGAGGGGGAAATCGACTTTTATCAATGCTTTGTTAGGTGAAGAGATTCTTCCTACCGGTGTATTGCCTCTGACTGCCATTATTACCAGGATAAGTTTTGCTGAGCAGAAAAAAACAGAGGTATTCTTTTTGGATGGTAATAAAAAAGATATTAAGGCTTCAGAACTTTCCCAGTATGTTACAGAAACAGCCAATCCTAAAAACAAAAAAGGCGTTAAAGAAGTACATATTTTCTATCCTTCAGAGTTGCTGAAACAGGGGATTATTCTTGTTGATACACCGGGAATCGGATCAGTTCATGAGAATAATACTCAGATGACCTTAAATTATATTAAGTTTGCTGACGTAGTGGTTTTTATCCTGGCTGTTGATCCCCCTATGACCAAAGAAGAAATTGACTTTTTAGCTACCGTCAAAGAAACAACTGACAAAATGGTCTTCGTACTCAATAAAACAGATACGATAAGTGATAGTGAACAACAGGAAATCCTTAATTTTTCCAAAAGATTGATTAAGAAAAAAATGGGGACTGATAAGGTTATTGTTTATCCTCTTTCAGCTAAAAAGGCCTTTGAAAAATCTTTTTCCATTGATAAACAACACTTGCGATTTATGCAGGATCTGGAAAATATGATCCTGGGGGAAAAGGGGAAAATTATTATTCATTCAGTTTCTGACAAAGTTGTGCGGGTAGCTAAAAAACTTTTATTTCATCTGGAACTGGAAAATAAAGTTATACTGGAACCTTTGACCAGCCTGGAAGAGAAGATGAGCAAAGCGGAAGAACAATTAAAAGCTGTTGAAAAGAAGAAAAAAGAATCAATTTATCTTTTTCAGGGAGCTGTTAATGAAATAATAAAAGATTTAGAGGAAGATTTATTAAACTTCAAAGAAAAAGAGACAAAATATCTGCTTACTATGTTTGAACAGGAAATAGCTATTGAAAAACAGGATAATATCCAGGAAAAGGTAAAAGATTTTCTGGAAAAAGAGATTAAAAAAAATTTTGAAAAGTGGCGTCAGGAGAAAAAAGCTTTTCTGGACAAGCAGCTCAAGAATAAGACCGAAGAATTCGTATCGGAGATGAATCAGATTATGAAAGAAATCCAGACTATCTTTGCCACAATCTTTGATATTGATTTTTACCAACTCAATCCGGTTGAGGAAATTATTGAAAGTAAAGACTTCTATTTTCATATCAAAGAAACCAGCACGTTTTATCCCAAAATGGAATTAGCAACTTTTTCACCATTATTGCCAGCTTTTATGCGTAACAATATTATCCGTAAAAAAATTAGAGAAGAAACTATTAATCAGGTTGACAAAAATTGTGGACGTCTGCGTTATGATTTTTCTTATCGAATTAGCGAAACGGCTAAACAGTTTATCTATCATTGGGAAAGAGAAATTGAAGAATTGCTCCGCAAAATTGAAAATGTTGTAAATAGGGTAAAAAAGGAAAAAAGTAAAAATATACAAAAAGTAGAAACAAGAGAGAAAGAACTTCATGATGATTTAATGAACCTAAGAAATCTCATTGAAGAATTTAAAATAAATTAATTAGCTCTTATTGAATTATTGAATAGCAACATCTTTTTAAGTTAAGGATAGTATTTAATAGAAGATTTTGCTATTCGATTGTTTTTGGTGTTATAATAAAAACGTTTTAGCGGGAGTATGATGCAAAATTACGCCCCCTTTTTGCATTAATATGTTAATATAGTGTTGTTCATTTTTATAAAAGATAGATTGTTACTTGATTTTAATACAGGGGCAATTAATTGGTTCAAAAAATAGACAAAGATATATTCCCGAATTTAATAATTACCATTTTTTTTAATATAACAGCCACTCTTTTATCTTTATTTTTTCAGCATTTAGGTTTTAAAGAAGTAAATTTTGTGGTTATCTATATTCTGTCTGTCCTGTTAACTTCACGTTACACTAAAGGCTATGTATATGGGATTGTAGCATCAATCATTACAATGCTTTCGTTTAACTTCTTTTTTACAGAGCCTATTTATACTTTTACTGTGGATGATCCTACTTATATATTTACTTTTATTGTAATATTAATTGCAGCTATATTTACAAGTGCATTAACCAGTAAGCTGATACAATCTAAGGACTTGGCAAGCGAGAGAGAAAAACAATCCCAGAAATTATACCAAATAACAAGCTCTTTAGCAAAGCCGGGAGGTGTAATGGATGTTGCGTCAGTTTCAGTAAAATGCCTGGTAGATCTCTTGAAGTGTAATGTGATTTTCATTGTCATAGATTATAAGAAAAACACGATACAGGAGATATCTACCGCAAGTTCAGGATATGGTATTGTTACAAAGAATATTAATAATAATGATGTTAAAATGATAACATCAAAACATTACACATTTCCTATTACCGTTCGGGATAAGCAAGTAGGGTATGTTTGTTTACCAAAAGAGCTGGAAGATAACAAAAAAGAAAACTTTTTTCTTTTAGACTCTGTTATCATGCAAATTACCAGTGCTATTCAAAGGGAGATTCTTACAGCTGAAAAAGAGACTGCCAAGGCTGAAACTGAAAGAGAGCGTTTTAAAAGCAATCTCCTCAGGGCAATTTCCCACGACTTAAGGACACCGCTTACCGGTATTACAGGTGCAGCAGAGATGCTATTACAGAGTCTTAAAGAAGAAGAAAATGTTAAAATTGTACAGGGCATATACGAAGACTCCAGCTGGCTTATTCGTCTTGTGGAGAATATTCTAAGTTTAACCCGTATTCAGGAAGGAAGCCTTGCCCTTAATATCCAAACTGAAGCTGTGGAAGAAATTGTGGCAGAGGCAGTTGACCGGACTTTAAAATATGCACCCAACCATAAGATTTCTACTTCTATCCCTGATGATGTATTGTTTGTTCCAATGGATGGAAAATTAATAATACAGGTTCTGATTAATCTTTTAGATAATGCTATTAAACATACCCCTATATCTGATAAAATAAAAGTATCAGTTCGAAAAGAAAGCAATAAGGTCTGGTTTGAAGTAAGTGATAATGGAACCGGAATAAATCCGCAAGATTTGCCAAATCTCTTTGATATGTTTTTTATTGCAACTGATTCCCATAGTGATGCAAGACGTGGAATTGGCCTTGGACTAACTATCTGTAAGGCAATTATTGATTTTCATGGTGGTGAAATTACCGCTGAAAGCAGGAATGGAAAAGGTGCCACCTTTCGATTTTTTCTTCAAACAGGGAGAAGTTAGATGAGACCATTGTTTTTAATTGTTGAAGATGATAAACAAATACGTAAATTCATCAATTTTTCACTCAGATCACAGGAATATGATTGTATTGAAGCTGAAACAGGAAAAGAGGCAATGAATGTTATATCAACACAACAAAAGCTCATGGCGATCATTTTAGATTTGGGGCTGCCAGATATGGACGGGATTGATATTATTAACAAGGTGCGGGAATTTTCTAATATTCCCATCATTGTGGTATCTGCCCGTGACCAGGATAATGAAAAAGTAGAAGCTCTGGATACCGGAGCAGATGACTATCTTACCAAGCCGTTTAGCATTAAAGAACTTCTGGCAAGAATTAGGGTTATTTTACGTCACAGTAATAACAATAAAAAAGAAGAAATGCCTGTAGTTTATAAAATTGGCGATTTAGAGATTGATCAGGAAAAACACAAAGTAACACTGGAAGGTAATGACATACATTTTACCCCAATGGAGTACAAAGTGTTAGCTTTACTAATTAAAAATTCCGGTAAAGTATTAACCCATAAATATTTATTGAAAGAAGTTTGGGGAACTTATTTAGACAGTGATGTTCAGTCACTGCGTGTCTTTATGGCCAACATACGGAGAAAACTGGAAAAGAACCCGGCAAAACCCAGGTATATTTTTACCGAAGTTGGGATAGGTTACAGATTTGCAGATGAGTGATGATAGAATATATTAGGATTAAAGATAGACTATTTTGGTTAACATTTATACAATCTTTATACTTAACACTCAAATATTTATACCTTCTTTATATAATCCTCGATATAATAGCTACGGTGTGAAAAATAAAGATAATTATTAGTATCGAGGTGTTTCCCTTATAAATGAAGTTTAATGCTATCGGGAATATATTGGGAAAGTTATTAATGTATCTCAGTGCATTAATGATTTTGCCTCTATTATCTGCTTATTATTATTGTGAAAATATTGCTTTTAAAGCATTTATATGGTCTATCGTCATCACTTTTTTAGTTGGCTTTATCTTACATAAAATATGCCCGTTTCAAAATTCTATTGGCAACAAAGAAAGTTATCTTATTGCTACTCTCGGCTGGGTTTTTGTCTCTGGATTCAGTACTCTTCCTTTCCTTTTTACCAAAACTATTCCTAATTTTCTAGATGCATACTTTGAGTGTATGTCCGGCTATACCGCAACAGGAGCTACTATCTTGACTGATATTGAGTCTAATCCTCTTTCTATTTTGCTCTGGCGGAATCAGACGCAATGGATTGGAGGTATGGGAATTATTCTCTTGGTTGTAGCTTTATTGCCCATGCTTGGAGTGGGCGGAATGAGATTGATGAGATCAGAATTCCCCGGATTTGAGCTTGACAAGATAAAACCGAGAATAGTTGAAACGGCAAAAACAATCTGGTTAATTTATATTTTTATTACCATTGGTGAAATTGTCTGCCTGTATGGTTTCGGTATGCCATTATTTGATGCAGTTATTAATACATTCGGCACTGTTCCAACAGGAGGGTTTAATCATAAAAATATCAGTATTGCTTATTATGATAATGTCATATTTGAAGTTGTCATTATGATATTTATGTTTATTTCTGCGGTAAATTTCAGTTTGCATTATAAATTTTTCCATGGAAACAAAAAAATTTATTTGAAAGACCAGGAGTTTGTATTTTTTACCTCTATTGTTTTAGTTTCAATTCTATTGGTAACTTTGCAGCTAAGGTTTTCAATTTATGATTCAATTCTTAATGCTTTACGATATGCTTCCTTCCAGGTTATTTCCATCGTAACTACAACCGGTTTTGTTAATACTGATTATGGACTTTGGCCTCACTTTTCACAATTAATTTTGGTTATATTAATGTTTTTAGGGGGATGTGTTGGTTCAACTGCCGGGGCTATAAAAAGTGTTAGAATGCTCTTGCTCTTAAAACAGTTAAAACAAAGCTTTGATAAATTACTACATCCTAATGCTATTGTCCCGATTCGTTTAGGAGGCAAGGTTGTTTCTGATGATATTATGCAAAGTATAAGATCTTTCTTTTTATTATATGTCTTTGTTTTTATTGTCGGGGTAATCATTATCACTGCTACAGGCTTGGATATTACCAGTGCCATAGGTGCAGTAGCAGCTACTCTGGGCGGGGTAGGTCCTGGTTTGGGATTAGTCGGTCCAGCTCAAAATTATACTGTAATTTCTTCAATAGGAAAAGTAACTCTAATTATCTGTATGCTCTTAGGTCGTCTGGAAATCTATACTGTTCTTGTTTTGCTTGTTCCTGAATTCTGGAAAAAATAAGGTTACTTACCCTCTCTTTTTTTGCCTGAAAAAAAAGATATAAGCGGCTTGTCTGTGGGACCGGCTGCCCTCATATTTATAATAATAGTATAAAAATAACTAATAAATAAATCATATTAATTATTCTTATATGATTGTATATTTTTTGTTAAATTTACTTTCAATTCTTTATAATTTCTTTTTTTCAAAAGAATATACCCTTCATTTATAGAAATTTCTACCTAGTATTTCTAAATATTTATTTTATCTAATAAAATTAATTTCACAAATTTTTTGTTCTACCAATTTGGGTTTATTATAATAAAGAGATTGTTCAATTCTTCATCAGTGTACCATGGGTAATAGCTTACATTGTCACTCACTTTATCTCCTGTACCATTTGGGTTGTTAGCATGCTCAGGGCCACTGGGAGCACCCCACCAATTTTCTGATGCATCAACAGCATCTGTTGTATATGATCTTATTCCATAATTATCATTTCCAAAAATTTTATTATCATTTATAAAATAATCAAGACCATCAGAATATTTACCAATCCTAATACCACAATTTTTATTGAACATAATAGTATTATCAGTTATCTCTACAGATTTCACCACTTCATTATCAGAATAATTAGAAATTTCAATGCCGTGAAGGACATTAAATTGTATTTGGTTACCAGAAATATAAAATTCGGAATCATGACCAAACAATGATAAACCTGTTAGACACTCACTTATAAGGTTATTAATAATTTTTACATTTCCACAGGCTTCAATTCCAAACGAAAACGGTTTTAATATTTCATTATTCTCAATAATTGCATTGTTGCTATTCACTCTAATTCCACCTATTAATGGAATATTTTTTATCGTGTTGTTGTTAACATGAGCTTCTCCATTAATAGATAGGGCAACATTCCCAGTATTTGAAAGTGTATTATTAGAAATAAATACATCCCGTGCATCTTCTTTTACAACAATTCCAAAAGCAGCATCCCCACTAAAATCTTTTATTATTGTATTTTTAATTATTGCTCCTTCGGTATTGTTCATTATTACTATTGGCCCTGTTCCTGAATCATTCCCACTGGAAATACTGGTAAAAGTAAAACCATCCATAACAACATCATGAGCATCAATAAAATAGCTTTCACCGTTTGTTCTCACCAATACAGCCTCTTCACCTCTACCCAAGCTTCCATTGGGGTCATTTCCAGCCTGAGGACCAAGAAGTGTTATAGTTTTATTTATTTTATTTTTTTCAGGAGTATCAACGTCAAAATCCCAAATATCATTCACATAAAGACCTGGTGCAACATGGACAATTCCGCCCTCTTCAACATGATTAATGCCTTCCGTAATCGTTTTAAAGGCATCTATTCCCCAGAAATGTCCGTTATTATCACAGGTATCACAATAATCATCATCAACCCAAACTTCATATGGTTTTTCTTGGCTGTCATCTTCTTGTGGAGGCAAAACAACTGGTGGTTCACCTATATTATTCGCACAACCCATCAACAAAAAAATTATTAATAAAAATACTGAGATTGCAATAAAATATTTTTTTTCCATTTTTTCTAACTCCTATCTCTTTCTATAATTTCTTAGAAAATTATATTATTCTAAACTAATTTGTATTTGTCATTAAGAATCATATTTAGATGGGAATTATAAGAGAGTGTTTTGTTTTTTGAAAACCTATGTCTATCTGAGTAAATTTAAAATCATTTTTTTCAGGTAATCAATGCAGAGAATTTTATATATTTTTTTATCTTTTGTTTCTAAGTTTTTTTACTCTTACTAACTTAGATTTTAATTATAATACCGTAATACATTTTTATTTTCAAATGATTATGATGGTTATTGTTATAGTATCAGTATCCAGAGGTGTAATTTTGCCTCCTTTTTTTGAGGATACCCTGATCCAGTATTTTAGGTAAGACTACATTTTTATGTTAGTAAGCAAGTTTTTAGGCTCTCTAAGTACCCCAATAAATTTTATCCGAAACTCTCCTGGAATTAACTGCAGGCATATCGTTACCGATAAAATTTTAAGAGTGGGAATTTCCGTTCTATGCCATTTGCCCGTAATCGGGATACGATTCATAAGAAACTCTCCTGGTATAAATGAAAGCAATATCGTTACCTATGAATCAGTTTTTCGTAGCAAGAGTCTGATTTAAACTATAACTGCCCACCCAACGGCGGCACTTAAGAAAAATATTTTTACATAACTTGACACTATCGTACCTTCCGGGAAGGTCAGCGATAATGCTTAGTTATGTAAACTATATTTTATTCCGTGGTGACCAAGACACAACTCGTTATTCACTCGGTGCGGCACCACAGAATGCGTGCCTTTTCTCTCCGTTGACGTCAACTTGGACTTATTCCCGATAAATACAATCCTTATTTTGCTCTTTTGTCACTTCACCCGCCTGCTCTCAAATCAATCATTTCAGAGCAGGCTATTTTTGTCTATTATTATTCAATCGTCTCCTATGTTCGCATCTCCATCAACTTGCCCCGCGTGGAATAAAAGAATGCATACCCGTGCAGGGCAGTTTCAGGACATGCTGGGAAGAAGTGTCTCTTATATCATATCTGAGACACTATTTGTTGTTAGAAAACATTTTTATTAAATATTATTGACCATTGTGGTCATTATAGTGTATTATAAAAGTGACCACTCTGGTCAATCAGATTATTTGTTTTGAATTTTTGTGCTGAAAAAGAAAAGAGGTGGCAATTATTTATTCACAATTTCATAGTTTGGAATCAAAAAAACAGGAACGTATTATCAACGCAGCCCTAAAAGAATTTGCCCGTAATGGATATGGTAAGGCATCCACAAACGAAATTATTAGGCAAGCGGAAATCTCTAAAGGCTCATTATTCAACTATTTTAATAATAAAAAAGAACTATACTTATTTCTGCTTGATTATGTAGCAAAGGTGATTGAACAGATCTATGCTGAAGTGGATTGGAATGAACCGGATTTCTTTCTCAGAATGAGACAATTGGGATTGGTAAAGTTTAAGATTTATAAAAAGTTTCCACACGCATTTAATTTTCTCAAGGCTGCCGCCCACGAGGATGCAGCTGATGTGAAGCCTGCAATCAGCAAACTTAAAAAAGAAATGGTTTCAAGTGGCCTGGAAAAAGGCTATAAAAATATTGATTGGAGCAAATTCCGGGAAGATATTGACCGTAAAAAAATGATTAATATAATTAACTGGACCATGCTGAGCTTTGCCGATCAACATATGAATGAATTTGATTCTATTGAAGATGTTGGAAGAGAAATCCTCAGTGAATCTGATAAATATTTTGATATTCTGAAACACTGTTTCTATAAAAAGGGGGAGCAATAGCATGTTTATTATTGTTTCTGATTTAAAGAAGACCTACACAACGGGTATAGTTAAAAATGAAGTATTAAAAGGCATAGAAATAAAATTAGGAAAAGGAGAAATTGGTGTCATTCTTGGGCCATCGGGTTCAGGAAAATCCACCCTGCTGAATATCATCGGCGGTGTTGACCGAGGTGACAGTGGTAAGGTTGTTGTAGATGAGATTGCAGTAGACAAGTTGAACGATGAAGAGTTGACTGAATACAGAAGAGAACACATCGGCTTTGTATTTCAGTTCTATAATCTTATACCAAACCTTACAGCCGGGGAAAATATTGAAGTAGTTTCCAATATCAGTAAATCATCCCTGAGTATGGATGAAGTTTTAGAGGCAGTAGAAATTCTTGACAAAAAACATCGTTTCCCCAGGGAACTGAGTGGCGGTGAACAACAAAGGGTTTCCATTGCCAGGTCTGTTGTCAGAAATCCGAAGCTATTACTTTGTGACGAGCCAACCGGAGCCCTGGATTATCAGACATCCCGCAGTATATTAAAGCTGTTGCAACAGATTAATAAAAAATTTGGAACAACGATTTTGATGATAACCCACAATGCTGCCATTGCTGCTATGGCCAATAGAGTCTTTAAGCTTAAAAGCGGCATAATAGCAGATGAAACAGTCAATGAGGTAACCGTTCCAGCGGAAAGGATTGAATGGTAATGGCTTTGAACAAGAGAATAATAAGGATTTTCAAGGAAAATAAATTACGCTACCTCGGCATTCTTCTTCTGATTATTCTTGGAAGCTATACTTTTATCGTGGCTGCCGGACTTTCCCAGAACCTTGCTAAACTGGTTACATCCTTTACAGAGGAACATATACAGGAAGACCTATCTTTTTCGACAGATAAGGTTATTTCCGATAGTGCAAAATTAGAAAAAGAAGCCGACATCATCGTTGAAGAATATTTGAGTTTTGATGCTGATCTGTCTGATTCACTTACATTGCGGCTCTTAAGTGAAACAAAAAAGGTAAATATTCCGGCTGTAATTGAGGGACAACCACTTTCCCGGCCGGGAGAAATACTCCTTGATCCCTCTTTTGCCAAAGTTAATAATTATACTTTTGGGAGTCAAATAGAAGTGGCAGATAAAGCCTTTACTGTGGTAGGTTTTGTATCTTTACCCCATTATATCTATCCGCTGAAGAATGTGAATGATATCCTGTATTCCCCAAATAATTTTGGGGTAGGTGTTATTAATCGCGAGGCATTTAAAGACATAGATAAAGCTGCCAGTATTTATTCAGTCAGGTTTAATAATAGAAACCGCAGCATTAACAGGCAGGCAGTAGAATTGCGGCAAGCTTTACAGGAAGAAGGTTTTACAGTATCTAACTGGATTAACATTATGGATAACAAACGGGCAAGAATGGTATGGGCTTCCATCACTGGTATGAAAACTATGAGTGTACCGCTCCCGGTAGCAATGTTTTTGATATCCTGTTTAATTATAGGCATCATGTTCTGGCGAATGATTCGCCGGGAATCGGTGATTATCGGCACACTTTATGCCCAGGGCTACCGGCGAGGCGAGTTAATGCGTCACTATATGACCCTTCCGGCGCTGCTGGCTTTTACAGGTGGAGTGATAGGAAGTCTATTGGCTCTACCTTCTATCAAGCCAATGGTTGTGGCTATGGTTTCCTATTATAATGTTCCTGTTCCAGGCATTGAATTTAGTTTTCTAAATGTATTAATCGGGATATTAACACCGATCCTGTTTTTAGGCCTCAGCAGTTATCTGGTAATTCGTTCGGAACTAAAGCGCTCATCGGCAGATCTGATGAAAGGGGATATACAAAATAGCAAGGTTAATGTGCTGGAGCGGGCTTTAAAATTGGATAGGTTTAAATTCAGTACAAAGTTCAAACTTCGTGAGCAGTTTAGAAGCATCTCACGGCTTTTGTTTCTATTCCTGGGTGTTACCAGTGCCTCAGTCTTGATGCTCTTTGGTTTTACTATTATGAACTCTATGAATCATGCGTTCAAATCTTCAGATGTATACCAGTTTGAGTACGAATATTCCTTCAGGGAAATGCAGTTTGGTGAAGCGCCGGAAGGAGCAGAAGCCTTTAATGCAGGGAAGTTTTATCCCGAAAATAAGGAAGAGATTGAGTTTTATATATCCGGGATAGAGCCCGATTCAATACTTGTGATGCTAAAGGATGGCAAAGGGAATCGCATTCCTAACAATCAGACAAATATCACAAAGTCTCTGGCCAATCGACTGGATATTAAAGCCGGTGACAATGTCACCTTCATCAACAAAGAAGATGGGAAATACTACTCCTTTCAAATTGATGCTATTACTGATTCTTATATCGAGCAGTTTTTATATATGCCAATTGCAGAATTCAACGAAAAAATGAGGCTTCCGGAAAACAGCTATATGGGTCTGTTCAGCACAAGAAAACTTGATATTCCTGATGAATTGCTGTCCGGAACAAAATCCATGGCTGAATTGCCTGTAGCAATGGATGAATTTATGGGACAGCTGATTTCCATGGTAGTATTGATGACCATTGTCTCCAGTATTGTGGCCTTGATTATTCTTTATCTGGTAACCTCCCTGATTATTGAGGAAAACAAAAATACCATTTCACTCTTCAAGATATTTGGATACAGACGCCGGGAGATTCGGTCCCTGATATTAAACAGCTCCACCCTGGTTATTCTGGTCGGATTTATAGTTGCTATTCCTATTGCTATGGTGTCAATGGGTGTATTGTATGGTTATCTTGGCAATATAATCAATTTAATGCTTCCAACAATTATTAGTCCCCTTTATGTGCTAATATCTTTTATAGCCATCATGCTGACCTATCAGCTTAGCAAGTGGATGTGTGCAAAGAGTGTGGAGGCAGTTCCCATGAGCGAAGCCCTAAAAGTAGGAGTGGAATAAAAAACTGCTGAAGATTTTTATAGAAGGTGATGATGATGGTCTGGTTAAATTCCATGCCTAAGCATCTCTTTTGGCAGTGAAATTATATCAAGAAAAGTTACATAATTAGCATGAACGAGTGTTCATACTCAGTAATAAAGTATCTTTTTTGGTTTAATTTGATTAAAATATTAGGAGCGGAAATGGTAGAAAAGAATACAAAAATGAGTTTCGGTAAACTGATTAGAAGTATTATTTTAACCTTCTTAGTCTTTCCTGCCGTGATCCTAGGTCTGGGCGGAAGTATTACTTGGGTTGAAGGATGGATATTCAGTCTCTGGTTCATGGTGATGATTCTTTCGACTGTCATATATATGTATGTCAAAGATCCCGAACTTCTTGCAGAAAGAAGGAAGGCACCCGGTTCTGGACATCAGAAGAGATGGGATGTGTATATACTGTATATTATTTTCATCCTATCCATTCTATGGATTCTTGTGGTGCCATTGGATGCCCAAAGATTCAGATGGTCCCCAGTATTTCCATTATGGCTGAAAATCATTGGGGTCCTTCTGTTAGTTTTATCAATTTATTTCATATTCATGACCACCAGGGAAAATACCTACCTTTCCACCAGAGTCCGGCTCCAATCTGACCGTAAGCAGCAGGTGATTTCAACCGGGGTATACAGTATTGTCCGGCATCCCTTGTACCTTGGCTATCTTCTGCTCATGATTGGTGGTCCCCTCCTGCTGGGCTCTATTGTCGGGTTGATTCTTGGCTTGCTGGGAATTATGGTTATTGTGGTAAGGATTATTGGCGAGGAAAAAATGCTCCTTAATGAACTGGAAGACTACGAAGAGTATCGGGAAAAAGTAAAATATAAACTTATACCCTTTATCTGGTAAGTGCTATATAACACAAGAATGAAAGAAAGTAGCGAAAAATACCAGATTCATAAATATAATAGGAATCAAAATATTTGTAAATATTACGAAAGATTTCTAAGGAGATAAAACGACGCTAATTGATTTTATTAGAGACACATCATTTTATTCCTTTTTACCCAGTAATCCATATAGAAACAGCCGGAAGATCCCCAGTTTGTATGCATCGTTGGTTTTCAAATATTCAGGATCTTGCATAATTGTAATAGAGGCACTTAAATAGGATAAGATTGCTTCATCGGGAATCCATTTTTCAATAGTACCCTCTTTTTTGCCCAGCTGGATAAATTTTAGATAGATATGAGTTGATTTTATTAGTGCTGCTTCCCGGTAAACCTGTCGTAATACTTTATCTGACCAGGCATATGCACTAAATAGTGAACTGCTGGCTTCAATCACCGCTGAATGTTTTTTTGTCATGATAATTTCGAGCTTCTCCGGGAAGGGAATATCCCTGTTTAGAATTTCATCATATTCCTGAATAACTTCATCAAGCATTACGATTAACACTTCTTTGGCGAGCTGGTTCTTATCTCCAAAGTAATTATAGATGGATACCTGTGAAACATTAGCCCTGGCTGCAATTTCACTGATTTTGACTTCAGTAACACCCCTTTGGATAAAGAGCTCCCGGGCATTGTCAATAATAGACTGCTTTTTTAACTGTGTTCTTTTTTCATAACCATTCATAATTATCACCTAATAACTATCTTAACATAGTTTTGTAATATTACAATATATATTTCAAAACAGATTGACAAGATGATTGTTCTGACATATTATGAAATTATAAGGATAATATTTCAAAACATTGTAGAAGGTAAGAGGTGATATGCTAATGAACTCCTATGTGCTTAACTTTTCGGAAATAGACAAGACAAGGCTTAACGATGTGGGCGGCAAGGGTGCAAACCTTGGAGAATTGAAAATAATCGACGGAATACAGGTACCTGCTGGTTTTTGCATCACGACCGAAGCCTATAAAAAATCTAGCAAAGATAACCAGCAGTTGAAAGAACTATTGGAATTGTTAGCAAAGTTACACCATGATGAAAAAGACAAAATTTTAGAAATCAGTGCTAAAATTCGTTCGACTATTGAAAAAGGGGGAATGGCAAAAGAGGTGGAAAATACTATCATTAAAACATTGTCACAGTTTGATGAAAAACAGTCCTTTGCTGTTCGTTCCAGTGCCACTGCCGAGGATTTGCCTGATGCCTCCTTTGCCGGTCAGCATGATACTTATTTAAATATTAAAGGTAAAGAAGAGATTTTAAAACATGTGATTAAATGCTGGAGTTCATTATTTACCGAACGTGCTGTTATCTATCGAATTCAAAATAATTTTGATCACCGAAAGGTTTTGCTCGCTGTTATTATACAGAAAATGGTGATGTCGGAAGTCTCGGGCATTCTGTTTACTGCTGACCCTTTAACCTCTGACCGGAAGACAATGTCTATTGATGCCGGCTTCGGTCTGGGTGAGGCACTGGTATCCGGTTTAATCAATCCGGACACTTATAAAATTAAAGAAGGAGTAATTATTTCAAAAAAAATTGGTTCAAAAGCTTTAGAAATAAAAGCAGCTGATAGTACAGGTACTGTTGAAATAAAAAGAGAAGAACCAGGTGGAGAGATTCAGGCCCTTACTGATAAACAAATACTGTATCTTGCTGAAATAGGGAGGAAGATCGAATCGCATTTCGGATATCCCCAGGACATCGAATGGTGCCTTGCCGGTGAGAAGGTTTACGTTGTTCAAAGCCGACCACTGACAACTCTTTTCCCCGCTCCCAAAAGTCCTGACAAAGTAAAAAGAGTATATATGTCGGTAGGCCATATGCAGGTCATGACCGAGCCCATCCTACCTCTCGGTATATCCTTATTTGGGTTTGCCTCACTATTTCCGGCAGATCTGGCTGGCGGGCGGCTTTTTGTGGATATCACCTTGGATCTGACCACACTCCAGGGCAGAAGAATGGTCAAACAAAAAGTTGATAATATGGACCCGTTAATGGCCAGTGCTGTCAGGAAGGTTTTGGAAAACAAGGAATACATCAGAAATTTACCAAAAGGTAAAGGTAACCTGCTGAAGGGATCCAGACTTTTCCCATGGCTAAAAGAAGCATTCAGGATTTATCTGAAAAACGACCCTGCTATACTTGATGAACTAGTCAGGAAAAATGAAAAGTCACTATACGAGTTAAAACAAAAACTGGAACATCTGTCAGGTCAGGAAGTATTTGACTTTATTGTTGATGATAGAAAGGAGCTGCAGGCAAGGTTGTTCGATGCTACACATTTCGGAGCAGTACTTGTCTGCCAGTATGTAGCAGGCGGAATCAATTCTAATACAGAAAAATGGCTGGGTGAAAAGAATGTAACAAATGCATTATCCAAATCTGTGGAACATAATATCACCTCTGAGATGGGACTTGCACTCTGCGATGTAGCAGATGTTGTCCGTCAATACCCGGAAGTGTTGGATTACTTCTCTCATGCCAATGATGAGAGTTTTTTCCAAAAGCTTGAAAAATTTCCGGGAGGTATAGAGACAGCCTCTGCTATAAGTGAATTTCTTGAGAAATACGGGATGCGCTGCCCCGGAGAAATTGATATTACCAAACCCCGCTTTCATGAAAAGCCGACACAGCTTGTTCCGGTAATTCTCAGTAATATCAAGCTTTTAAAACCCGGAGAACATATTGAGAAGTTTGAACAGGGAAAAAGGGAAGCAAATGAGACAGAAGAGAAAATTATCAGAGGACTACAGGAACTTCCCGGTGGTGCCCGTAAAGCAAAAAAGATGCAAAAAATAATTAGTGTTTTCCGTAATTTTATCGGTGCTAGAGAATATCCCAAATATTTTTGGATTCGCCGTTTTGATATTTATAAACAAGCTTTGTTGAAAAAAGCGTACAAGCTGTTGGATGCTGGTTTTATTCAGCAGGTTAGTGATGTCTTCTATCTATATTTTGATGAGTTCCGTGAAGCGGTTTGGTCAAAACAGGTTGACCTGGCTCTGATTGGGAAACGAAAAAGGGAATACGCTGGTTATCAAAAGATGACTCCACCAAGGATTATCCTTTCAGACGGCGAAGTACCCCTGGGGGAATATGAAGGCAGTAATATTCATGCAGGAGCTCTTCCCGGTGTTCCCGTATCTTCGGGTATTGTTGAAGGACGGGCACGGGTGGTTTCCAGGCTAGAAGATGCTCAGATGGAAAAAGGAGATATTCTTGTGACCAGCTATACTGACCCCAGCTGGACTCCTGTATTTGTAACTATTGCAGGGCTTGTTACCGAGGTAGGTGGTGCTATGTCTCATGGTGCGGTAATTACCCGTGAATATGGTCTCCCGGCAGTAGTCGGGGTAGAAAATGCAACAAAACTGATTAAAAACGGACAACAGATTCGTGTCAACGGTACTGAAGGGTACATTGAGATTTTGTAACTTTTTAAATAGCAATTTTCACTTCTGTATCGGTAAAATATCACTGTGGTAATGATTCTGCCAATATTTGCTGATAGAATACATACAGAATACTCTAAGTAGGAGGTTAATATGAAGAATGAAAAAGAATTAAAAAAACCACAGAATGCGTGCCTTTTCTCTCCGTTGTCATCATCTGGGACTTATTTTCGATAAATACAATCCTGTTTCTGCTCTTTCGTAATTTCGCTTTCATGCTCTCAAATAAATAATTTCAGAGCATGCTTTTGTTTCGTGCCGCTTTATCGTCTTTAATGTGCGCATCTCCATCAACTTGCCCTGCTAAGGATACAGGATAGAATATCCGTGCAGGGCAGTTTCCGGACATGCTGGGGAACAGGGCAGGTTAGAAGAGAAGAGGCAATACACCCGCCGGATCATAAAGTGCCTTGGGAAGAAAATGGAGAGAGTTTTTCTTTGATTAATTTTTGAATAACACTTGATGATGGTATACTATTTTAAAAGTGGGTTAAATTTCCTCTTTTGATTTCAAAAATTTACTATAATAATAGGAGCGTGTCATTATGAAAGAAAAGACAAAAAATTACACATTTCATTTGAAGTTTTTATTAATTATCTTACTGTTCGTATTTCTATCCGCCTGCGGTGGAGTTACCCCCGGTACAGACTTTTCCACCATCCCAGATACATTTTCATTAGCAGTTGGTGATTACTACCAAGGCGGCAGGATAGCCTATATCTTTGTGGAAGGAGACCCCGGTTATGTATCTGGAGAAACACACGGATTGATTGCAGCTACAGAAGACCAAAGCACTGAGATCGTATGGGCACTTCCAGGGCACCAATACTATGCAGATACGCGTTATACAATTGGAAGCGGATCAGCAAACACGGACAAGATTATTATCCAGAATGGCGAGGGTGCCACCTATGCGGCAGGTTTGGCACGAGCCTATAGAGGAGGCGGCTATAGCGACTGGTTTTTGCCCAGCAGGGATGAACTGTACCAACTGTACCTTAACCGCGATGTAATTGGGGGGTTCGCTGACCACACCTGGTATTGGAGTTCTTCTGAGTACACTTCTACCCTAGCGTGGATGCAGTACTTCAGCTATGGGTTTCAGCAAGTTAAAAATAAGTTCAACCTCGGCTATCGCGTAAGGGCGGTTAGGGCTTTTTAATACTCAAAATACTTGAGTATACCCGGGGTTTTCCTCGGGAGAACAAGCATACTTTTGATCAGGATATGAAACGGTAATAATTTAAATAATCTAACGAAAAGGAGAAGGTCCTATGCAACAACATTATCACTGTAGAATGATTGTACAATTTTTTATAATTCTGCTGTTATTTATTGCGGTGAGTGATAAAGATTCTATTGCTTCAAATGATAGTTATATTCCCGGAGATGATTTGCAGGTGCTTTTAGAACAAACAGTGGCAGACGAAAACATACCTGGAGCCATTCTTGGTGTTAAAACGCCAACAGACAGCTGGTTGGTTGCAGCGGGTAAAGCAGATATAGCTTCTACCAAATCAATGAATGCAGATATGCAAGTATTATTGGCAAGCGTTTCCAAGCCATTGACTGCTGTTCTAACCATGAAGCTGATTGAAGAAAAAATATTGTCACTGGATGACACAGTAGAAAAATGGTTACCTGAGCTGATACCACAGGGTGATCAAATGACCATCAAAATGTTACTGAATCATAGTGCTGGAATATTTGATATAACAGAGGATGTTTCTTTCTGGCAGCAGTTATTTACCAATCCATTCAAGGAATGGTCAAATCAGGAAATTGTGTCACGTTCTGTCCCAAACACACCTGTTTTTTCTCCCGGTACAGCATTTGGCTATAGCAATACCGGTTATTATCTTTTGGGCATGGTCATGGAGGCTGCTACCGGAGAGTCTTTAGCTGATTTATTTCAGCAAAAAATAGCAGAGCCGGCACAGTTGACACGAACAAAACTAAGCAGGCAGGGTGCATTGGAAGAACCTTGTGTGAATGGTTACACCTGGCTTTTCACTACAGAAGAGGTCGTAGACATTGCCAATTGGAATTTCTCGTGGGATTGGACCGCAGGAGCGGGTGTGTCAACAGCCGAAGATATGCTTCAATTTAGTGATCAATTATTCAATGGTAAAATACTTCAAAATGAAACAGTTGATTTGATGACTTCTTTGGAGTCTTTTGCTCCTAATTCAACCACGGGCTTAGGAATCGGAGTTGTGCCTACCGACGCTGACGGTAACGTATTTGAAACGAAATTGCTCGGCCATAGTGGATCGAATCCCGGGATTGCAACCGAATGGTACTATTTCCCGGACTACGGTACTACCATCTTTGTAGCTGTGAACAGAAACGATATCCCGGAAGGTGCGGATGGAAACATTCCGGTGAATGGGTCGGGCACCAGTTTTGATATATTTTATCAGGCCTGGCAAATCGTCAAAGAACACATTTAAAAGCTCCGAAAGGGATAAAAAAGTGAAAAAAATATCAGGTGATGGAATAATTAATAACATAATTGCAATGAGGAAAAAAGAAATCATAATGTTTATTCTGCTCATATTTATTATGAGTGTTTTTGTGTTATTCGCGAACAGTTGTAACAAAAAAGATGATATTTCTTTAATCTTTGATAAGAAAACTGTTAATGAACTTGAAGATATAGTAATAGAGAAAATGATATATCAGGGATATGAAATACCTGGGATGATAGTCGGAATTTGGACGCCCGATCAGGGTAAATGGGTACAAGCTTTTGGAAATGCAAAACTTAACCCCATAACGGGTATGACAGTCGATAAAGGTTTTCGTATAGGAAGTGTTACTAAAACATTTACCGCAACCGTTATTCTTCAAATGGTTGATAAAGGACAAATCGATTTAGATGAAACAATCAATAATCTAGGATTTAATGATGTTCATAATTCAGATATGATAACTGTAAAACAACTTCTCAATATGACATCCGGCCTTCCCGATTACACCCATGATGAAGAATTTATAGATGCCTTTCTGAACAATCCCACAAATGTATGGACGCCACAGGAATTAGTTGATATGGCAATGGTCCGGCCGGTTAATTTTCAGCCGGGAGAAAATTACGAATATTGTAATACAAATTATATCCTGCTAGGAATGATAATTGAAGAGATTAGTGGTAGCAGTTATGAATCTATGGTAGAAAGTAATATCATTGAGCCACTTGGTCTCACCAACACCTTTTTCCCTGAAGTGCCTTATTTGAATGAAGATTTTTGTTCAGGGTTCAGTATAAATAATGAAATGGATATTTATAATGGCACAGTCATGGATCCTTCGTTTGCCTGGTCAGCCGGTGGGATGGTGTCGAACCTGGAAGATATGAGTTTATGGGCACGGGCACTGGGCAAAGGCACTCTTTTGTCGAATCAAAGTCAGCAAGAGCGAATGACATGGAATAGTTTCAGTGGTGAAGACGATCCTTATATTAAATACTGCCTTGGCGGATTTTGGTATAGCGACATCTTTTACGGACATACAGGGGTGGCACGTGGATATTCAGATGCTATTTACTACATGCCTTCCACTGAAACAGTATTTGTTATTATGGCAAATGCTGACTATGCTGATATAGACAATATTTTCCAAAAGCTAAGCACTGTTATATATCCTGAATATGTTGAATGGTGAAAAATTCATTAAAGTTTGAGAAAATTCCATGACCAGCGGGAGAATTGCCGGAAGAGAAAGAGCATTACTTTTTTCAAAACAGGAAACTGCCCCTGACTTGAAAAAAGAAATGCTTTATAAGAAAAGAAAGACACAAGAGCATAACTTCAGAAAAATCTTCCGGAAAAAGCACTTCCCGGAATATTTTGCCTGAAGATATGCAATTAAAGGATGTCCATAATTTATGGCAAGAGGAAAATTCATCCCCCTTTGCCATAAATTATAAGAACGATAATAAGGTAGGATAGACATATTTTTGCGGCTATCAATTTTGAATAAAAAATATTTTTTCATTATTCTATCATTAATTTAATATCTTTCACATATTTCTGTGCTTTATTATAAAGAGTTTCTAAGTCTCTCCCCCATGGATGTGACTAGATGCCTCGAATTTGAATACCAAGGAATTGTCCATTCGGTTGATATCTGCTTACAAAACTTACCAGCATCTTATTGTCTTTTATCCAAGTGCATACACGGTTATCTGGTGTATCTTGTTGTATTCTACCGTTGTGATATATTTGTTCCAATGAGGAAAGAACTAATTTAAATACCGAATACTCTGATGAATAGCGGGCAATATCATCAGGCCGACCTAAGCTGATCACACATTCAGAAGCGATATCATTAATAAAATTAAAAGATACCGCAGAAATTGCTTGGTAATCATGGAGTTTAAAAGTGCATACAAAATAAACAGACTAGGTGTTGTGTTATTCATGAGAAAGTTTTTTTATAAATCTCTCTATCCTTTTTATTTATTCATTTTTACCCTGCAAGACTAAAATTATTTAAAATATTATTTGCAATTGCATAACATTATGATTTATTATAATTAAAATGTTACATCAGGGATGTGGAAGAATAATGAATAATGTAGAACCGATCAGAAACCAGCAGAAGATTTATGCCATCAAGCAGTATATTTTAGGTGATAAATATAACCCGGCATACCGGGAAAGAGATTACCTTTTATTTGTCTTCGGGATTAATTCTGCTTTGAGAATTTCCGATCTATTATCTCTTAAAGTTAAAGATGTATTAAATGCCCAAGGAGATATAAGAGACCATTTCAAGATCAGGACCAGCAAGACCAAAAGAGAACTGAAAATATTAATCAATGATTCTGTCAAAAAAGCACTGGAAAAATATTTTGCCAAAGAGAAATTTCCGGATCCGGAAGATTATCTTTTCAAGACACAGACCGGCCAGAGGTTGGACCGGATCAGGGCATGGACACTGATCAAAAAATGGATCAAGGCAGTAGGACTTGATCCAACAAATTACGGCACTCATACTTTGAGAAAAACCTGGGGTTATCATTCCCGGAAAAATTTTGGGATCCCTATAGAATTAATTTCCTAAAAGCTTGGCCACAGTTCCAACGCTGTCACTAAAAGATATATCGGCATCAGCCAGGAAAAGATTAATAATATAGAAAAGAAAGTTTGCTTGTAAAGTTTATTGCATAACCCAAAAAAAAAGGAAATAGTGGAATGTTTTTCTTATACATATTAGTGTAGTATTATATTAATATTTCTTGTTATATTTTCAGAAAAGATAGGGTTGGTATTAATGAAATATAAAATTATTATAGGTGATTCTAGAAGAATGGATCAACTAAATGACAATTCAGTTCATTTGGTTGTAACATCTCCACCTTATTGGCAATTAAAAGATTATGGTATAAAAGAACAAATAGGATTTGATGACAGTTACGAAGGTTATATCAATCATCTTAATCTTGTTTGGAAAGAATGCTACAGGGTTTTAAATCCTGGTTGTAGATTGGTTGTTAATATTGGAGATCAATTTGCCCGATCTGTTTATTATGGCCGGTATAAAGTGATTCCAATTAGAACTGAAATTATAAAGTTTGCAGAAGTTTTAGGATTTAACTATATGGGATCAATCATTTGGCAAAAAAAGACTACCATGAATACAACAGGTGGCGCAACAGTAATGGGGTCATACCCCTACCCCAGGAATGGGATTATAGAAATTGATTATGAATTCATTTTGATATTCAAGAAACCCGGTAGAATAAGTAATCCCGGAAGAGAAATAAAAGAAAAATCAAAACTTACCAAAGAAGAATGGAAAAAATATTTTTCAGCACACTGGTATTTTAATGGTGAAAGACAAGACAAACATCTTGCCATGTTTCCGGAAGAATTACCCAAAAGGTTAATAAAAATGTTTACATTTGTTGGGGATACTGTATTAGATCCTTTTCTAGGGAGTGGAACAACGTGTCTTGCAGCAAAAAATATTACTCGAAATTCTGTTGGTTATGAGATAAACAAAGATTTTCTCCCTATCATAAAAAATAAATTAGATATTCATCAGCCTGCTTTGCTATCTAACCATGATTGGGAAATTATTGAACAAGAATTATCTGTGACAAATTGGTCTTATGAAATTAAAAAACTTCCTTATATCTTTAAGGACCCTGTTAAATTTGACAAAAAAATAGACCAAAGAAACTTACAGTTTGGCTCAAGAATTAACAAAGAATCTACCAGGAATAACCAATATCACAGAGTTACAGAAATAATTAATCCTGAAAAAGTAATGATAGATAATAAACTCCGAGTTAAGTTAATCGGAATAAAAGAAAAAAAAGATAAAAAGGAAGAGGCTATCAAATATTTAAAAAGTAAAACAAAAGGGCAAAGTGTATTCCTAAAATTTGACGAGGTAAAATATGATAGTGAAAAGAATTTACTTGCTTATGTTTATCTCAAAAATAAAACATTTATAAATGCCCATCTTGTTAAAAATAACCTGGTAGATGTTGATACCGAAATGAAATATAAGTATAAGAATAAATTTCTTAAATATAGATTAGGTGATCAGAATGGCTAAAGAATGGATATTAAACAGTGCAATGAACAGATTCCAATTTAATTTTAAAAGAAATGTAGGAGCAGTTTCTGAGGCAATAAGAAAATGTTCCCCAAAAAATATGAAGGAATGGGAAGATTATTACTATAAAAATGTTCGTAGTGAAGAATATATTGAGGAATTAGGTAAAAAATTATATGTAAAAATAACAGAAGTCATCCAGGCTGAAATTGAAGATATTACAGAAGAAGATTGTGTTCAATATATGTACCACATGGTAATAGATAGAACTTATGATGGTTATACTACAGAAATTAGTACGATATATAAACAATTAGAAAATATTTTGCAAATAAAAATATCCCCTGCTCCAGATGAGTGGGATAGACTATACAATGTTGATTTCTACATCAAAATTAAAGATAAGTATCTTGGGCTTCAAATAAAACCCATCAGTGGAGTATCTCATATCTCACAAATCTATAAAGAACAATACATTCAAAAAAACACACACAAAAAATTTACTGAAAACTATAGTGGAAAAGTCTTTTATATATATTCAATCAAAATAGGGCAAGAAAAGAAGATATATAATGAGGAAATTATAAAGGATATAAGAGATGAGATTTATAGATTAAATCAAGAATAATACTTTTTACTGCATAGTCTCTCTTGTTTTATCAACCTCTGATTAGATTTTTTTAAATTAAATTTAACATTCTCTTTTTTTCAGCTAAGCTGAAAAAATCAATATTCCCCGCCATAAACTTTATTATCTGGAACAAAAAGACTACATCAAACCCAAGAGAATACCCAAAATGAGAACTTAGAGGGTCTATAATTGAAAAATGCTATCAGGTTTATAAAAAAAACGAGTAAGGTCAAGATAGCTAAGATTGTCTAAAATCAAGATTTACAGAGTATATTATCTTTCAGTTATACTTTTAAGAAAAGCACTGATCTCATCTGCAAGGATTTCCGGCTTTTCAGAATGAATATAATGCCCGCTGTCCAGAAATTTATATTTTCCATATTCAGTTTGTGATACATAAGCTGACAGCAATCCTCTCCAGTCAGCATCTGTCACTTCCTTGCCATCAGATATAAAAAAATACATTGGTGTACTTACAGGAATCTTATTTGCTTTTAACTTTTTCGCATTTTCTGTTAAATAATTAACTTCATTTAACATATTTTTAGTATAGGAGCTTTTGTAAAATAGAGCTAAAAGCACTTTTTTGTCCTCGGCTGACAAATAGTTTGATCTAATTAAAGGAAAAGACTTTTCCAGCTTAGACTTTGACATAAACCTGGACAAGCCGATTCTTGATATGAAATACATGAAAAATAATTGGATTTTAGGGGGTAGCACGAGATAGTTTTCTACAAAATTAGGAACTGATGGATCGATTCCTATTATTGCCTTAATCTCATTTGGGAATCTTTGTGCCCAATAGATGGCTTCCAGGCCTGACATAGAATGGGCAACAAGAACATAAGGTCCTTTCCCCCCGGAAAGATCTAAAGCTTTTCTTGTTTCTGCTAGTAGAGTATCTATATCTCTCGGATTATTTGATGTCTCGCTCCATCCATAACCAGCCCTTTCGACAATTACAATCCTGTAATCATTTTTTAACTTCATCCATAAAGGCTTAAAATCAATGATCGGGCAACATGTTCCATGCCCGGCCAGAAATACCAAGGGAATATTGCCTTGTCCAACTCCATATACATGTACTCTGTGATTATTCACTCTAATCATTTTTCCTGGAGGCGGATATTTGATAGATTCTTTTGTTAACTTATTTTTGTGATTTATTGCAGCGGCAAAGAGATGAAATGCCGCCATAATCACTATAACTAATAATATTATTGCAAAGACTGCAAGGATTTTCATTATAACCTCAATTTGGGTAAAATTATTTATTCGGTATTATATAATAAAAGCATGATAATGAAAAATAAAAAAGAAAATGAAAAAATAACTGATTAATAGCATGATAAAAACTTTTAATAAAATAATATAATAAAGATTATAATGGCACAGTAATGGTTAACTAAATCATTGTAAGATATAAAATATACTGGAAGGAGTAAGAGATAATGGAATATGTTGGCTTATTGGCACCAATTGCCTTTGTTTTTGCCCTGGCTGCTCTTGCTCAGGTGGGCTCATTAAAAAAAGAAGTAGAGCAGCTAAAAAAAGAATTGCAATCAAAAAGATAACTTTTATATTATTTATATCTACACTGAACCAGGATTAGCAAATTCTTTTAACCCTATTTACATATAGATGAATACATTTAATGATTAAGTTTATTGTAAGAATAAAATTAGATATAATGAAAAAAATCAATCAACAAACAAAGGAGGAAATAAATGAGATATTTGTTTTTCAGTCTATGGTTTACCTTAATTCATGCTTTATCCTATACGATAGCAGGAATGATAGCTTTACGGATAAGTAAGGATGTCTATGAAGGTAAGAGCCGATTGATGGATTATCTCAGGGATATGTCTATCGATAGTGAGAGTAAATATGTACAAAAATGGTTTATTCCAGGCCAAATATTAAGAGGATTGCTATTGTCAATTGTCTTATATCCAATCTTAGGTTCTTTAGGAGAATTAACTTTAATCATTCGTTTTCTCTTTTTTGCCGGATTAATGTTTTTATATACACATCTGGCCTGTGCTGCTCCCTGTCCGGATAATATAGAAGGTTTTATCTATATAAAGGAACGCTATATAAAGAAGTCTTCTTTCTTAAAATTCCAGTTTGAAATGGTGATTTATAGTTTGTTAGTAGGATTTTTTGTCAGTTATTTTCTTTTTTTGTGAACTGTATTACCATATAATATTTTTTCGAAATGATTAAACATATATTCTTAAATCCTATGCTTATTCTATCTTCCCGGAGTGCACGCTCTTTGTTCTGCCCTTGCAATAATACTTCCTGCGATTTTAACTGCAAGGGAAGAAGAAAGAAGTGCACGACCACATGACCGAAACAAACGTTTGCCTGAGTTTGAAGCGGGGTATTTTCCCGCTTGAAACGAAAGCCCAAAACCGTACGAATGCCATTCTTTATTCTGCTGTCACTTATACTACAGGGGTAATTCCTGACTTTGACACTTCATTTCCCAAAACCCCTGTAAAATAAGGATTGTTAACACTGGGTATGTGCATTTTGCCACTACATTATTTGCTTTTTGATTTATACCTCCATCTCCTCTACTGGTGTGA
>Ga0334898_1001216_pt1 | contig 31156 bp, 26 predicted proteins | sample GraSluR3_MG_10_FD_207228 | JGI IMG/M metagenome (GOLD analysis project Ga0334898, IMG submission 207228) | Sludge microbial communities from methane-producing bioreactor in Wageningen University, Netherlands - Granular Sludge_3_08-R3 | ecosystem: Engineered > Bioreactor > Anaerobic >... | reverse complement strand
GTGGGCAAGAAATGGTATCGCGCCTACCAGGGGAACACGGTGGATCTTGATCTTCCGCCGGCCCCGGTCTATCGCGATCCGGAACCCATTGCCCCGGATGCGGCCGAGATGGATATATATAAGAACATGTGGGTATATACGGGAAAGGATTCCATTATCCAGACTTTCCTTCGCGCCAGAGAGAACTATAACAGCGGTTTTGCCATTCCGCTTCCGCCGCCCCCGCCGCTGAGCTTTACCATATTGCCGCAGCCGGACCAGGTGCTGCTGGAATGGTCGGACAATGCGGAGCAGGACCCGAATTTTGAAGGTTACCGGGTATACCGCGCGATGCTGGAACCGGATTCGTTCTATTATCCGGTATTTGAATGCAGCGTTACGGACGACAACATCACGAACAGTTTTTCCGATAAGGGGTTGTTGCGGGGTCTGAACTATTATTACTATGTGGTTTCCTACAGTATCGATCCGGTACTGGGCAGCCTTGAGAGCGGCCGTGCCTATACGCAGACCACCATACCCGCGACACTGAAGAAGCCGCCGCGGGATGTCACCGATGACGATCGTCTGATCAGCGATATAGCGAAACAGTATGCGGCCGGAGAGATATCGGACAAGGACCGTATCGACGCGGTACTGGGTATGGTGCGTATCGTGCCGAACCCTTACAATATCAAGAACCGGAAGATCGCGTTCGGGGAAGGCAGCGATAAGGACAAGCTGATGTTTTACAATCTGCCGGCGAACTGTAATATCCGTATATTTACGGAGCGCGGAGATCTGGTGGATATGATCGAGCACCGCACAATGGAAGGGATGGCGCCGGTAGCGGATGCGGCCTGGAACAGTGCGACGGCCTCGCGTCAGGTGATCAAGAGCGGTGTATACATTGCCCATATCCAGGTCCATGAGGACATCGACGAGATCCAGACCGGTCTGCCGCTGCTCTTCAAGGGGGAGTCAACCGTTAAGAAATTTATTATTATACGCTAATTATCATACAACAATCCCCACACTTCATCGCTCCCATACTCCTGCCCCGAAAGTCCTAACCCTCTGTCACGAACCGGAGAAGGTTTTATAAATGAAAAAAACATATTTACTAATAATCTTTCTGTTTCTGCTCGGCGGAATACTGTATTCCGCGATCCCGCACAGCAACCGTACCTGGATACGTGTCGGTTCGCTGCAATCCCCGATCGATGCATGGGGTGCGGAACGCGGCTGGGACGCGAACCGGAGCTGGTATGAAGGATTGTTGTGGCCGGCATGGTATGCCCGAACCGATAACTTCGTGATCGACCGGCAATTTATGGCTTGTCGCAGTTTTCGGGAACCGCAGGATTACAAGTCGGTAAAATTCTCGACCGATGCGGGTATTACCCAGATCATTCCGCAGGTACTTGAACAGATCGGGAAATATCCCCTGTGTCAGATCACGGTTGATGGCAGAAATCAGTTCGTAGAAGACTATATCGGTGATAATATCGATCCGCTTCTCCCGTCCGACCGGATTGTCACCAATGTTGTCCGGACGGGGATGGGTGTAACAATGACCCGAAAAGTGTATGCTTTCAGTCAACAGTACCATGACAACTATTTTATATACGAATACAACTTTAAAAATACGGGTCACACCGATGACAGTGATGAGGTTAAAAGGGTGGCACCCATTGAGGAATTTTATTTTGGTATGGTTTCCCGCTATGCAACATCCAGCGAGATGAATTATATCACCAATTTACGGCAGGGGACATGGGGAAGGCATCAATGGGTTTATCATACCCCAATGAAAGATAACCCCGACCTGCCGTATTTCTATACCTGGCTGGGACAGGCGCAGACAGCTGATATTACGATGTCATACGATAATGTCGGGGGACCGGTATTGCCCGCGGAAGCACCCTATAATATGGCTCGCATCCGCTGTCCGCAGTTTGCCGGTATGGCGATCCTGCATGCCGACAAGACATGGAATGATCCGGCTAATGATAAAAGCAAGGTCCGGACAGCGTGGTATATCGGGGACAGTAACCCGCCGGAAGGTGCCGATCAGCAAGCATGGTTATTGTTGCATGATAATTTTGAAGATCGCGGAACCTTTGACATTACCTTCGAAGATTACGCGGGGCACACCCTGGCCGATCGCTTATCGCCCAGCTATGTGACACAGTATGCCAGCGGTGGTACCAGCGGTTATATCAGCTTTGGTCCATATAATATTCCCCACGGTGAGTCCATCAATATTGTTATCGTCGAAGGTGTTTCCGGCCTTTCCCGCCTCAAGGCGGTGGAAGTGGGCAAGAAATGGTATCGCGCCTACCAGGGGAACACGGTGGATCTTGATCTTCCGCCGGCCCCGGTCTATCGCGATCCGGAACCCATTGCCCCGGATGCGGCCGAGATGGATATATATAAGAACATGTGGGTATATACGGGAAAGGATTCCATTATCCAGACTTTCCTTCGCGCCAGAGAGAACTATAACAGCGGTTTTGCCATTCCGCTTCCGCCGCCCCCGCCGCTGAGCTTTACCATATTGCCGCAGCCGGACCAGGTGCTGCTGGAATGGTCGGACAATGCGGAGCAGGACCCGAATTTTGAAGGTTACCGGGTATACCGCGCGATGCTGGAACCGGATTCGTTCTATTATCCGGTATTTGAATGCAGCGTTACGGACGACAACATCACGAACAGTTTTTCCGATAAGGGGTTGTTGCGGGGTCTGAACTATTATTACTATGTGGTTTCCTACAGTATCGATCCGGTACTGGGCAGCCTTGAGAGCGGCCGTGCCTATACGCAGACCACCATACCCGCGACACTGAAGAAGCCGCCGCGGGATGTCACCGATGACGATCGTCTGATCAGCGATATAGCGAAACAGTATGCGGCCGGAGAGATATCGGACAAGGACCGTATCGACGCGGTACTGGGTATGGTGCGTATCGTGCCGAACCCTTACAATATCAAGAACCGGAAGATCGCGTTCGGGGAAGGCAGCGATAAGGACAAGCTGATGTTTTACAATCTGCCGGCGAACTGTAATATCCGTATATTTACGGAGCGCGGAGATCTGGTGGATATGATCGAGCACCGCACAATGGAAGGGATGGCGCCGGTAGCGGATGCGGCCTGGAACAGTGCGACGGCCTCGCGTCAGGTGATCAAGAGCGGTGTATACATTGCTCATATCCAGGTCCATGAGGACATCGACGAGATCGAGACCGGTCTGCCGCTGCTCTTCAAGGGTGAGTCAACCATCAAAAAATTCATCATTATCAGATAAAATGAGGTACCATAAAATGAAAACAAAAATAATGCACAGTTTGGCAGCTTTAATGGTCATCGCCTTTGCATTAACGGGTTGCTTTGATGTTCCGCCTTCACTCTATACCCCGGTCGATCCGGATGAAGAGAATGCGAAGACACCGCGTATTACGGTAGTTGATAAATCCGCTATGTGGACGGATGACACCCTGACCATTTCGGGTGAAAACTTTTCCGATTCGCTGGAATGGAATTTCGTTTACTTCTTCGAATCAAATGAACCTACGGTCGGTGATACGTCCGTTGCGGTTGATTCAATGATAGTGGACGGAAGTTACAATCTGCTGACAGCGCTGAAAGATATCACCATTACTTCAAGCGGGTACAGGACTACCATCACGACCGTCATGGACCATGGAACGGTTTCGGCGTCATATCTTACACCGACCCTGACGGAAGAATATACGCTGACCGACAGCACCACACTGATACTCACCAGCATTGCAACACGGCCGGTTTTCGACCAGATCGACACAACATGGCTCAATGACACAACCATTGCGAGTATTGATACCACCGGGCATACGGTGATGGTCAGAACGATCACGACCTTCGATGAAATCACAAACTGGGTCTCTCACACAGGTCGTCTTGGAACAGTCGTTGAAGCAAGCCCCACCGAACTGAAAGTGATCCCGCCGCAGATCAATGCTATCCAGTCCAAGATCATCATTCACGTTCAAGATGCCATCGCACCCGGAAGGTGGGGGTATATTGATCTGTTTGTCAAACCGTAAAAGGGGTTTGCCGGGAAATATTCAATAACGGCGTATACATTACGGCGCTGTTAAAAAACAAGGCATAAATCATGAAAGATAGAATACGCGGCATGCTGAATAAATGTAACGTATTCTATCTTTGTTTTAATGACAAAATAATCCGGTATTCTCCGACAACCACCGGGAGCTAGAATAATGCGAAGAATAATTCAAACTGCCATCATTCTTATAATGCTTATGGGAATGCTTTATCCCGCAATACCGAGAAGCAACCGTACCTGGGTGCGTGTCGGTTCACTGCAGACGCCTTTTGACGCATGGGGTGCGGAACGCGGACATGATCCGAATCTGGGAAAATATGTCGGTATGATCTGGCCGGCCTGGTTCAATCACACGGATAATTTCGTTATTGACCGGCAATTTATGGCTTGCCGTAACTTTAATGCTCCCGGGGATTATAAGTCGGCAAAATTTTCGACTGAGGCAAATTTGTCACAGATCATTCCGCAGGTACTGGAACAGATCGGGAAATATCCCTATTGTGAGATCACAGTTGACGGAAGAACCCAATATGTCGAGGATTATCTGAATGGAAATATTGATCCGGATCTTCCTTCGGACCGTATTGTGACCAATATCGTTCGTACAGGACTGGGTGTTACGATGACCCGGACGATCTACGCCTTCAGTCAGCAGTACCATGACAATTATTTTATTTATGAATATACGTTTGAGAACACGGGACATACGGATGACGATCCCGAACCCAAAAGAATTGCACCTGTTGAAGAATTCTATTTTGGGATGATATCCCGCTACTGTACAACCAGCGAGGCCAGAAATGTGGCAAATTTACGGCAAGCCGGATGGGGCGCACATCAGTGGGTGCATCATACCCCCATGCAAGACGATCCCGATCTGCCGTATTTTTATACCTGGCTGGGACAGGCGCAAACTGCGGATATCAATATGAGTTATGATAATATCGGGGTTCCTTTTCTTCCCGTCGAGGGTCCGCTCAGCAGGGCACGTATCCGTTGTCCGCAAGTTGCGGGTATGGCTGTTCTGCATGCGGATAGATCATGGGATGACGATGCGTATGACAAGGATAAGATCAAAGTGGGATGGTATATCGGTGATGCTACACCACCGGAAGGTGCGGATATGCAGGCATGGCAATTATTAAATGATAATTATGAAGATCTGGTTAACTGTAATATTGCCCAGGATGTGTATGCGGGACATAAGATCGCCGACCGTTTGACCCCATACTCGATCATTAAAGATAAAGATGCTGCGGGAACGAACAGTTATCTTAGTTTTGGTCCGTATTATATACCGCATGGCGAATCCGTAAAGATCGTTCTTACCGAAGGCGTATCCGGGATGGATCGCCGCAAGGCGGTGGAGGTGGGCAAGAAATGGTATCGCGCCTACCAGGGGAACACGGTGGATCTTGATCTTCCGCCGGCCCCGGTCTATCGCGATCCGGAACCCATTGCCCCGGATGCGGCCGAGATGGATATATATAAGAACATGTGGGTATATACGGGAAAGGATTCCATTATCCAGACTTTCCTTCGCGCCAGAGAGAACTATAACAGCGGTTTTGCCATTCCGCTTCCGCCGCCCCCGCCGCTGAGCTTTACCATATTGCCGCAGCCGGACCAGGTGCTGCTGGAATGGTCGGACAATGCGGAGCAGGACCCGAATTTTGAAGGTTACCGGGTATACCGCGCGATGCTGGAACCGGATTCGTTCTATTATCCGGTATTTGAATGCAGCGTTACGGACGACAACATCACGAACAGTTTTTCCGATAAGGGGTTGTTGCGGGGTCTGAACTATTATTACTATGTGGTTTCCTACAGTATCGATCCGGTACTGGGCAGCCTTGAGAGCGGCCGTGCCTATACGCAGACCACCATACCCGCGACACTGAAGAAGCCGCCGCGGGATGTCACCGATGACGATCGTCTGATCAGCGATATAGCGAAACAGTATGCGGCCGGAGAGATATCGGACAAGGACCGTATCGACGCGGTACTGGGTATGGTGCGTATCGTGCCGAACCCTTACAATATCAAGAACCGGAAGATCGCGTTCGGGGAAGGCAGCGATAAGGACAAGCTGATGTTTTACAATCTGCCGGCGAACTGTAATATCCGTATATTTACGGAGCGCGGAGATCTGGTGGATATGATCGAGCACCGCACAATGGAAGGGATGGCGCCGGTAGCGGATGCGGCCTGGAACAGTGCGACGGCCTCGCGTCAGGTGATCAAGAGCGGTGTATACATTGCCCATATCCAGGTCCATGAGGACATCGACGAGATCCAGACCGGTCTGCCGCTGCTCTTCAAGGGGGAGTCAACCGTTAAGAAATTTATTATCATTCGTTAGACAAAATGATGCCAGCGGAACGTAGAAAAAGCCTTTTGTATGAGAAAATAACAGAAAAAAAAGATATGGTTATTCTTAAAAAAATACTTGCAAGAGCAAATAATATTTGTTAAGATTTAAATGTGATTAAATGAAGTAATCAAGAAAAACTAAACAAGGAGAAAAAAATGAAGAAAGTGCTCGTAGTTTTATTGATCGCCGTTGCGGGTGTTATGGCATTCGCAGGGCAGTATCAATGGGCCGGGACGCCGATCATTGGTAACAAAGTAGCCACAGAAGAAACAATGGCTGATACCACATTGGTCAATGGCCCGGGTCTGTCACTTCCCTACTTCCTCGCCGTGACTCCGAACCATAAGGCATGGGTTGCCGGTTACGGAAGCTCACCCCGCGGGAACAGAGTTATCTGGGTATATGATGCCGAATATGACGTGGTTGATTCAGTTACCGCCGATTATGAATGGGATGGCGTTGAATATCTGATGGGATCGACCCGTTTCGGACAAACCACCGGTGACGGTAATGTTGCGTACGCAAACTGGGGTCCGGAATTTATAACGGTATTTGATCAGGATGATTATAGTGTTGTAGCTCAGAGCCCCTGGTGTAACACCAGCGGAGGTCTGGATGCATTCGTTTACAACGGCGAACAATACTATATCACCCAGCAGATCCTGGCTGCCCATATCACAATCTGGGATGAAGATTTCAATATCGTTGACACCCTCTGGGGCGCAGGCGGCGGAAGGAACATTGCTTGTACAAGTGATGGTGCTTTCATTATTGCACCTTCTCTCGGCAGCAGCTACTTTATGGAATATGCCGGTAACCCGGTCGACGGTTACACCGGTCCGGATACGATCTACCTTGAAGATCTCGGGATTTACAATACCGGTGACCGTAACGCTGGCGGTATGGGTAACCTGATGTACGTATCACGCGGTCCCAATGACTACATCTGGCTTATGAGCCGTGATGCTGCCGTTGACGGTGTCTATGTTGTCGATCCGAAAAATGACTATGAAGTCAAACTGTTCACAACAACCGACAGTGCCGCTACTTCTGTAGAAGACTTCTCACTGGGTATGGCAACAGACAACCAGTGGCTCATCTGGAGAAATCTGGGTGTAATCGATTCTATCGACTTCATTACCTCAGGTGGCTATCAGACCGCTCCGCAGTTGCGCGCACCTTGTCAGGTAGGATTTTACTTTGACGGACCTAATGCAAAAGAATATTTGTATGTGGCCGACTATTACGGATACACACTGAAATTGTGGACCCGTGACACGGAAACATCTGTCAGAGACGTGGCTGTTATCGGTGAAAAAGGCTTCAAACTTGACGTAGCTTATCCGAACCCTTTCAACCCGTCAACACTTGTACCGTTCTCATTGACATCAAATGCTGACGTGACCATTGAAGTGTTCGACATCGCCGGTAAGAAAGTACAGACACTGGTTAATGAATACAAATTAGCCGGTAACTACAATGTTACTTTTGACGCTGGCCACCTTGCATCAGGTAACTACATGATCAAGATGACAGTCGGCAACCATTCTGAAGCTCAGAAGGTTTCCCTGGTCAAATAAGCACATAAGTGCAAATAATAAAAAAGCGCGAGCAATCGCGCTTTTTTTATTGCCCTGAAAAAAACACGAACCCCGGATCTCTTGTTTTATTTTGCTATTGCATAATGGAATACGTATTTTATCCGGGAATGCAATAAAAATTATTCAGGGAAAGGTGGAATCATGCAACGTTATATTCGGGCGATCCTGAGTTCTTTTATTATAATCGGAATGTTCGGTGCCTGTGGTTATCAGCGGGAAAATGAACTCTATTCCATGCCGGCGGGCCATGAAACCCGCTGGGTGAGTTTTGAAAATCCATCCGGAGCAAAAGGGCAGGGGGGGCTTATTAATAAGGGAGCAAAAGGAAAAGCTTTCGACAATATCAAAGCGGGTGAAACGAAAGTGATCCTGGATGTGGAAGGCCCCGGGATCATTCACCGCTGGTGGGCGACCATTGATAACCGTTCACCGGAAATGCTCCGGTCCCTGCGTATTGATATGTATTGGGATAATGAAGAAAAACCGGCGGTATCGGTGCCGTTCGGTGATTTTTTCGGTCCCGGACTCGGTAAGACCGCAGCATATGAATCGGAACTGTTTTCCAGTCCGGAAGGAAAATCCTTTAATTCGTACCTGAAAATGCCGTTCCGGAAGCATGCCAGGATCACAGTGACCAATGAGTCCGACCGGCAGTTGAACCACCTCTTCTATGATATCAACTATGAACGTGTAAAACGGCTTCCAGTCAACACGCTTTACCTTCATGCTTTCTGGAACAGGTCCTGGGATACGCCGGCAGGTGAAGACTATACCATTCTCCCGTACATCGCCGGCCGCGGCCGCTTTTTGGGATGTCATATCGGATTAAACGTCAATCCTGATTATGGCGATACATGGTGGGGAGAAGGTGAGGTAAAAATGTATCTGGACGGAGATGATGAATACCCGACACTTATCGGGACCGGTACGGAAGACTATATCGGCACCGGATGGTCACAGGGCCAATTCAGCAACCGTTTTCAGGGATGTATCATTTCCGATCCCGGTAAACAGCAGTGGACGTTCTACCGTTACCATATTCCGGATCCGGTGTGGTTCCGGAAGGACATCCGCGTGACCATTCAGCAAATGGGTGGTGACCGGATGAACAAGGTTCAGGATTTGATAGACAAAGGCGTTTCGCTTATACCGGTAACGGTAGGAATCGTGGATCATGTTGTGCCGCTTTTGGACATGGATCCGCCGGCAACATTGGGTGATCCGAGGCTTCCCAAGGTCGGTTGGACCAATTTCTACCGTACGGATGATTATTCCAGCGTTGCGTTCTTTTATCTGGATAAACCCTCGAGCGATCTGCCGGTACTGCCTGCACTGAACGTTCGTCTCCACGACCTGCGTTAGATCACATAACATATACAATTCAACCAAACTCTGAAACATATCACTGTTTTTGATGATATACGTTTTATTTGTTGCATTCAAAAAAAGATAGTATCTTAAAACCATGAATACGCAAAATAATATCCGCAGAGAGAAGATGAACACACAACGCAGAAAGATGTTTATTCCGATCCTGATGTTTTTTCTGCTGTCCGCTGTATACGCAGGTATTCCCGGATATTATTTTCATGAACTCACCTATGCCTTCGCCGGCAGGGACAGTGCAATGGTCAACAGCCAAAAATTTACCGGTGAGGACGGTGGTAATCAGCGCGGACTCTATGGGATGCAGATCGATCCGGAAGGAAAACGCTGGTTCGGTTTTCATTCGGGTTTCAGCAATGAGTTTCCCCGCGGAGCGGGTGACACGCTGCAATTAGCCGGTATCCGCTGTTTTTTGCCCGATGGCAGCGAAGCAGATTTCTCACCTATCGAATTCATCACCTTTCCGGACGACAGTCAGGATACATTGTATCTGCGAAGCACATATAACGGCGCATGCCGCGGGATAAGCCTGACGGAAGACGGACATATACTGTATACGGCACGATCAACACTTTATAAGATCGATCACCGTGACGGAAGCGGGATCGCACGCTGGCATCCGGGGATGTATGATCTGCCGGTGCGTACCTTTGTGAAGGCGGCGCACGATCCGGTAAACGGACATATTTATATTGCCCCCTATCCCCAGCAGGAATCCGTGTATATCCTCAACGAAGATCTGGTGCTCATCGATACTGCGATCACGCGGACCCCGACACTGCAAAACGCGATGATCGTGCGCACCCATGCCGGTGCTACACGATTGTATTCCGCGACACATGCGAACGGCCAGGGTATATTTGTATTCGAATCGGCAGATCCCGGGAATGTACCTTTTGCATTGGTAGATACGCTTGGCAATTACTCGGAAGAAACCGATACGAATACGATCTTTTACAAGGCCTGGCCATCCTCGCTTGACTGGCTGGACCGTGACGAAGGGATCATTCTCTTCGGGAACGATTACCGTGCCATCACAACGGTCAGCAGCGGCATCGCTCCGTCATCACCGCATGCCTCGCGATGGTTCATCTGGGATGTGAACACAGATGAAATGATCGCCATGTTCGGTGCCCCCTGGTATGATACCGGCAACGGAACCCCGATCCCGCGGGCAGTGAACGACATGGCGCCGCAGCTTTACCTGGAAAACCAGGCGATGACGATGCGACCATCCGGAGCTGTTATAGACGGAAACCGTATATTTATCAGCGATATAGAACTGAACTGCGTTCAGGAGGTCCGCTGGTCGCAGACAAACACGACAGAAAACCAGGGACCGCCTGCCGGATTTGCACTCCATGAAAATTATCCCAACCCTTTTAACCCTATGACGACCATCCCTTTCTATCTTGATCGCTCCGATCATATCGTGATCGATATCCGCACCCTGTCCGGCCGGAAGGTACGGACGCTTTTTTCCGGACCTATGGAGCCCGGTCTCCATCATCTGATCTTTGATGCGGACGGCCTGGCATCCGGGGTGTATTTATACAGTCTGAGTACATCTTCTTTCTCCATGAGCCGGAAGATGACACTGTTGCGTTGAATAAAAAATGAATCAGAGGATAAATAATGGATCATTATGATATTGCGATTATCGGATCCGGTCCGGGCGGTTATGCAGCCGCGATCCGGGCCGCCCAGCGCGGTATGAAAACGGTTCTGATCGAGAAAGAAGCGATCGGCGGTGTATGTCTGAACTGGGGATGCATTCCGACCAAGGCCATCATACACAGCGTCAACACCCTGCGTGCCGTGCGTGAAGCCCCCGGATTGGGTGTCCTGATCGATGCACCGGAGGTGGACATGTCCCGCATCATCGAACGTTCACGGGATATAGCCGACCGCTTATCCAAAGGGATCGCCTATTTAATGAAAAAGAACCGGGTACATGTGATCGAAGGTACCGCGCGTATTAACAAAGATAAAACGATCCGTATTGACAATAAGGATACGGAGGACACAAGTGTGATCAAGGCGGATAAGATCATTATTGCAACGGGATCCCGTCCGAAAGCATTGCCCCATGTGCCCATTGATGGGAAAAGGATCATCAGCAGCCGCCACGCCTTGCAGTTGGATACCCTGCCGTCCTCGCTGGCCATTATCGGTGCCGGAGCGATCGGGGTTGAATTTGCATATATTTTTAGCCATCTTGGCGTCGAGGTAAACCTGATCGAAGCCCTGGATACCCTGCTTCCGAATGAAGATGAAGAGATCTCACAGGAACTTCTCCGGCAGTTTAAAAAACAGAAGATCACCTGCCATACAGCCACCAAGGTCAGATCCCTGTCGCAAACAAACGACGGCATGACCCTGGTCCTGGAAGGCGCAAAAGGAGAGAAGGAACTCCATGTCGCGCAGATCTTATCCGCGGTTGGCGTAAGGGCCAATACGGAAGATCTGGGACTCGAAGAAGCCGGTATTGTTCTCGAAAAGGGGTTTATTGCGGTTGACGAGCACCGGGAGACCAATGTTAAAGGTATTTATGCGATCGGCGATGTGGCGGGGAATCCCTGCCTGGCACATAAGGCGGGGAGGGAAGCGCGCATTGCCATCGACCATATCAGTGGAAAAAAGACCGCGGTGCTCAACCGTCTGCATATCCCGGCCTGCACGTACTGCGAACCCCAGGTCGCCTCGGTAGGAATGCGCGAAAAGGACGCCATAGAAAAGAATATAGCCTATGATGTTTCAAAAGTTGCTTACAGGGCTGTGGGTAAAGCCGTTGCCATGGACAAGACCGATGGCTTTTTAAAATTCATTATTGACAAAAAAAACCGGAAGATCATCGGAGCGCACTGCATTGGCAGTGAAGCGACAGAATTGATCGCCGAGCTTACACTTGCCGTTACACGGGAAATGACGCTTTCGGATCTCGCGGGGGTAATCCACGCACATCCCACGCTCAGCGAACTGATCCCGGAAACAGCCGAACTGGGATTGGGAGAAGCGATCCATGTGTGACGCTTCTCTGTACCTCCTGGGTTTTTATGTTCCCGAAGATCACCTGGAACAAGTACTGGACGCTGTTTTTAATGCCGGCGCCGGCAGATTCCGGGAATACGACCGCTGCGCATGGACCACCCGTGGTGAAGGCCGTTTCAGACCTTCGGGCAACAGTCAGCCATATATCGGAAGTATGCACGAGGATACGCATGTTGATGAAATTAAAGTCGAATGCGTGGTCCCCGCAGACCGCATGCTTGCCGTAAAAACGGCACTGTGCAACGCACATCCTTATGAGGAACCGGCCTATCACTTCATACCGCTGACCGTGTGATAAAACGAAAAATATTGGATGAACTGGCAAATTCGTGTATATTTAACGATGCAAAAAGATGGTAAAATGGGAAAAATAATAGTAATAGCAAATCAAAAAGGCGGTGTTGGAAAGACGACCACGGCCATTAACCTTGCTTCCTCGCTGGCCGTTATGGAAAAGCGGGTCCTGATCGTTGATGTCGATCCGCAAGCGAACGCTTCCTCGGGTCTGGGTCTGGACCCCAATACCATTCAAACCACAATATATGATGTTCTGATGGAACGCGCGACCTATAAGAAAGCCGTTCAAAAGACCTTTCTTGAATTTCTGGATATATTGCCTGCCAATCCGGACCTGGTGGGCGCTGAGATCGAGATGGTCAACATGATGTCGCGCGAGAACCGATTGAGCAACGTGCTTAAGCACGCCAGAAAAGAATATGAATTCATTTTTATAGATTGTCCGCCTTCGCTGAACCTTTTGACGGTCAATAGTTTTACCGCCGGTGATTCGGTACTGATCCCCATTCAATGTGAATATTTTGCACTGGAAGGACTGACCCAGCTGCTGAACACGATCCGGCTGATCCAGAAGAACCTTAACCCACGTCTTGATCTTGAAGGGATCGTGCTCACCATGTATGATTCCCGCCTGAACCTCAGTAAGATGGTCGCCGAAGAGGTCAGGAAATATTTTGGGGATAAGGTGTATGAAACCGTTATATCGCGAAATGTACGTTTGGGAGAAGCCCCCAGTTACGGACAGCCTATCATTTCGTTCGATATTCATTCTACCGGAGCGATGAATTATATGAAACTGGCAGAGGAGTTCCTGAATGGTCAAAAATAAAGCCCTTGGCCGTGGATTGGATATCCTGATACCCACCTTCAGCAGCAATGAGGAAGGGCGGATCCAGGATGTGCCGGTCAAAGAGATCCGACTTGAACATATCCGTACGAATCCCTTTCAGCCGCGACGTGATTTTTCACAGGAAGAACTGAAGGAACTCACCGAATCGATCCGTCAGAAGGGACTGATCACACCGCTGACCATTACCGAGCGGAACGGAGAATACATTCTGATCGCCGGAGAACGCCGCCTGCGTGCCTGCCGCGAACTGAAAATGCAGACCGTCCCGGCGTATATCCGTGATGTGGAGAGCGATGAAGAACTGATGGAACTCGCGCTGATCGAGAACATTCAGCGGGAAGACCTGAACCCCATTGAAGAAGCCATGGCCTACAGAGCGCTTATTGAGCGTTACGGATTGTCACAGGAACTCGTTGCCGAACGGATTGGTAAAAAACGCAGTACCGTCACAAACAGCCTGCGTCTCCTGAAATTACCCCAGGAGATCCGTGAAAGTCTTATTGCGGATGAGATCACTTCCGGTCACGCAAGAGCGATCCTGGCCGCGGAAACTCCCGCCAAAATGATCCGCGTATGGCAGCAGGTCATACAAAAAGGACTCAGCGTCCGGGAAGCGGAACGTCTGACGCAAAAAAATGACAGTGAAAAAAAACATACAGCTTCGACGGCACATCGGGACTCCGCGCTCCTAAAGCTGGAAAGTGCTTTTCAGCAGGCTCTGGGGACAAAAGTTAAAATTCGCCACCGGCAGAACGGAGGAAGCATTGAGATCAGTTATTATTCCACGGATGACCTTGACAGGATCCTGGAAATAATTGAATCGGGATCGCATGAAAACAAATAAGGTCACATTTATTTTTATTCCGCGGGAACAAGAGAAGCAGAAGACGGTAAATATGCATTACCATCTCTTTGGCTTGGTCAAGTTCGCCGGGATCCTTCTTCTGACCCTGCTGATCCTGTCTTATGCTATCCTTATTCCTCAGGCACGAAAATACGTATCCTACAGAGAAAAAATTGATGTATATCACGCACAGGAAGCGCAGCTTAAGCAACTGCTTAAAGATGTCAACGAAATGAAAGAATTCAACACCTATGTGCGGGAATTGATCGGACTGGACCTCTCGCCCCAGTTCGGGGATTACGGGGAACTGGTTAAGGTCGCCGTTAGGGCGGGAGAAGATGCCTATTTATCCACCACACCCGATCTTGCGCCGGTCAGCGGCGTGATCACTAAAAAATTCGCCGGCGGTCCTCGCCAGCATTACGGGATAGATATCGCGGGCAAGACCGGTGATCCGGTACGGGCGTCCGGTGCGGGGCTGGTCGTCTTTTCCGGGTGGACACCGGGATTGGGGAATATGGTTGTCATTTCTCATGCTGATGATTATATTACCGTTTACGGTCATAACGACCGTCTGATCGTCCGCGAACGGCAACGCGTGAAAAAGGGAGATCTGATCGCTCTTCTGGGAGAAACAGGATACAGCACGGGTCCCCATCTGCATTTTGAAATATGGCATAAGGGTGTTGCCCTCGATCCGCAGAAATTCATTCCCGAATACAAGATCAAAAACTGAGGATAGAACCATGACAATGAAAGAAAAACCCACCTATACCATCATCGGCACCAATACGGTCATCGAAGGTCCCGTTCACGTCAACGGCGATATTATTATCGGCGGCACCATCAAAAGTGATATTGACGCGAAGGGGATCGTGCAGATACCGGAAGGCGGATTGGTCGACGGCAGTATCGTTGCACGGGAAGTGCACCTGAACGGCCGGGTGACAAAAGGTATCCATGCCGAAGAGAAAATTGTACTGGGTGTTAAGTCCGATTTTTCCGGTGAACTTGTCACGAAGAAACTGATCGTCGAAGAAGGCGCAAGGATCTCGGGGAAAATGCAGGTTACCGAACGGAAGAACACCAAAGTGACGGAAGCAGCAGAATAGGAGTTATAATGAACGTAAAGCTTGACAGTCTGATCGAGAAGATCAAAACCGATGGCGTAGATGCCGCAAAAAAACAGGCGGACAAGATCCTGTCGGAAACGCAGAAAGAAGCGGATCAGATCATAAAAAAAGCCAAAGAAGAGGCGGAACAATTCCGAAAAAAAGCGGAAACCGATGCGGTATCTTATCAGAAAAACTCCGAAGCGGCCATTCAGCAGGCAGCACGGGACACCTTGCTGGTCCTGAAAGAAAAGATCACGGCCATGTTCGAACAGATCCTTCTGTCCGATATCGACAAACTGATGAATAAGGATTTTTTAAAAGATCTGATCGTCGAATTTGCAAAAACCTGGGCGAAAGATGATGATATTCAGATCCTTGTGAACGGCGTGGATGCCGACGCACTGAAAGCACAGCTGAAACGCTCCCTGTCGGATAATATCAAAGGCGATATCGAGATCAAACTGGATAAAAAGATCGAACACGGATTTCGGATCGGGAAAAAAGACAGTCATCTGTTCTATGATTTTACGGATGAGAGCATTCTGGACGCGCTGCGTGTCTTTCTCAACCCGAAATTGGCTGAGCTGCTAAAATAAAAGATACGTTCAATGGATAAATACATTTATTTTGCTGCCGAAATGCCGATGCTGCGATGGGGTGACGAACAGTTCCCTTCCATGCATGATTTTTTGGAAGAAGCCAGAAAATGGATGAGCCCTTCCGATTATTCGGTATTGATCAAAGCAGTCATCACACATTATACCGAACACCCCGTTCCCGGAGTGTATTCCGCATACCTGAAATTTGAACGTACCTTACGGAAAGAATTAGCTGCATACCGCCAGGCGCGGAAGGAAGGATATGAACACAAGTTCTCACGCATTCCTCCGCAACTGGTAAAAGAAGGAAATCCCCTGGAGGTGGAAAAAAATCTTATGCACCACCGGTGGAAATGGCTGGATGAAGAGGAATTCGGACATTATTCGGACAGGGATTTCTTTGTGATCTATTATCTGAAATTACAGCTTCTGCATCGTCTGGCATCGTTCACACCCGATATCGGGGAAGAGCATTTTGAGTCTTACGTTAACACCAACCTTGGAAAAAAAGAAAAGCATGAAGAATCATCCGGATGATATCTTCAATAGAGAATGGAGTTCAAATGGCCAATAAAAAAACAGGACATATCACGGCAATCAATGGGAATATGATCGAAGTCGCATTTGAGGACAGCGTCATCCAGAATGAAGTGGGATATGTGCTCGTCAATGAAGAACGTCTGAAATCCGAGGTGATCAAGATCACCGAGAACACCGCTTTTATGCAGGTATATGAGATCACAAAAGGGTTAAAGGTCGGAGATAAAGTTGAATTTTCCGGTGAACTGCTATCCGTTACCCTGGGTCCCGGCATTTTGTCCCAAGTTTACGACGGATTACAGAATCCGCTTCCCGCACTTGCGGAAGAACATGGATTCTTCCTGCCGCGGGGTGTGGTACTGGATGCAATAGATCTGAAGAAAAAATGGCACTTTACCCCGACAGTAAAAGAGGGTGATAAAGTCTATAAAGGCTCCCCGGTCGGATGGGTTCCGGAAGGGATATTTGAACATAAGATCATGCTTCCTTTTGACATGGAAGGTGAATATACCGTTGCATCCGTGAATAAGGAAGGCGATTACATCGTCACGGATACCGTTGCGGTCGTTAAGGATGCCAAAGGTGAAACCATTGATATTAGAATGGCATTTGAATGGCCGGTAAAGATCCCCATCACAGCGTATAATCAAAAAATGGTACCCCGGCAGCCCATGGTGACAAAGGTTCGGATCGTCGATACCTTTTTCCCGGTATGCAAGGGCGGTACCTATTGTATACCCGGTCCCTTCGGTGCCGGAAAGACCGTTCTGCAGCAGTTGACAAGCCGCTACGCGGATGTGGATATTGTGATCATTGCAGCCTGTGGCGAACGTGCCGGGGAAGTGGTGGAGACCTTGCGGGAATTCCCGGAACTGGAAGACCCGAGAACAAAAAAATCATTGATGGAACGGACCATCATTATTTGCAATACATCTTCTATGCCCGTTGCGGCACGTGAAGCTTCGGTATACACTGCAACCACCCTGGGTGAATATTACCGGCAGATGGGACTGGATGTTCTGGTGCTCGCGGATTCCACCTCCCGCTGGGCACAGGCCATGCGCGAGCTTTCCGGCCGCCTGGAAGAGATTCCCGGCGAAGAGGCTTTCCCCGCGTATCTGGAATCCCGTATCGCGGAATTCTATGAACGGTCGGGTTATGTGGAACTTCCCGACGGGTCTTTTGGAAGCATGACCATCGGCGGCACCGTCTCACCGGCCGGCGGTAACTTTGAGGAACCCGTGACGCAGGCGACACTGAAAGTGGTCGGTGCCTTCCACGGTTTGTCCCGCGCCCGTTCGGATGCCCGTAAATATCCCGCGATCGATCCGCTGGACAGCTGGACAAAATACGAAGGTATTATTCCCGCCGAAAAGGTCAGAGATGCACATCGTATCCTTCGCCGCGGAAATGAAGTCCATCAGATGATGATGGTGGTCGGCGAGGAAGGTACATCCAATGATGATTTCGTTTTTTATCTGAAAAGCGAATATCTGGATTCGGTCTATCTTCAGCAGAACGGGTTCGATCCCGTGGATGCCGTAAGCGATACGGACCGCCAGGAATACGTTTTCAAAAAGATCTATGATATCATTCACAGGGACTTCCATTTTAACAACAAGGACGATGCCCGGCATTTTTTCAATGATCTGCGCCAGCTTACCATCGACTGGAATTACATCAAAATGGGTACGGATGAATTCAAAAAACAGGAAGCGGCGATTGATAAACATATTTCCGGTGCAGACGGAAAAGAAGAAACAGCCGGGAAGGAGCAGTAATACATGAAAAAGGTTTACAATAAAATATTAAGTATTCTCGGTAACGTGATCAGTGTCCGCGCCGAAGGGATCAGCAATGAGGAACTGGCGGAAGTAAGGACCCGGCGCGGTACCTCGCTGGCTAAAGTGATCAAGATCGACAGGGATCTGGTCTCCTTACAGGTTTTTGCAGGCAGTCGCGGTGTTTCCACCAACGATGAGGTCCGCTTTCTGGGTAATCCCATGAAAGTATCCTTCAGCGAAGATATGCTCGGACGTATTTTTGACGGTAGCGGAAAGCCCCGCGATAAAGGTCCCGCGCTGACCGAGAACCTGATCGAGATCGCAGGTCCTTCGGTGAATCCATCAAAGCGTATCATTCCCAAACGTATGATCCGTACCAATATCCCGATGATCGATGTATTCAACTCCCTGGTCGTTTCACAAAAACTGCCTATTTTTTCCGTTTCGGGTGAACCGTATAACCAGCTACTTGCACGTATTGCCTTGCAGACGGAAGTGGATATGATCATCCTCGGCGGTATCGGTCTGAAATTTGACGAATATATGTATTTCAAGGAAGAACTTGAAAAAGGCGGTGCGCTGAACCGCTCCGTTTTCTTTATGCATACCGCTGCGGATCCCGTAGTGGAAGGTCTGATGGTCCCCGATCTCTGTCTTGCCGTAGCCGAACAGTTTGCACTGAGCGGTAAGGATGTGCTTGTACTTTTAACGGATATGACCAACTTTGCCGATGCCATGAAAGAGATCGCGATCACCATGGAACAGGTGCCTTCCAACCGCGGTTATCCGGGCGACCTGTATACTCAGCTTGCAGCGCGATATGAAAAAGCCGTTGACTTTGAAGGCGCCGGATCCGTGACGGTTCTGGCCGCCACCACGATGCCGGGAGACGACGTTACGCATCCCGTTCCGGATAATACCGGATACATCACCGAAGGTCAGTTCTACCTCCGGAACGGCCGTATCGAACCCTTCGGCTCACTGAGTCGTCTGAAACAACAGGTGAATGCCGATACGCGTGAAGACCATCGTGCCATCATGGACGGCATGATCCAGTTATATGCACAGTACCAGGAGACCGATGAAAAACGCTCCATGGGTTTCCGTATGAGTACCTGGGATAAGAAACTGCTCAAGTACGGCGGTTTATTCGAACAGGAAATGATGGATCTTTCCGTGAATATTTCGCTGGAGGATGCACTTGATAAAGGATGGAGCATTCTTGCGGAATGCTTTAATCCGGATGAGACCGGTTTCCGGAGCGAACTGATCAAAAAATTCTGGCCCGCAAAAGAAGAAATGAAAGAAACAGCGGAACCGTCCGGTGAAGAAAAAATCGAAGAGAATAAAGAACCTGAAGCAAAAGAAGAAGAAAAAGAAGAAGAAAAAGCTGACGGAAAAAAAACAACGGATAGTAAAAAAGTAAAGAAAAGCGATAAAAAGAAGCAACCCGCAAAAAAGGAAAAGAAGTCGCGTTCAGGCAAAAAATGATGAAGTGCGGATAAAAGCTTATGGCAAAAATTAAACTGACAAAAAATGAATTAAAAGCGCAAAAGGATGCCTTAAAACGCTATACGCGGTATTTGCCGACGCTTGAACTTAAAAAACAGCAGTTGCTGGCGGAGATCCGGCGGATCAATGACGAGATGCAGAAGAACCGGCAAGAACTGGAAAAACTGAAACAGGGTTTGCAAAACTGGATCGCCGTTTTTTCGGAAAAGATCGATCTTAGCGAATTACTTTCCGTAAAGGATGTCCAAACCGAGCGCGGTAACATCGCCGGTATCGATATCCCGCTTTTTTTGGAGGTTGATTTTGAAGAACACGACTACGACCTCATGAAATATCCGCTATGGGTGGATGCCGGCATAGCCGCAGCGAAGGAGAATATCTCCCTCCAGAAGGAGCTGGATATTCTTACTGAGCAGGAAGCCCTGGTGCGGGATGAATTGCGAACCACCGTTCAGCGGATCAATCTTTTTGAAAAGGTAATGATACCGCGTACCCGGGAAAATATCCGTAAGATCCAGATCTTTATGGGTGACCAGGATACGGCGGCGGTTGTGCGCGGCAAGATCTCAAAATCGAAAATTGAAAAGAAAAAAGAGGAACAGGCCGTTCAGGCTTAAATATATTCCATGATCGAAAAAATGTCAAAGATCACCCTGCTGGTTGAAGAAGAACGCGCGGAGCATACTCTGAAAGCCTTGCGCAAGCTGGGTGTCCTACATGTAAAACCTTTGCCAAACCCGCCTTCCGGCGATATGGCCGGTATCATGAAGAAGATTGAGAACGCCCGGAAAGCCCTTTATCTCCTGGGCGATGTCAAGGAAATCAGGCAAAAAGAAAAAGGGAACGCCGCAGAGGTTATAGCGGACATTCTGCGTGTGAATGAAAAATCCTCCGAGGCCCGGGAAGAACTGAATGTGCTGCGCCAGGCAGAGGAATGGTATGCGGCATGGGGCCGGGTTTCGCTTGAATCGATACGGCAGCTGGGGTCCGAAAATTATTACGTTAAATTATATGAAGCACCCAAAGCTGATCTGGAAGAGGATGGCGAACGGGAAGATGTGTTCGTCTTATCAGAGGGTAAAACCCGGGTAAAAATCGCCTTATTTACACGTGATCCCGAAGCAAGCCTGTCGTATCAGCCGGTGTCCTTGCCCGAGTTTACCCATGACGAGGTTGTACGGCGGAGTGCGGAGATCGACAAGGAACTCCAGTCGCTGGAGAAAGCGCTTTTAGCAAACAGAGCTTATGCCGCACGTATCCGTTCTTATATCGATGAACTTGAAAAAGAACATCATTTTTCCGAAGTCAGGAATGGACTGGGCATGGATGAACAGATCACCTATCTGCAGGGCTTTGTACCTTCGGAAGAAGCGGGAAAGATCGAACAGTCCGCACAAAAGAATGCATGGGGATATGTGGAAGAAGAACCCGGTCCTGAAGATCAGCCTCCGACAAAACTGAAGAACGCGAAATGGATCCGCATCATTCAGCCCGTATTCGATTTTCTCGGAACGGTCCCCGGATATTACGAGAAAGACATCAGTATCTTTTTCCTTATGTTCTTCACCATATTTGTCGCAATGATCATTGGCGATGCAGGTTACGGTATGCTGTTCCTGGGTATTGCGATCGCAGCAACGATCGGTATAAAGAAAAAGAAGAAGTCCATACCGGATTTCATCATACTCCTGTTTGTGCTGAGCATTGCCACGCTTATCTGGGGGACGCTAACCGGGAACTGGTTCGGATCACTTAAGATCGCATCCATTCCGTTCATTAAATCTCTTATCATACCTCAGATCACCTCTTTTCCCGAATTGTTCCCGGATCTGACCGTAGATCCCAAGGACAGGGTCATGCTGATCTGTTTTACACTGGCAGCGATCCATCTGGGCCTGGCAAGTATACTTAATTTTATTCAAAATCTGCCCGGATTAAAAGCTTTTGAGCATATCGGATGGTTCAGTCTGACAGTGGGTATGTTCCCGCTCGTACTGAACCTTGTTCTTGGAATGAACATGCCGGACTTTGTGATCCCGCTTATCATTTCTGGCTTTGCCTTCATTGTGATCTTCAGCCGCCAGGAAAAAGGAAAGAATTTCTTCAAAGGCATTCTTTCGGGATTGGGCGGATTGTTCAATACCTTTCTTGACGGTATCAGTTCCTTCTCAAATATCATTTCCTATATCCGCCTGTTTGCGGTCGGTATGGCAACCGTTGCCATCGCATCCAGTTTTAACGGAATTGCCGCACAAATGAGTCAGGGACCCGCGATCATCGGCGCGATCATCATTCTTCTGATCGGACACGGATTGAATATCATCATGGCGCTTCTCTCAGTGGTGGTCCATGGGATCCGGCTCAACGTACTCGAATTCAGCGGACAACTCGGTCTTGAATGGACCGGTTATAAATATCAACCATTTAAAGAATAATAAAAAAACCAAAGGAGACATAAACATGATGGATCTTGCAATGTTTGGTTCAGCAGCAGCGGTCGGACTGGCTGCGGCAGGCTCGGCAATGGGGACCGGCGCGGCTTCGCAGGCGGCGGTCGGCAGCTGGAAAAAATGTTTTATGAACAATAAACCCGCTCCCTTTCTGCTGATGGCTTTCTCGGGTGCACCCCTGACCCAGACAATATACGGCTTCTTGTTAATGCTGTTCATCGGCAATAGCGACAAAGACCCCCTGGGTCTGTTGGGTGCCGGTATTTTCGGTGGACTGGCTATGGGTTTTTCGGCTTTTATGCAGGGTAAAGTAGCGGCCCGTGCCGCCGATGCCTATGCGGAGACCGGTAAAGGAACCGCCAACTATTTCATGGTGATCGGTATTGTGGAAACGGCCGCACTCTTTGTTATGGTCTTCCTGCTGCTTATTCTCTGATCGCACCTTTATAACAAATATAAAAAGCAGTTCATCTCGCATGGACTGCTTTTTGCTTTCCCCGGATTTTTTTATATCGCATCAGTCCGGACTGATAAATGTTTTATGTACGCGAAAAGATTTTTAATTTGTTTTGCTGTAAAAATGATTAAATTTATGGTTGAAAAAACAAATTAAAAAGGAACAGGAGTACACCATGAAACATATTGTACGAAGCATTATGCTAAGTTTACTTGCCATTTCCATCCTCATGGCATTGGAATATCAAAAAAAGATCTCCTATCAGATCGGTCCGGGTACCTTTTATTCCTATTATGAGGAAAAAAGCAAACCCTGGGCCTTGTACGTTGTTGAGATCGATATCACCAACCCCTATATCTCTCTTGAAACCGCAAAGGGCGGCAACCGTTTATATTCTCGGGATATGCCAAGCAGTATGAGCTCCAAGAGCAATGCTCCCGGACACAGTATTGTAAGTGCTATCAACGGTGACTATTATCACACCGGCGGGGATCATCTCAATGCTCCGACAAGTCCTCAGGTTATGAACGGAGAATTCGTATGGGGTTTTTCAAATAACCGCTCCGCTTTTTCTATCAATGAAGAGAAAAAACCTCATATTATCAATGCACAGTTCAGCAGTGTGGTACTTGCCAGGGATACGCTCGATCAATGGGTCTCCCGAACACTTAACAGCGTGAATTATCCACGCGGAACGGATCATCTGGTCCTGTTCAATAATTTCAGAGGTGCTTCCACGAATACCAATAGCTATGGTTTCGAATGTCAGGCAAGAGCGATCGATCCCTGGATCGTGAACGATACTGTCCGCTGTGTAATCGAATCACGTGAAAAATATGTAGGTAATATGTCCATACCCTCCGGTAAGATCGTTCTTTCCGGACACGGAACGGCCATCCCCTTCATGGAAACGAATTTTCAGATCGGTGATACGGTCAAGATCGTGCAGGGCCTGGCAAATAACCTGCCACGTCTGACACAGTTCATGGGCGGCGGACCCCGGATGCTGCAAGATGGTGTGGATGTTGTAGCTGCCTCTTATCCGAACGAAAGCATCGGTGCATCTCACTGTTCCGACCGGCATCCGCGTACGGCGATCGGCTTCAATCAGGATTCAACAAAAGTCTATTTTGTGGTTGTCGACGGCCGGCAATTCGGGTTCAGTATCGGTATGAGCCTCTATGAAATGGCTGCTTTTATGAGTGAGATCGGTATTGCACATGCCGTTAACCTCGACGGGGGCGGTTCCTCATCCATGGTGGTCAGGAACTATGTGATGAACAAACCATCCGACGGCAGCGAACGCAGCGTGTCGAATGGCATATTATGTGTTTCCTCCGCCCCGGTCGGCGATCTGAAACATATTGTTTTTGAGCGTGACAGTGTAGCGCTTTATAAAAACAAGACCCTTGCTATCGGACCAATGGGCTGGGATGAACATTATAATCCCAAAAGCATTGCCAACTGGAATGATCTGAGTGTAAGCTATAATACCGATCTCGGAACTTTTTCTGAAGGTAACTTCACCGCTGCGGAAGAAGACGGAACGACCGTTCTGACCGCCATATACGAAACGGACACAACATCAATTATTATTCACATCATTTCACTTGATAATCTGGAAATAACTCCCAAATATTCTATGACCGATTACAGTAAAACGATCAAATTCAGTGTAACGGCGGAGAATGAAGGCGGTGTCCGGGAAAGCTACAGAAATGATATTTTCAGATTTGAACTTCTGGATCCCGAGATCGGCACGATCAACGATGCCGGCGATTTTACTGCAACGGCTCCCGGTATGGCGCGGATCGTTGCCTGCTACGGTGCCAATACGGATACCGCGTTCGTTAATGTTGAGATCGGACAAGGGACAACCGCGCTGGATGAAATTGAAGACCAGAGCGATTACACATTATCCGCCGATCAGTATATTGATATGGATTCAACCGGTATTTTTCTGGTAGACCGCACGGCCGGCGGCGGCAGCAAGGCATTGGCGATCAACTATAAATACGCCGGAGGATCCGAAGACGGGAATATCTATCTCGACCATGATCCGATCACCATATACGGACTGCCTTCCGAGATCCTGATCGATGTTCTCGGTGATAACTACGGGCATTGGATCTATGTCCTCCTGGAAGACGCAGAAGGGAAAGAGTACAGCGCACGGACCTCGACATCGCTCCTGTTTGATGACGATTACCGTACCCTCACCTGTCCGATGAATTCTCTGTTACCGTTCGACAGGTTAGAGATCTATCCGATGATCTATAAGGGTATCCGTTTCCGCGTTAACAAGCGGGCTGCGAGCGGCACGATCTATCTGGACTATATACGCGTCATTTATCCGGAGTGGACATCCATAGAGAAGAACGATCATACCGGTATCCCGGCAAGTTTCAATCTCAAACAGAATTATCCGAATCCCTTCAATCCAATGACACATATTTCTTATGACCTTTCCGAACCGGGTCAGGTCTCTCTTGATGTTTTCAACGTAAACGGGAAATATGTTCTGACATTGGTCAGCGAATATCAGCAGGCCGGTTCCTATACCGTACACTTTAACGCAGAAAAATTGCCGACCGGTATCTATTATTATCGCCTGACCGATGGAGCGCAGCTGCAAACGAAAAAAATGTTGCTGATCAAATAACGCGAACGAAGGCTTTTCGAACGTAAGGATAGATCGTCATGAAATTGAGAAATAAATTATTTGCATGTGTTTTTTTAATACTGATCAACTTGTTTGCTGCCGAACCGCAGCGGATTGTTCTGAATCTTACGGAAAACCCTGAAACATCCATGGCGTTGACCTTCCGTTTTTATGAACGGGTCGATACAGCTTACGTTCAGTATCTGCCGGATGCCGATGATGTGGATCTGCACCGGCGGGCAAAGCAGAAAAGCATTATTCCCGAAGCCGTGCACACCGATCTTACGGAAAGCGAGACCCACTATGTCTGTTCGCTGATCCTAGATTCCCTGAGTGTGAACAGCCGCTACGCATACCGGGTCGGAGATGGAAAGGACTGGTCGCCCTGGTACAATTTCCGTACCGCTAAAACCGGGTTCGAAATTTTTACCATGGTCTATCTTGGTGACCCGCAATGGGGATTTGTGACCTATCTGCCGCGTCTGTATGCCGAAGCGATACGCACGGCCCCGGATGCGGCCTTCTGGTTCTCGGCAGGCGATCTGGTGGATTATCCCTATGAGAACTGGCAATGGGATGCCTATTTCAAAGGTGCCCAAGCCGCATTTACACACTATCCCCAGCTGATGGCTGTGGGAAACCACGGATATCTCTGGGCTTACCGGGACCATCGCAGAGAGCTGCCGCCAACCTGGCGGCCGCATGTGAATCAGCCCGTGAACGGACCGGAAGGCCTGGAAGAGACCTGTTATTATGTCGATTACCAGGGTGTGCGCTTTATAGTGCTCAATGGTAACGAACGACTGGAAGACCAGTCAAAATGGCTGAAGCAGGTTTTACGTAAGAATAAGAACCGCTGGACCATTGTTGGAATTCACCAGGGCTTTTATCCCAGCAGATCCGAGCGTGATAATCCGGAATACCGGGATCTCTTTGTTCCTCTGATGGAGAAATACGGTGTTTCCATGGTTCTTCAGGGACATGATCATGCTTATTCCCGCACCTGGCCGCTGCGCAAGGGAAAGATCATGGATGATCCGTCCAAAGGCATTACCTATGTGATCTCGGTTGCGGGACAGAAGCAGTATGAGATCAATTCAAAGTTCATGGACCTCTATGCCGTTGTGGAAGGGGAAAGGAAGCAATACTTCCAGACGCTTTCCTTTTATGAGGATTCCCTTGTATATAAAAGCTATACGGCAACTGGGATCTGCCATGATAAACTTGTGATCAAAAAATAAATTATTGAAAGGGAACTCATGCGATATCCGGACCCGGATCACATCGATGCCATTTGCAAAGCGGCGCTGAAAGAGGATATTGGCAGCGGTGATGTCACCACACTGGCTATACACAGCGACATTGCGGCAAAGGCCAATATCGTCAGCAAGCAGGAAGGTGTGCTTGCGGGTATTGAAGTTGCCGGCCGCGTGTTCAGTATCGCAGATCCGAATCTGAATATAACATATTTGAAAAAAGACGGTGATCTGCTGAAAAGCGGGGATACGGTTCTTTCCCTTTCGGGGAAAGGGGCCTCCATTTTGGGAGCTGAACGAACGGCATTGAACTTGCTCGGCAGGATGTCGGGTATTGCAACTCTCACCCATGCCTATGCAGAAAAAGTTCGGGGAACCGGATGCAAAATACTCGACACACGTAAAACCGTACCCAATCTGCGCATTCTGGATAAATATGCCGTGACCTGCGGTGGCGGCGAAAATCATCGTTTCGGACTTTTTGACATGATCCTGATCAAAGAGAACCATATCCGCTGGGCGGGCGGTATTGAAAAAGCTCTCGTACACGCACTTGCGTATGCACGTTCCCGGGAATTGAAAATTGAGATAGAGGTCACCGATCTGGATGAATTCGAAGCCGCGCTCGCCTTTCCGGTTGATATGATCATGCTGGATCATTTTTCGCTTGATGATATGCGTAAGGCCGTTACGATGAATACCAAAGGTATTCTTCTGGAAGCATCGGGGAACATGGGACTTGAACATGTTCGCGCGGTCGCGGAAACCGGTGTGCATGTCATTTCCGTTGGAGCCCTGACCCACTCCGTAAAATGTTTTGATTTGAGCCTTTTATTCCATGTCTCGTGAGAAACTTAAACCTTTTTGTCTTTTTATCAGCGGTCCTACAGCGAGCGGCAAAACGGCCGTTTCCCTGGAATTGGCAAAATGGCTTGATGCGGATATCATATCCGCGGACAGCCGCCAGATCTATAAAGGGATGTCCATCGGAACAGCCATGCCCGCGGAAAAAGAATTACGCTCCGTGAAGCATTATTTCATCAACGAACGCGATCCGGACGAAACCTTTTCTGCCGGTGAGTTCGGACTCCTTGCCCGGAAGATCATAGATCAAAAGATCAATGAGGGCCGGTCCGTCATCGTTTGCGGCGGTTCGGGACTCTATATCCAGGCGATACTCGGTATGATATCCGGCCGGCTGCAGAGCGATACGGCCTTGCGCCGGGACATTGAACAGCGGGCAAAGAAAAGCGGCTGGGATGCTCTTTACCGTGAATTGCAGAACATCGATCCGGTCTACGCGGAAAGCATCGATCCGAAGAATCCCAAGCGCATTTCCCGGGCGCTGGAGATCACGTATCTGAGCAAGGGAGATCCTTCCTCGGAACTGAATACGGAGGCAATGGCCTTTCCGCATCCCCGTCTGCATATCGGACTTGATATGAAGCGGGAGCATCTGTACCGCCGCATCAATGCACGCGTTCTGCGCATGATCGAAGCGGGATGGGTGGAGGAAGTACGGCAACTTCTGGAAAAGGGATATACGACGGACCTGAATGCACTTAATACGGTCGGTTACAAAGAGATCATCGCACATCTGAAAGGGAAATATGATCTGGATACGGCGGTGTGCGAGATACAAAAACATACACGGCATTACGCAAAACGCCAGATGACCTGGTTCCGGAAATATGCTCCGGATATCCGTATTGATATCGACGATCACACACCGCTTGTACGGACCGTGGAACGTATAAAAGGATATATTTTGCAGACATTCGGCAATTAGCTTATTTATTCCGGTCATTTCGAAACAAAGCAATAAATTAATCGTTTGAAAATAGATGTCACTTATTTACATTTATCCCTGAATAAAGGAGAATATATGCCCAAAGCAGAAGGATTGATCCTTTCCTTCGAGGACACGAAACGTATCCGGACCGACCTCCTGGAGACCCTTCCCTATAAAGGAGAAGAACAGATCATTCATTTGGTATATCCGGAATTTTCCGCGGTCTGTCCCTTCAGCGGTCTGCCGGACATTGCCGAGGTCCGGATCACCTACGTTCCCTCGGAAAAGATCATCGAACTGAAATCCCTGAAGTATTATTATATCTCATTCCGGAATGTCGGCATATATCAGGAAGATATGACCAACCGGATCTATCATGACCTGCAGAAGGTCTTAAAGCCCAAGACATTATATATCAAAACCATCTACAATATTCGCGGCGGTATCGAAGCCGTGTGCGAGATGGGAAAAAAACCGAAGGAATAATTATGAAGCGTTATGTTTTACCTCTGTTGATCATGTTCTTACTTTTCGTTGCCTGCAGCAGCGAGGCATATGTAAGTGCAAACAACAACACACCCGGAACGATCATGGTCAGTATCAATAACAAACCCGATCAGGTGCTGGCGCCGGGTGATACCAGTGACGTGCATACGGTGATCGTAACACGCGGTGTATTGAGCAATATACCCGTCCAGGCAAGCGGTGAGTGGCTGGGAGAATACTCCACGTATGCCTCGGTTGCGGCAGGAGAAAGGGTTGTCCATCGCGTGCATCCGCAACGTGCCGAGATCAATGTTGTAAATGCATCCCGTGATTCTGCCTATTGCGCCATAGGACAGCCGGGTACGTATTTATACTTTAACGGTAACGACAGTCTGAGTAATATGTATACCGTCGACGGTAATGTTTCCGTGACCTATGAAGGCCGTTATATTTTTGGCAAGATGGTCGAACGTTCCTGGTTTCCCGGCGGTGCGTACCGTTTCGAACTTGAACCTGACGCCTGCGAGATCCAGCTGAACAATATTCATCCCAACCGTGCGATCTACTACGTTTTTATCAGTCCCAGCGATGCAACTACCTGGGGAGAGGACAGGCTGGGGGATGATATTCTTTACCCGCAGGAAGCGTATGTCTGGAAGGCACTGGGGGATGTTCAGTGGGATATCCGCATCGAAGCGGGCGATCCGCATCCGGACAGTGCGCTGTATATTTATGAGTTCTACGATGATGAAGGATGCGAACCCGACTATACCTACATCTATGAATTCCCCACGATCTTCGATCCGGCAACCATCAGCAAACTTTCCAAAACAAGCATGCCCTCCGCGTCGATCCTTAAGTCCAATGCTTTGCATAAAGATGCTTCCGCGGTGCAGCCGGTCGTACGTATCGAAAAGATAGGGAAAAAAGATACCGCCCTGCCGGAAGGGGAGGCGAATAAGAAGGTAAGAAGGTAAGAGGATTAGTTTTAGAAAATTCGTGTAATTTGTGGACCAATAAAAAAGCCGCTTTTCAGCGGCTTTGATCTGTTCGGTAAAAATATGATCCTAGAGATTCACGAACGCATACGCGATCCCGCCATCTTCGATCGTCAGGGTGAGGTAACCGGCATTGCCGTAGCCGTCCTTCAGCGCATCCATGGTCATAAAAGTGGTATTTCCCAACGCGGTCATGGTCCTCTGGTGGTCGTGTCCGGAAATGACCATATCCACATCGTGTTGCAGACACAGTTCCGTCAGCACATGCAGTTCTTCCACATAGGGATTGGTTGCGGTCATGCGCCGGACACGGAAAAAATTGGTATGCGTAAAGATCACGCAGCGACGGTGGTTCGGACGTTCCTCTTTCAGCACTTCGGTCAGCCAGGCGAGCTGATCGCGTCCCAGTGTGGCCGCGCCGTTCTCCAGACAGATATAAAGGTCCGATGCTTCCGGCGTAACAACCGTAAAATAATAGGTGCTGCTTCCGAAGAGTTCATAGTATTTGACCCAGCCGTCGAAATAGAGATCGTGGTTTCCCGCCATCGGGAAGGTAAGCAGAGAATCCTGGGGCGGCAGCTGCCGGTGAAAGCGTTCAAGATGTTCATGATGCCCGGTTGTCAGGTCTCCGATCATGACCGCTCCGACGGCACCCGCTTCGATAGCGGCATTCAGGAAGAGGTTCAGATTAAGGGTATCGCCCACATGCGTATCGCCCATCGCAAAGATGCTGTAGCTGTCCTCCGCGAGCGTGATCACTTTATAGGGATTTTCCTCGTTCCATGCCATGGATTGCGCGAAACGTTCATTGGCGGTCTCGTACGGAAGAACGAATCCGCGCACCTCAAAGACATCGCAGGCGGAGAAAAAGAGGAGCAGCAGGCTTATTCCAATGCGCGGCAGAGATTTATATTTCATAGCTGACCCCCATTCTGAAGAAAAATCCGAAATAATTCGCGCTTATATTGAAGACGCCGGCATGTTTGTACCAGGCCTCCATAAAAAGGTCCAG
>Ga0334898_1001208_pt1 | contig 31241 bp, 32 predicted proteins | sample GraSluR3_MG_10_FD_207228 | JGI IMG/M metagenome (GOLD analysis project Ga0334898, IMG submission 207228) | Sludge microbial communities from methane-producing bioreactor in Wageningen University, Netherlands - Granular Sludge_3_08-R3 | ecosystem: Engineered > Bioreactor > Anaerobic >... | reverse complement strand
AAGACTGGTCTTTTTTATTTGATAATCACGAGAGGGACTTGAACCTCCGAGTGAGCGCGGCGCGATTAGCGTCGGAAGTTCGGCAGAGATTCCGGTCGTCAGAAGTCGACTTTTAAACCAACGGCATTTTTCTGACCCGTATCCCCTTTTCATTTACACTTATAGCAGCTCCGCTGTCTAATTCATCAGAAACAGATTCGATAACAGACTGTATTAGAACGGACATTTCTTGTGCTTTTAAACCCTCAATCCTGATTCGAATAACGGACGGCTTATTCTTGCCTGTAGAAGCTAAAATTGTATGGAAGTCTGAATCCAAAGTGACAACGATTAAGGATTCATCAAATGCTTTCTGAATAATCTCCATATCTGTCGCTGCTGCCATTCCAATATCACCGACATGCACTGATTCAATACCGCACAGTCTCAGTTTTTCAACCGTAGAACGTGGGAGACCTTGATCTAATAAAAGTTTCATGCCGTTTTTAGGTCGATGATCTTGTCTTCCAGGCTCGCCGCGGCAAATTCAAGGGCTTGCTTGAGATCTTGCTCTTCCAATTCCGGGAATTCAGAGAATAATTCGGCTCTATTATCATACAAAGCAAGAAGCTCCAAAACCCTTTTCACAGAAATACGCAAATTTCTTATACAAGGTTGTCCGTTTAGAATTTCCGGATTCCGAGTTATCCTATCAAACATGATTTATCCTCTTTCGTAATTATACAACAGATTGGGAAATCATGATATATGAACTACATAAGGAGACTGATATAATTCAGGTTATTGTTCGGGTTACCGAGGGTAGGTTCAAGTCCCTTTCTTTTTAGCAAGGTAAAGAGCGTAATGTAATATTATACTCTGACCACGTCGTGCTTCATATCAGATCTCCAGATTGTAGCCCGATTTTTACCGCCTGACTTGGAGGCATACATGGCCTTATCAGCCCTGTCGAGTATATCCTCCAGAGTGGACTCGTCGCTGCCGTCATACACGATTATTCCTATGCTCAGAGTCACCGACATCTCCGCAACACTATTGATCCGCGGCGGTATGGCCGATACGTATCTCTTTGCCAGCTCGAGAGCCTGGGTCTCATCGGCCTGAAAAGGCATGACAACAAATTCGTCTCCTCCGTAGCGGGCAACGACGTCTCCGCCGCGAGATAGTTCAACAAGGCTGCCGGCGGTTTTCCTGAGCAGGTCATCTCCCGCCAAATGACCCATATTGTCGTTCACAGCTTTGAAATTGTCCAGATCGATCAGGATCATGGAGAAGGGGGAACCGTTTCTCTGAGAACGGACGAATTCCCTCCTGGCCTGTTCGAAGAAGCTCCTGCGGTTTAACAGTCCCGTCAGAGCATCGGTGCCGGCAATCTCTTTGAGCTGCTCATAGGCATCAGACAGCTTCTTCTCGGCATCCTTTTGCGCGGTTACGTCGTGAAAATGCAGGATAAGCCCTTCGCCCATGTTGCCGGGAGAAACCAGAGGAGCAGAGCTGATCTCATACAAACGGCCGTTCAGCCGCATCTCGACAGATCCCATGCGGTCTTTCGTGATCAGCTCACCTGCACTTTTCGACAGGCCTTCGAGGGATTGACCGATGGCTTTCAGATGGGTGACGGAAAAGATCCTCTCCGCTTCCGGATTGAGATCCAGTATCTTCTGTGAGCTGTCCAGAACCAGAACACCGCTCTTCATATTCTGGAAGACCGAATGGTACGCTACGGGAACCACATCGAAAAACCGGTACCTTAAGATGCCCAGACCTATGAGCAGCGCGCTCAGCGCAAAGAAGAGAGATGAGGGATCATAGGGTGTTATCAAGTTGATTCCCATCAGATAAAGGAGGTTCGGAACCGTGGGAAGAATGGCTGCCGTCAGAAGCAGAGAAATCCGGTACTTGTACTGTTTGGGAAACCGTACCATGGCCCGGATCAGAAGGATACTGCTGGATACAATGACTGCATAGGCGTAAATGGCCCAGATCCAGAAAAGGGGACCGTATCGGCGAGCCAGAACCCACAGTCCATTTACCTGTACAAGCTCCAACGATGTATAGAACCAGGAGTGCCAGGAAAAGGTCATCACTCCCAAAAACGAGACAGATGGAATCACGAGTAAAAAGACCTTGAGCTTCCTCCCGATCAAATGTCCGCAATTTCCGTAAACCAGGACGAAGTAGGACCAGGACATCGTCGTACCCATGACCCCCAAATAAGATAATCTCAGTAGAATCTGCTTCGCTGTGATATCTGCAAAGAATTTCAGCAGTCCGTCGCATCCTGACCACAAGGCGACAAAAAGCAGGGTGATTTTCCATATCCGGCTGCCGTGAAAGGGAGGGAATTTGTTTGTGATGACAGCCAATGCGAGAGACAGAAGACTTACGGAGAAATAAACTATTTGGAGATAATGGAATTGAAAAACCATGGTTAATTTTAGCATGGAAATCTGATATTTAAAAGCAGACTTATTATCGCCAGAATCGACGCCTTTATTTGAAAAGTCCGGAAGCTTAATTATCTATACACTGCTGCTTAATGTACTTCTGAGTCCATCCAGCTCTATTTTTCTGGTATAATGCAAATGTTTTTTCAGTCTCTCAAGAGCCAGCGTTGTGTCACCGTCCTGTATCGCTTCGGCAATCGACTGGTGCTCAAGAGCCAGCTGCTCTATGGTAGCCGGATCCCAGTATTTTTTACGGTAATCATCCTGATGAAAAAGCTGGTTTATAATCTGGCTAAAGGAGTTAAGCAGCTTGTTTCCGCTCGAATTGAGCATAGTAGCATGGAATTCCATATCCGCTTCATCCGCAACTCTTGGATCATTTTTATTATTAAGCATTTTTTGTACACAGGATTCAAGCGCAACGATTCCTGACGGTGTTATCCTTTTTACCACAAGCGGTATAACTGCCAGCTCTATCACAATTCGCGCTTCGATAGATTCATACAAATTGAAGTTGGATACCTGATAATTGAACTTAATATTGTTGGTTATCGCATCTGTGTCCAACTTATTGATAAATGTTCCCCTGCGAGGTGTTTTGGTAATAATACCCTGCTGAGCAAGACCGTTTAGAACGTTTCTCACTCTGTACCTTGTTACCTGAAAGTGTTCCGCAAGCTTTTCTTCGGTTTCCACCTTGCTTCCGGGACCATTTGCATGCTCCAGGATGTATGTCTTGATTTTCTCTTCCAGGTTCTGAATATCCGTCTTAGCCATACGATTCCGCTTCAAATGTCATGGGGATGCAATCCATCATCCCCTTCAGCATACAATAAAAGCAGCTGTCTTGCATACTTACTGTAGGTTCTAAACGTCTTTTCGTAGTTTTCCCGGTTTTCGACCTCAGGTACGTACGTTGTTCCGGCAAAACCGCCCGCTTTTTTCCCAAGCCCCAGAGTATGCAGACCAAATAAGGCAGCACCATAGGATGAATCGATATCTTTCATTGCCAGGAGTTTCCTGTTCATAAGCGTACTGAGAATCTGCATGAGCACAATGTCGGAACCTCCACCACCCACTACACCAATCGTTTCCGGCAAATCACCGCCTTCGCCGAGGGCAAGCAGCGCATCGTATAACGAACAGGCGACCCCCTCTAAAACAGCCCTGGCAAAATGTGCCTTTCTGTGACGAAACGACACACCTGAGAATGTTCCCCTCAAGTCCGAATTCCAGTAGGGAGTCCGTTCACCGGACAGGTAGGGATGAAATATAAGTCCCTCACATCCCGGAGGAGCCTGATCTGCCAGGGTATCGAAAGCGACATATCCCTCCGGAGTTCGGGGGAATCCCTCCGTTTCCACTGCCCATGCTATGGAGGAACCAGCAGAATTCGTCCCCGCCTGTGAGTACCAGAGATTGTCAATAAGATATGGATACGTCAGCAGCCCGCCGACCGGGTTCGGTGTTTGCTTGATAACATGAATTCCCCCGGCAGTTCCTATCCGTACAACATAGTCCCCTGGTTGGCGAGCTCCTGCTCCATAGGTTTCCATGGCACTGTCCAGAGCTCCACACAAAACAGGGATTCCGGAAGGCAACCCGAGCAGTCGCGCTCCATTGTTGTTTAATGTTCCAGAAATTCCACCCGCCGGGAGAATCTCCGGCAGCAATGAAATATCGAGCGACGCCATCGCTGCAAGTTCTTCAGACCAGGTTCCAGTTCCTGCATTGCAGAGCAGGGAAGAAACTGCTGTAGAGAAATCACTAGTCCAGTTTCCGGTTAGATGATATACAAGGAAATCCTTTGAAAAACTGATATGGCGTATTTCCCCCCATATTTCCGGGTAATGCCTCTTTATCCACAGAAAATGGGGTAATGTCCACGTAGTTGAGACTTTATTGTTTGTCTGTTCGAAAATCAAATTTCTATTCAGACGATCAAGTTCCGCAACTTCTTGTGCAGACCGCTGGTCGCTCCAGATAATAGCGCGTCGCAGGCTTTTTCCAGCATTGTCGGTAAGTACTCCTATGTGCGCTGCGCTGGTTGGAACAATAGCAGCGATAGCATGTGGATCTATTTTACAGGAACCCAGCATTTTTCCCGCCGCCTCAGATACAGCAACAAGCCAATCTTCAGGATCCTGTTCGGCCCATCCTGTTTTTTCTGAATAGGTGTGGTATCCGGCAGAGGCTGTAGCAGCAACAGAACCTGAAGAATCGACAACTGATAGTTTACAGGAACTCGTTCCTAAATCAATGCTTAGAACATACTCAGTACTTTTCATAACCGTCTCATTCTTCAATGTATTCCCGCTGGTACTCATTCAGAGCGTTGTTCATCAGTCCCATATCATGAGACAAGAGGAAGAAATCCATCCCCGCAGCTCTCCACTTTTTCATATCCTGAGGGGAACCTACACTGAGTCCTATTGCAACATTATTTTTTTTTGCAATTTCACTTACTCTGCTTACCACAGAATCAAACTCTGATTCGGTATTCGACATCTTCATTGAATACCTCAAATCTCCGCCGCCAACAAGACAACCGGTTATTCCCGGAACGGAGAGAATTTCCTCGGCTTTTTCTGCGGACGATACTGTTTCAATCATTAATATCACGTTTATGTTTTCGTTTATCATTTCATAGTAATCATCTCCATAGAATACAGCTGCAGGGCTACTCTTGGAACGTTTACCTAACGGTGCATAATATGCTGACTCAACTGCCCGAATAGCCTCTTTCCTGCTTTCGATCATCGGCACGATAATTCCAGTTGCTCCAGCATCCAGAAGGTTGTTAATGGACCCAGGACTGTTTTCAGCCACCCTGCCGAAGGGGACAGGACCTGTTGAGCGGGCAAGACTGCGGATCGCCCCGGTTGCACTCTCCTTATCAAAATGGCTGTGCTGCAGATCGACCATCGCAAAATCAAAACGTGATCGGCCAACCATTTCTGCGATCCGAACGCTTCCAAGACATACGCCAAAACCCAAGACAGGCTTCTCCCCAGCCAACTTTAATCCTCGAATTGTTTCATTCATGGTGAGTACACATCTCCTTTCCCTTTTATCTCATCCGAAAAGTGCATTTGGGATTGCGAGCACGCTTTGCGGTATAGCAATTATCAATGCAAGCGCAATAAACAGCACAACTATCATCGGCCACAGCTCCCTGAGAGTAGATTCATAGTTGAGCTTTTTAATCCCGCAAACAGTCATAAGCACAACTCCGACTGGCGGGGTAGTATTACCGATCATTGCATTTATTACAATAATCACACCAAAGTGGATCGGGTCCATTCCTGATGCGACAACAAGAGGAAGAACCATAGGAACAAACAACATGATATTAACCGTCGGATCAGACAGGGCACCCAGGAAAATGAATAGCAAATTTATACTGAGTATGATTAGATATTTATTATCCCCTGCAAAAGTTGTCATAAAATGAAAAATATAATCCTGAAGGTTTTCAGCGGTCATTACAAAACTGAAGACCTTCGCCGCCGGAAGAACCAGCAGGATTGAACCGCAGGTAATTACAACGCTTTTCAAACTTTGCATAAATCCGTCAAACTGCATGGTCCTGTACAGAAAAACTCCCAAAATCAGTGAATATACCACAGCTATTGCCGAGGCCTCTGTCGTAGTAACAATCCCGAGGTAAATCCCACCGAGCAGTATCACCGGGGTAAACAAGGGAAGAATCCCCTGGATGAATGCAACCAGCAGATCCTGCAGATATGTCCTGACAGCTACAATTTTCCGTTTCGGGTAATGCCGTCTGAGCGAAACCAGGAAAACATAGACCATCAGCACAAGTCCGATGATGACGCCGGGGATTAATCCACCGAAAAACAGACGACCTACGGATACATTGGCAACCATTGCATAAACGACCATAGGAATACTGGGAGGAATTATTGGTCCGACTGTTGATGAGGCAATTGTAATCGCTGCACTGAACTCTTTATCGAAGCCTTCTTCGACCATTGCCTCATAATTCAGGTTTCCTATTCCGCCAACATCCGCTACTGCTGATCCGGACATACCAGCGAACAGGATGCTGGTTGCAATGTTTACATGCCCCAGACCTCCCGGAATATATCCGACAAGCGCCTTGCAGAAATTAAATATCCTGTTCGCAACTGAGGTTCTATTCATAATTTCAGCAGTTAGAATAAACATCGGTATAGCAATCAGCACAAAATTATCAAGCCCGGAGAACATCTGCATTGCCATAAAACCAAGATCCATCCCTTTCAATCCGATATAAACGAAAGAAGAAGTTATCATTGCAATACTGATAGGCATGCCAAAAAGGAAAAGGATAAAAAAGGAAATAATAAACACAGTAAGCAGCATATCTTCCTCCGTTACCTTTCAAGCATTTGTTTTGAGATTTTCCGGCTGCTCATCTCTTCATGAAGGCGATTAAGGTCCAGAAAAATATTGCTGATCACATGTAGAGCCATGAGGGAAAAAGCTATTGGAATAATCAGATAGACATACTTGAGTGGGACCCTGAGCATGTTTGATCTTCTGAGGTTCTTTAAGATGCCAAAGGACGGTGCAATATACCATAGAAAAACAAGCAGCATTATTACATTCATTATCAGATGAACTATATTCCTGATTCGTTTGGGCAACCGTTGTTCAATCGCCGTAACACGCACATGATTATCTTCTCCCATTACATAAGCGGAAGCAAGGAAACTCATCCAGATAAAAAGGTAATTACTAAGTTCATCAGACCAGGCAAATGGTTTGAACAGAACATAGCGAAAGATAATATTCAGCACGATCACCGTCAGCATGACTGCAAGGCAGAACATGCCTGCAACAAGTTCTATTTTCTGCAGCAAGCGAGAAATCTTCAACGACAGCTGCAATACCCTCTTTTGCGTCATTTTTGCTCCAGTTCTTTTATATATCGCTCCTCCCGCCCTTCATGGACGGGAAGAACATCAATAAATCAAGTCTTAATCGGGAATGGACTGAATATCATTGTACAGGTCTACCCACTCGGGATTTCTTTTTAGAACCAGGGGAACTCTGTCCATAAAAGGTCTGGTATTGATATCATCGATGATGGTCATGCCATAGGATTTCACCTGATCCATCAGGGCATTCTCGTTATTCTGTACAATCTCATCTATCCGGTTTGCCTCAAAGGTAAAAACCTCTTCTATGATTTTCTGATCTTCCGGAGAGAGAGAGTTCCAGGTCGATTCGGCCATGATGGTTCCTGCTACTGCAAGCATATGCCTGGTGAGCATGAGATACTTCTGGACTTCATAAAATTTCATGGTAACAATCTGTGTGAGTGGATTTTCCTGGGCATCAACCACCCCCGTCTGCAGCCCCATGTACACATCACCGATGGGCAGAGAGGTTCCCACTGCATTGAAAATAGTGGCTATCTCGTTATAGGGAGGAAAGTTTACAACCCGCAGTTTGAGCCTGTTGAAGTCATCGAGCTTAACCAGAGGCTTGTTTCCGGTTACATTCCTGAACCCGAAGTTATAATGGTCAAGCTGTCTTACTCCAACAGCCTCACCAATCTCTTTCTTCAGATTTTTATAAAGCTGACTTTCTTTGAAATTATTCCAGTGAGCGTAACTCCTGAAGACATACGGTCCGAGAAGGACACCGGATTTCGGCAGATATTCCGAGGCACTGTCCAGGGGTGCCATATCCAGCTGCCCCATGATAACAGCCTGAACAGCATCGTTATAATTTGCATATGTACCGTTCGGGTAGATATTAAGCTCCAGTCGACCTCCCGATTTCTCCTTCAGCAGATCATTTGCTTCCAGCAGTGCAACATGCACTGGATGATCTGTAGCGAAAACATGCGCATACGACAGAACACGTTTTTCTGTTCCACCACTTTCACCTTTACCTCCGGCATACAGTGTCCCGGCAATAAGAAAACATACCAATACTAAACCCAGAATCCTCGTGATTGGATTTCTCATAAAACCTCCTGAATTGTCTAGGAATATCAGCTGATATTGAAATCATAGATCATAACCAGTTATTTGTCAACAAATTTAAATCATTAGTAAATGTATATAATGCAAGATATTATCTGTTTTCCTATATTTGTAGAACAAATATATATTACACTTAATATAGATTATACTCTTATTTGTCGACATATGAATTGCATTTTTCCGATAGTAAAACCTTGAGCATTTTTTACTCAAAGAGATCAGTCCGAGCATGACAAATAAAATAGCCGTACAATCGTGATATAAAGGGTATCTGGCGGAAGGAAAATAATGGCAGGTGTTCAGCCTCGCAGGCTGCCGACCGTCGGTGAGAACGTGCCCGAGATGTTAATCTGCATAAAAAATGCGGAGCTCTACCCTTTTCGTTCCCTGGAAGGTGTCGATATGCTCGACAATATTCCCGCCGGTAATGGGCTTCGTAAAACTCGGCCACCCGGTACCCGAATCATACTTGTCCGTCGAACTGAAAAGGGGCTCCCCCGATACTACATCCACGTAGATGCCTTCCTCGTGATTGTCCCAGTACTCGTTCCTGTACGGCGGCTCCGTACCGTTACCCCGGGCAACATCAAACTGCATCCCGCTAAGCTTCTACATTAATTCCTCATCCCCGGGTCTGACGTAGGCATTCCCGGCTGTTCCCGGAGGAGGCAGAACATCACCTGCAGCAGGGGCCATCATGGGATGCTCCCCGGTCTCCTGCGACCCGGCCACCAGGACAGGAAAAACCGCGGCAGCGGCAATAATACCGGCAAGAATATATATTCGCATGTTCATGCATACTCCTTTTACCCGAAAGTAAACGCATAAAATCTGAAATCACCATCAGCCTCAAGCCGCAGCAGCCGCTCTTCGGCTTCGTCAAACCCGGCCAGCCTGTAAAGACCGCTTTCAACGGGTTCAATAACTGTCTTTTCATCTGCATCCACACTGACGCGCACACGTCCCCCCTGGGTAAGGGGTTCGATTACCACATAGATCATCTTTGAGTAGAACCCGAGCTCAATTGCACCCTCGCCGCTGATCTGTATCGAGTCGGCCCGGATCAGCCACTCCCCCTCCAGAGCCCATTCGCCGTTTCCCGGAACCCGGTCAATTGAGTAGCGCATGGATTCATTTCTTTTGAGCATATCTTCGGAGAGAAAGCCCTCTGCACGGCGGTACCCCAGATAGGTTTCAGCTGTTCTGCTGTGAAGGCCTTCCCAGGCCGATGCTTCCGCAGTTTTTTCAGGCCTCATTCCGGCTTCTGCAAGGAGACTCCGGATAACCTTTTCAGAATTTTCATACTCGCCTTCGCCGAAATGAAAATATCTGATGGTTCCTTCCGCATCGATGAAGAAATGGGCCGGCCAGTATCGGTTGTTATAGGCCCTCCACTGTCTGAAATCATTATCAAGGACAACCGGCCAGCTTATACCCAGGTCTTTCATTGCCCTGGCCACATTCTCAGGGTCCCGTTCGAAGGCAAACTCGGGGGAATGAACGCCTATAATCTCAAATCCCTGATCCGCATAGGCCTCATACCAGGCGCGCAGGTAGGGCACTGTCCGTACACAGTTCACGCAGCTGTAGGTCCAGAAATCCACGAGAACAACCTTTCCTCGGAGATCCTCCATCTTCAGGGGCCGGCTGTTGAACCATTCTCCCTGGGTAACGATTTCCGGCGCAATACCGAAATCCTCAAGAATGCCCTTCTCCGACCGGTTTTCCAGACTCAAGGGCACAATCCCGCCGTCGGTTTCCATAGTCTCAGATTCCGGATCGGAACGCCTGTCCAGCGCTCGGCGTATAAACTCGGTGTTCTCGAAAGAGGTAAGGCCGCTGCCGTAATCCGGGAAAACATCCAGAACCATGGTCTGAAACCGCCGGTCCACACCCATGGCGATGGATATCCCGGCGACGATCATTACGATGCCGAAAATCCTCTGAATCCTGCCGGTGTTCGCCACCAGCTTCGGAACACGATTCAGCAGCCTGCGTCCTCCGAGCATGACGCCGAACATCGGGACCGCAGTTCCGGCGGAATAGGCAAACACAATTACGACTGAACCGCCGTCCACCTGCTGACTAACCGCAAGACTGATTACCGAGGCCATTATCGGTCCGACACATGGAGTCCATAGCAGCCCGAGACTTCCGCCCACCAGCAGCCCCCCGCCGAATCCGCTGCGCTGCCTTCCCTGTTTCCTGTTGCTTACTCTCGATACCAGAAGTTCAAAACGCTGCTGCAGCTGCGGAACGACAAGGACAGCGCCGAAAGTCAGTATCACGATTATCGCGACAATTCTCAGAACATCCGGCGGAACACTCAGTGCCTGAACCAGACTTGACAGCAGAAGCGTAAACAGGCTGAAGCTGATTACGAACCCGGCAACAACTCCCAGGGGCCTGCTTTTTCCGCCCATGCTGCCGGACAAGACAATCGGAAGAACCGGAAGTATGCATGGCGACAATATTGTAACAATGCCCGACAGAAAGGCGAAAAAAGCGAGTACCACCATCTTTACATTACCTTTACCTTGTTCAGGAACTCGGCTGTTCCGCCGCCGTTCCACTTGGTAACAGCATTTCCCTCGGGATCGATCTGTACAAAGGTATGCTGATAGGTGACTCCGTATTTCTCCTGGAGATCATCCGAGCTGTCATAGTCCACATAAACCAGGTAGTAATCCCTGATTTCGGCCTCATTCGCCTCAAAATCTCTCACCGCTCCCCTGCAGCTGGGACACCAGCTTGCGTTAAAAAAAAGCACAGTCGGCTTCTCGGCAGCGAGCTCTTGAGCGTGATCCAGGGACATGAAATCAACAATCGCATTGACCTCCGGCATCTCCATGGCTTCCATCATACCTCCTTCCATCGCATCGGCAGATTCGGACTGTCCTCCGCTGAATACCGGAAAGGATACGATTATGAGTACAAGCGCAATTACTGTAAACACTCTCATCTGTTTACCTCCTGTTTACGAAGGTAGGACCTGAACGTCACAGAAGTGTCACGGAAAAAGAAACTGTTTATAAATTGAGGATTAAAGAGGAAGGGATATAATGAAAACGGCCCCGCCGGATTCGGGACTTTCTGCAGTAATGCTGCCGCTGTGCATCTCTGCAACCTCCCGGGCTATGGCCAGTCCGAGCCCGGTTCCTTCAGAATCGTGACTGCGGCTTTTGTCCGACCTGTAGAAGCGTTCGAATATCTGTGGAAGATCCTCTTTACTTATGCCGGGTCCGGTATCGGCGATCGAGATCTCCAGCCCGCTGGCAGAAAGTTCAAGATTGATGCTGACCGAACCTCCCCGAGGGGTATTGTTTACAGCGTTCTCGATTATGTTCGTGAGCATTCTTTCAATAAGACCGATGTCTGCAGTCAGAGCGGGAATATCCGCTGCGGGATTATAACTTACATCAAGCTGCTTCGCATTAAAGCGCGGCCGCAGTTTCAGAACCACGTCCTGAATGAGTTCCGCCATGGAGAAGCTTATTTTCTGAAGGCTCACCTGCCGGGCTTCGAGCTTGGCGAGCTCAAACAAGTCTTCCACAAGCTTCTGGAAACCCGCGACATTCCTCAGCCCGACCTCAATTAGATCCCGTCGCTCATCCCCGGACAAGGACGCCTCTTTCAGAAGCAGGGTTTCCAGAGAGCCCCGTATCGAGGTCAGGGGGCTGCGCAAATCATGGGAAATGTTGGCTATCAGCTCACCGCGAAGCTTTTCGGCCTCCTGCAGCCAGCGGATGCCTGTTTCGATAGATTCCGCCATATCGTTGAACGCATAACCCAGGGCTGAAATTTCGTCGTCTCCTCCCATGCTGACCCGATGCTGCAGCCGGCCGTGCCGGAACGCAGTAACTGCTTCACTGAGCCGCCTGAGCCTGCTTGTCAGGACAAAGAACAGGCTGAGTCCGACAACAGCAGTCGCCGCAACAGCAACAATGAAGGTTATCAGCCCCGACTGCATGTAGTAACTGTTCCGCAGCATCTCCAGGGAGCTGTCGTAACTGCTGCCCCGCAGTATAACATAGACCCAGCCGTCTCTGCCGTTGATAGTCAGGGGTGCCGCGGAAAAGGGTTTTTGCACCCTGTTGTTGCGCGGGTCATCTCCCAGAATACTGCCGACGCCTTCGGTTTCAATAAATCTTCGAACAGGCGCAAGATCCACATTCAGATATCTTACCTCTTCTTCTATCTCAGAAAAATAGCAGAGTATATTGCCTTCATGATCGAGCAGATAGATCTCGACGGAGGGGTTCATCACCATCATGTAGTGAATCACCTCTTTTATATCTTCTTCGGCAAAATCCTCTGCAGTAAAGGATTCCAGCTCAAGGGCGATATTCGCCGCATATTCGCGGTTCAGCTTCTGTTCCACCTCCCCAAAAAGAAGCCGGGATGCCTCAAAGGCTATATACAGGCTGGTTGCCCCCAGGAGAAGAATCATTGCAAGAAAAAGAAGTGAGATTCTGGCATAGAAGGATTTCAGGAGCATTATTCCACCTCTGATTCCTCAGCAAAGCGGTAGCCCACGCCCCAGACAGTCAACAGGTACTCAGGATGAGAAGGATCGCTTTCTATCTTGTTTCTGAGTCTGTTTATATGGGTGTTCACCGTGTGCTCGTAACCCTCGAAATTATATTCCCAGACCAGATTGAGCAGATCGGTTCTGCTGTAGGCTCTGCCCGGATTTCTCGCAAAGAGACTGAGGAGTTCGAATTCCTTTACGGTAAGCTCCAGGGGATTCTGTCGTATTCTGCACCTGCGTTTGACAAAATCAATTTCCAGCTCTCCGATTTTCAGGATCCCGGGACTGCCTGCCGAAGCTGACTCTTCCGCCGAAAGTCCGCCCCGATTGACCCGCCGGAGAAGAGCCTTTACCCTCGCTGTCAGCTCCGGAATACTGAAGGGCTTTGTCACATAGTCATCAGCTCCGAGCTCAAGACCCAGAACCCGATCGATTTCCTCCGCCCGGGCCGTCAGCATCATTATCGGAGTATGTGCGTCTGTTTCTCTGATCCTGCAGCAGACGGATATACCGTCAAGTCCCGGGAGCATTATATCGAGAATAACCAGATCCCATCCTCCGGCGCGGACCGCTTCAAGACCCGATTTGCCGTCGTGGATTTGGGTCGCCTCCAAGCCGGCATCCTTCAGGTTCAGGGCAACGATGCCCGCTATTTCCCTGTCATCCTCAATTATCAGAATCTTTCCGGACGATCCACCGCTTCTCATGGTATGCCTCCGGTTTCAAATATACGCCAACGGAAGGATAAGAGAAAGATTTACTTTTGGTAATCCTGGTTCAGCAGCAATTCTGCCGGTCGGTCAGACTTATTCTATATCTTTGCCCTTTCTCTTTGCCTGGTACATCGCAGAATCTGCATTTTTGAGCAATGTTTCTATTTCGCTGCTTTCATCTGGATAAAAACTGACTCCCGCACTGACACTGACGGGTATTTCCGTCGCGCCAATGAATAAGGGTTTCTTGAGTTCCACAATCAATCTTTTTGTTACTTCCATTATCTGTTCGTTTGAAGATAGATCAGTCAGAGCTATAATAAATTCATCTCCCCCCATTCTGGCTTTCAGGTCTTTTTCTTTCAGGCTGTTTTCCATTCGAGCGGCAATACTTTTCAGGACCTCATCGCCGGTGTCGTGTCCGAAATTGTCATTAATTTCCTTGAACTTATCGATGTCAATAAAGACAAGTCCGATATTCTGGCCGGCAGAATCTGCTTTATTTTTCAATTTATTGAATTCTTCTTCAAAACATTTCCTGTTTGCCAGTCCGGTCAATTTATCATGATGGGCTTGATATTCAAAACTCTTTATTAAATAGACTACAACGGTAATAAAGCTGCCGAAGAGCACGGTCATTAAAATGATATTGGCCAAAAACAGATTCCTGTGCTGTGCCATTTCTTCCTGCATAACATGATCATCATAGACAATACCGACTACATAAGAATTCCAGCCCTGCTCGGATTCCCTGTTACTGATCAACGCAGGGAAAAATCGATAGCTGTGCTGTATTCCATCAATATTTCTTGTACCCTGCTGCATGACGTTCTGTATAACCGCCTGCCGTGCCAGCTCCTCTTCAAACTCAGGAACATCAGGGTTCAAATACGGCCGTTTGCTGTTTCTCAGCTTGGCAACGCCATGGCGCAGGGGCTCTACGCTGTAAAAGCCTATATCTTCAACCATCTCGTATTGTTCTGTTAGAGAAGTCGCATCCTTGAAAAGGTTCAGGCTTTGAAAGGAGGGATATTTATCCTCAATACTCACACTGAGTTCAAACAGGTATTGATTGTCCGGGCTCGGCATATAACTGTATTTTTTTATTTCTCCCGCCTGGGTCGAAAGATCAATCCTGTCAACTTCAAACTGATTCCCGGCCATTCTTTCCCTTACAATGGTTGCAAAACTGCCGAATTTTGAGAAATCGAGGCCCAGATCCTTTTCATAGGTGGTCCGAATTATCTTTAAATCCTTATCGACGATATAAATATCATACCCGGCAAAACGTTCCTGCATCTCGGACAGATCCCACCCCATTACATCGGGGTTCTCTCTATACTTTTCCAGCATCTGCTCAGAGTACTCCCTCATCTCCCGATTCAGCTGATGCTCGGCGATCTTATAGGCATTATCGATATAGCTTACGGTCTGCAGAATATTCTTTTCCACCAGCAGCTGCTGACTGCCGTACTTGTCTTCCACTACCTGACGAATGTTCCTGTATTGTGTCGAGAAAATAGAGACCATTATTACAGCAAGGAGAATTATTATTAAATACTTGAACCTGCTTAAGAACTTCTCCAATTTGCTTACTCCAAAAACCGGTGTTGGTGAGGGTTTTCCCATGATAGGAAAAATTATCCTGACAATCAACGTCCTGTTTGGAAGAAATTGACAGAGTAAAGAAAGAAGGGCCGAGCAGTATGGAGGGTAGCCGAACTGAACAAATACAAGCTTGACGGTGACCGTTAAAAACGGTGAAAGGAATCGATCTCTGTTTCTATTCAAAAATACACGTTTCAATATTGACACCCGCCCCCGTCTTAATAGATGCTGTTTTCATGTCTGAAAAGCAGGATGATCAGTTTTATCTCTACGATCTTCAGGTAGAAACTGTCCGGAGTGAAAAAGATTTCATCTGTTCCCACCAGGAAGGAGTCAATTTCCAGGTGATCGGTGAGAACCTGGTTTTTCCCAAGGAGACGCAGTTCTCCCTCTACGCCCTGGCGGCTATCCTCCCCCTGATTCCCGCCAAGCAGCGGGAGACCGCGGGGACCGACTGGATGACAACGGACAGCGATATCGCCTGTCCCGATCCCAACTGCGGGGCACGCTTCCGCATTACCCGGATTGCAAAACGGAGCTTCAGACATTCCGAATGCACGATTGTGCCGCTCACCCCGAATACAAACGACTGAAAACGGAGTACCCAATGAACACCCGCTACACCCTGAAAAACGGCTACAGCTTCAGCAGAATTATCAACGGCGGATGGCAGCTCTCCGAAGGTCATGCCCTGAAAAGCGCCATCGAAAAGCAGGATGTGCTGAAGGCCTTCCACGAGCTGGTTTCCCGGGGATTCACGACTTTTGACTGTGCCGACATCTATACGGGTGTGGAGGAGTTTTACGGCGTTTTTCTCAAAGAACACCTGGCCGCCGGGGGCAACCGGGAGGATATTCAGTTCCATACCAAGTATGTTCCGGACAGATCCGTTCTCGCGGAACTGAATCCGGAGGACATCAGAAAAGCCGTCCACAGCAGTCTCCGGAAACTCGGGGTGGAACAGGTGGACATGGTCCAGTTTCACTGGTGGGAGTATGATGTACCCGGATATCTGGAAGCCTTGTACGAACTGCAGAAACTTAAGGAAGAGGGAAAAATCTCCCAGGTGTCTCTGACCAATTTTGATACCCACCGCACCAGAGAAATACTTGAATCCGGAATAACAATTTCCAGCATGCAGGCCCAGTATTCCCTCCTGGACCGGCGGGTGGAAAACACCATGCAGGCATACTGTAAAGAGCAGGATATCGCCCTGCTCTGCTACGGGACCCTGGCAGGGGGATTCTTAACGGATCGCTGGCTGGGACAGCCGGACCCGCCGCGGGACCTGGATAATCGCTCCCTGGTTAAATACCGCATCATCATAGACGACTTCGGCGGGTGGGAGGCGTATCAGGAGCTCCTGCAGATACTGGAGGAGATGAGCGGCAGATACGACTGCAGAATCGCCAATATAAGTACCGCCTATATACTGCAGAAGAACGCCGTGGGGGCGGCCATTATCGGGACCCGCAGCAGCAGACATGTCGAGGCGAACGGGCAGACCCTTGCGCTGCAGCTGGAACGGGAAGATGTGAAAAAGATCGATGCCTTTCTATCCCGCCATCCCGGTCCGAAGGGCGAACCCTTCGAACTGGAACGGTCGGAAGACGGTCCCCACATAAAGGTCATGCTGCGGAACCTGAACAAAAAATCCTGACCCCTGTCTGCCTTATTCGTGCGCTCTGCCCCAGCCGGTAATTACGGCAAAGAGCAGAACGAAGAAAAGTATGACCGGATAAATCATCCCCTTTGCTATGCTCACGGGATCCAGTCCGGAAAGCGCGACAGAGATAAAAACAAACACGCTCAAGAATGGGATGACCACGGGAATCGTATTCACGAAACCGTCGAGAAGGTTTGCCCGGCGGTAGGGATGAAGCCCCTTCTTCATACCGATTTCATTCACCACCGGGCCGAAGGTAAGGATCGCCGCGCTGGTAACGCCTCCGAAGATCATGCAGGTAACACAAGAACCGAGAGTGATCGCCAGTTCGGTTCCCCGATCGGTTTTGGCAAAGCCGGAGTTCAGAATAGCCGCCACCATCCGGTCGATAGCCCCTGCTGCCTCGAGCACACCCATAATCCCGAAAACCGAAATAACCAGGGTAACCGTGGACATCATGCTGGACACGCCGGAGGGAAGAAACCCGGAAACATGGTTTCCCAGTTCACCGGAGGAGGCGAAGAGACTCTCCAGGCTAAAGATCCCCGAGACCAGCCCGGTAATAGTACCGACCACAAGTCCGACGGTAATTGCTTTGAAGAGGTCCCTGGTTTTAACCGCAGTATACAGCAGCCCGACCACCGGTATCAGCATTACAAGCCGCAGAGGATCGCCCATGGTTTCGACGTCCGCAGCGACGTCTCCGCCTCCCCCGAACAGGGCGAAGAGAACGAGGGCAATTATACCTGCAACAAGGGAATACCTGAAACGGGATGCCACTACCCCCGCAATATCCGCGGGCTCGCCGTTTTTAAACTGCTGGGTAGCAGCGGAGGCAATGGTTGTATCGGAGATGGGTGCGAGGTTGTCGCCAAAGATACAGCCCGATGTTATTGCCCCGGCAAGCAGCGCGGGATTGGCTCCCAGCACCGTACCGGCGGCGAAGAATATGGGGTAGGCGGCGAACATCGTTCCGATGGATGACCCGGTGGCGGTGGAAATGACACAGCAGGAAAAAAATACGAAGGCCACAAAGGTCCCGCCGGTCAGGTTCATTCTGTGAGCCAGCCAGACAAACCCCTCCGAGGCATTGCTGTCTTTCATCATCTGGGAGAACATCCCGATAATAAACAGGATTACGATAATGGTCACCGAATTGGGAGAAGCAATTCCGGAAAATACGCTCTTCCAGTAGGCGCTGTAATTCTTTACGAAAAGTCCGCCGATGATCAGCCCCAGGAATCCTCCCATGGCCAGGGCATGCATGTCATAGGACAGAAACACCAGAAAAAGCAGCACGCAAAAGACAAAAAAAACTGCCAGGGGAATAAAGGCCATTCCCCAACCGCCGCGAAACTCCAATCGTTCTTTTTCCATAAAACCCTCATTAATAATCTTTCAGGAAGTGATCAGCCAAATGCGGCCGGTACAACGAGCTTAGTATACAGGATGTTCCGGGAAACGCGAAAGTCGGAATTCTGCTGTTTCTATGGAAAATAACACTTTTTTCAGCTTTTTTCACAGACCAGGTCGATGAGCGCAGATCCCGCGGCCTCGCTAAGAGACTGGGAACGGTGACCGACAGCGGCGGGGCCTTGTCCGTATTGATTAAGTACTGTCCCGAATCGTGGGGATGGATCGCGATTAACTGTAGATAAATAAATGGATTATCCGTTCCGCTGTTCCGTATCCGGTGAATTTTTCCCTTTTTGCGGGGTAACCCGGCTAAAAGAGCTTCTTATCCCCACGATTCAGGACAGTACAGTAAGACGACTAAAAGCCTTCGCGATTTTTTACTCCCAAGGAGATTCTGATCAGGGAAAAGAGAACAAGGACCAGCCCGGAAACACGAAAAACCAGAGGTGATCCCAGGGGTAAAAGATCTACAGCGGCCCCTCCCGCGAGATACGCCAGGGGCGTCAGGATTCCGCTGGCTGCCTCAAGAATACCCTGTCGGCGCCCCTTGGTATGGGCTTCACCCAAAAGTTGAACCACCGCCACCGTGTGAAGATAGACGGATGCGACGGCGAACCCCAGAACAAAGGCCCCGATAAAAAGCAGCCAGATCCTGGGATGCGCGGAGAGCAGCGAAGCCCCCAGCGCGATCAGTCCCGTAAGCAGACCGAAGAGATAGCCCCCCCGGGGACACTCATTCCGAAGAGGGAAACTCCGGGATGCATGTACCCGACCGCGGGCCAAAGAGGCGAGAATACTGCCGGCAAGCACCGAGGCGAAGAGATAGCCCACGTAACTCCGGGCAAGCTCAAGCCGGTACTGAATGTAAAAGGGGAAGCTGACCATAAAGAGGGGCAGCATAAACTGATTCAGAATGAAAAGGTCAACCCCGGCGCCCCTGCGGTTCAGGGCAGCCAGCTCCCGTACAATTTCTCCCGGCCCGGGCCAGCGCGGTGCTTCCCGGGGAGGGGGAAGGCTGTTCCGGGGTTCGCGTATCAGAAGTTCGCTGAAACCGCTCAGGGTAAATCCGCAGCCGTTCAGAAAAAGCAGGGCGGGGAATCCCAGGAGCATCAGTGCGAGGCCTCCCAGCCCCTGCCCGGCGAGGCTGGCCAGATGATTGACGGCGGTGCGCAGGGCAAGCCGGTCCCGTCGGGGCTTATCATGGCGCAGGGGCAGATCCGTAACCAGCGAGACCACTGCAGGCTGGAAGAATGCCTGCATGCTTCCCATTATCAGTACCAGCAGAACAAGGAGCAGAGCGCCTGCTCTTCCGGCTAAGGCTTCCACCCGGGGCAGGAGCCAGGCGCTGCAGCAAAGGGCGGTTCCGCGGATAATATCGCTGGCCGCCAGAATCTGCGGCCGGGATCTTTGGTCGGCAAGGACACCGGCGGGATAGCTTAAAAGGAGCATGGGAATAAAGGCCGCGGCCTGGGCGATTCCCAGAACCAGGGGCGATACAAAGCGGCTTGAAAAATAGATCATCAACCCCACCAGAAAAAGGCTGTTTCCCAATGCGGAGACTCCGTTGCCCGCCAGCAGCAGGCCGTAGCCTCCGGAGGATAAAAATGCTGATCCTTTCACAGGGCTTTCCGCAATCGGGATAAATGATATAGCCTGTCAACGACAGCAGTCATACAGGGGGCATCGGCAGGATGGCAACACACCAGGAAGGGGTCGCCGAATACTATAACCGCAACACCCGGCGCTTTCTGCGTCTCGGCCGCGGAGGCGCTCAGCTTGCTATCCACCGGCCGGTCTGGGCCCCGGAGGTGCGCAACGCCCGGCAGTCGGCACTCTACATAAACCGCCGCATCCAGGAACATATCGCTGCCGTCAACGCCGAAGAGATCCTCGACCTGGGCTGTGGCGTCGGGGGCAGCATGATCGATCTGGCCTCTTCCCTGGGCGGACGTTTCGCAGGGGTCACCATCAGCCGGGAGCAGAAACGGCTCGGCGACGAGATTATTCTGAAACAGGGCTTTCAGAATCGGATCCGTATATTTGAGGGTGATTTTTCCGACCCCGGGGTTTTCCGGCTCTTCCGGAATCAGCAGATAATCTATGCCGTCGAAAGCCTTGTCCATCTTCCGGAAACAAGCGATATTACCGGCTTCATCACCGATAGTCTCGCCCCGGGAGGACGCTTTATTATCTGCGACGACATGCTCACCCGGGAGGAGGAGTCCCTGGGAGAGAAAGAAAAATCGCTCCTCGCTGCGTTCCGCCGCTGCTGGCACGCCCCGGGGATCCGTCCGGCCGCCGAGTGGATCAGCCGTTGTACGGAGGCCGGGCTCGAATGCCTTTCCGCTGAGGATTTTACCCCCTGGTTGAAACTCTTCCGGCCCCGGGATATCACCGCCGCCGCGGCAGCACCATTTCTGCGTTCCTCCATCAGACCCTGGGCCGAAAACATAGTCGGAGGAACCGCCCTGCAGCATATGCTCCTGCGGGGTGTTACTCAGTACCGGTTTCTGGTATTCAGAAAACCCTAGCGCCATTTCCCGCCTCCGGACCTCCCGCCAGATCCCGCAGCAGGAAGGCCAGCTCGGCCATATCAGGATGTTCCCCGTTTATCTCCTTTGGAACGAAGCTGCGGGAAAGCCAGGCATAGGGGAGGTTATCAAGAATTCCCGGCCGGCGGCTCAGGAAATGGACCGGTACCGAGTACGTTGAGTCCCGTTCGCTGATCGGAATCCGGGGCTGATGATCCCCGATAATTATCGCCAGGGCCCCGTCCTCCACATAGCGGTTCAGGTATCCCCGGATGGACTGCAGGGAGTAGCTTATTCCGGCGATAAAGCCTTCAGGATACTCACTGCCGGAGAGCCAGTTATTGTCAAAGCGCCGCAGATAGCCCCGGGAAAAAACGGATCCGTCCCCCAGAAGCTCCCAATCCGGAACATATTCAGGGATTACCTCGAAGGGGACATGGCTGGAAACCAGAGTGTAGACCGCAAACACCGGCTGTTCGAGCTCTTTAAGCAGTTCACCGCTCCGATAGAGCAGGAACTGGTCCGGCATTGCCCCGAAGGAGACGAATGGCCCCTGGTAGTCAAAATCATGACGAAAGAGATAACGGTCAAAACGGTAGAAGTTTCGCCACTCTTCACCCGCCTGGCTGGTGCCGGGAGCCGCAAGAAGCCGGAAATAGCCGGCCTCCTCGAAAAAATGGGTCAGGTTGCGCCCCCCCGATGCGGGCAGGCTGTCGTAGAGCTCCTGCTTGTCGATCTGGATTCCCGTCAGGATCGTCGCGTCCGCCAGCCAGGAGCGGCCGCCGAAGGCGGGGGAACGCATGAACCCGGAACGCATCTGCCAGCCTTCGGCCTCGAGCTCCCGGTCCAGGATCGGGTAGAGACTTGTCCGAACCTCCCGGTAGGAGGGATTCGAGAAGAGGGTGTGACCATAGCTTTCGATAATGAAAATATGCACGTCAGCGTCGATAAATACCGCCTCTTTCGGGATGGATACCTCGGGTATCGTGCTCTCTGCGGAAGAGAGCACCGGTACCGCTTCGGTGTCGGCTGTTTCCGCGAGGATGACGGAGGGGACCTCCCCGGGTATCAGCACGAGCTGCAGGGCGGCGCCGATCAGCAGCAGCGGAATCCATCCTTCGTCCAGGGCTTTCAGAACACGGTGCAGCCAGCCGGAGAGCAGCCGGCCGAGTACGAGGACGACAAGAAAGAGAACAACAGAAAGAAGGACGGTCCCGGCAAAACTCATCCAGAAGTCGCTGCCGCTGAGCATGGAAACCAGTCCCGACAGATACCGCAGATCATGGACGGGGGAAAAGCGCTCCCGGTAAAAATAGCGGTAGAAACTCTCGCCGGCGTTCCACAGGAGCAGCCAGCCCAGAATCGGAACACCCAGACGGCTCAGCCAGCCCAGGGGTCTTCTCCGGGAAGCGATAAAAAGGATCATAACCAGCAGCAGCTCCGGGACCGGTACAAGAGAAAGCAGCCCGGCCCGCGGATAGTCCGGGGAAAACCAGCGGAAGGAGCCGGTAAAGAGCAGGATAATAAAAATTGCGCCAAAGTCTTTAAGCTTCCCCACTGCTTCTCTCCCAGCGGCGGGCATAGATATCTCCGCTTCGGCTCCCGTCTTGAAGGGAGCCCAGCAGGATCCGCAGTTCCGCAGCATTCATCCAGTCCCCTGAAATAAAGCGCATGGACTCACCCCAGGAGACAGTATAGCGATACTCTGCGACTGCCTCCAGCTGATCGATCACCTGCAGGGCTGTTTCGGCAGAGGCTGGCAGGTACTCGAAGCTGAGAGCCTTTAAAGGTTCCCCGGTCCCGGCAAGGACTTTCATCTCATAGCCCTCCACATCGATCTTGACAAAATCCGGCTCCCCGAAGCTGCGCCGGAGCTCATCGAGGGTAACTACTTCCACGGGCTCCCCCTCTTTCCAGCGAAGGCCGTCGAAGAGGGGGTCCTCACTGACCCTGGCCACCCAGTCGGGGGCCAGACTGCTCAGGGTGGGATACTCTCCGCAGACATAGAGCGGGGTCCTTCCCGGCGCTTCACCGGCGGCGGCGAAAACCAGATCGACTCCCCTGCGCCGACCGTACCAGAGGGAGAGGAGACCGGTACACCCCGGCTGCGGCTCGACGGCGACGACCCGGGCTCCCAGGGAAAGCAGGGGGGGGATGCGATTACCGAGGTGAGCTCCCACATCGAAGACAAGACTGCCCGGGATGACAAAACCGGCATAGAGCCTCTTCATGCGGCGAAAACGGAAGGGCAGACGGTAATACATAAAAAAGGACCTCAGCAGTCCCCGCCAGGCAGGTCCCGCGGCGAGCCGGAACTCCCCGGCACGGAGGATGCACTCCCAGAGAAAAGAAACCAGGATCAGGGCCGCGGCGAACCAGCCGTACACATTGATGATTACGGACGCTCCGGGTATCCCGGCGGTAAAACCGGGGACAAGATGGGGAAAAAGTGCAGCCCCGGCAGCGAACTGGGCAAGGGCGGCCACGTTCCGGGAAAAGTGCGCAAAAGGCTTCGACGAGGGGACAGGCAGGGGCAGAACAAGAAAGAGGGCCCCGAAGAAATACCGGGCCGCACCGATGAGAAAAACCGGATGGAGCGCGTTGCTGTTCTGCGCCAGAGCCCGGCCGATAAAAAAAAGCGCCAGCGCATCGCTCTCCCGGTCTACAAAGGCGCCAAACTCCCGTTCCACTTCGCCGGAGGAAATGCGCCGGGCGAGCATTCCGTCGAGAAAGTCGAAGAGCAGCCCTGTACAGATCAGTACGAGGGGGATCCACCCCGGCACCGACTGCCCTTCCCATACAATGAGCCCGGAAAGGACGGCGAGGAAACGCAGCAGACTTACCTGATTCGCCGGTCTCTTCAGTGCCGCCGGGAGGGATAATTCCAGTTCGGACAACTGCAGCATGAAGCCGTAAAAAAGAAGAACCGTCCCGATTACCAGCCAGTACCATCCGCTGAGAAAGGCCGACAGCAGCACAACTCCAAGAAGCAGGGGGAACCAGAGGCGGGTCATTATCGAGAATGGGGCCATGGCCTGCGGCGACAGGACCCTGGAAACAGATTCCATAGGGAAAAAAATACCCCCCGGAGCCATAAAAGAACAGTAAAAAACCGCGGCACTGCCTGTGACTCCTTGCCCCGCGATAATTGTTATCAGTATTATTTATATTGTGAAAAAATGCCGGGTACTGCTCACCTTCGCCCAGAGCATCGACGGAAATATCGCCGCCCGGAACGGCGAATCCCGCTATATCTCGGAATCAGGCAGTTTGTCCCTTGCCCAGGACCTGCGAAGAAGCCACGATGCAATCCTTGTGGGTATCGGAACGGTGCTGAAGGACAATCCGCTCCTCACCTGTCGGAGTCACCCGGAGGAAACTCCCCTGCGGATAATCCTTGATTCTGGTCTGCGGCTGCCGGAGGACTCCCGAATCGCCGCTACGGCCCCTGCGGTTCCGACCATGCTCTTTACCTGTGGGGAGAACCTCGATTCGGACCGCGCAGCCCGGCTGAGGGCGACGGGCGTCGAGATTACGGCAGTACCCCGCCGGGAATCAGGACTTGACCTGGGGGAGATTCTCAGCAGGATCGGGGAACTAGGGTTGGAGAGCCTGATGGTCGAAGGGGGTTCCGGGGTGCTGAGCGCTTTTGTTACACAACAGCTCTGGGACCGGATGCTCGTGGTGACATCCCCGATAATTCTGGGGCCCGGGATCGGTCCCTTCGACGGGGCGGGGATTCTCAGTCTCAATCAGGCACACAAGCCCCGGGTAAATGAGATCCGCATAATAGACAATGAGGTAGTCTGGGACCTCTCTCCGGCGGGAAAGTCCGGGGAGTCAGCATCATGAGCGCCCCCGGCTGCAGGGCCCTCTACTTCACCGCTCCGGGGAAAATCGAAATCCGCGAAGAACCCCTTCCCTCCCCCAAAGAGGGAGAACTTGTCCTGCACAGCTGCCTTCAGGGCATCAGTCCAGGAACCGAACGACTGATGTTCACCGGGGACTTTCCCCAGGGAATGCAATCCGATCCGGCCATGGACGGATTCTCGGGGAGCTTCGACTACCCCTTCCGCTACGGTTATATCAATGTGGCAGCGGACGATACCGGACGAAGATTCTTCGCCTTCCGGGACCATGTTACCCGTTTTACCGCCCGTCCGGAGGAACTGATACCTCTGCCCGACTCAATGAACAATGAAACGGCCCTGCTGATTCCCCATACCGAAACGGCCCTCTCCATAGTACACGATCTTAATCCCCGTCTCGGAGACAGGATTCTGGTAAGCGGCGCCGGCATAGTCGGAACCCTGACCGCGGAGCTGCTCGAGCGGTACCAGGGCTGTACTGTAACAGTGGTCGATCCCCTCCCCGACAAGGCCCGGTTCTTCGACAAAAAAAGGATCGCCTTCTTTACCAGCACCGGGGATGTCCCCGAATTCGGAAACTTTGACGCAGCGGTGGATGCGTCGGCTGCTCCGGCAGGCCTTCAGAGCTGTATCGACGGAGTTGGATTCGAGGGCCGCGTGCTTGCAGCCAGCTGGTTCGGCGACCGGGAGGTCGGACTGAATCTGGGAAGGAACTTCCACCGAAAGCGGCTCAAGCTCATCAGCAGTCAGGTATCCCGCATCGGGTCTTCCCTTGGATCCTTGTGGAACAAGGAGCGTCGCATGCATCTAACCCTTCAGATTGCAGAGAGTATGCAGCGCCGGGACCTTGTAACGCACCGATTTCCCTTGTCCCGGGCAATCGATGCGTTTACTCTTATAGATACACCAGACGAGAGTTTCGGCCTGATCGCTCTCGACCCGGAGGAGTAGATGTTTTTAGTCGGAGTCAACGGAAGTTTTTCGGCCGTCCACTCGCTTGTTGGAGATTTTGAGGAGGAGACGGTTCCCCATTCTCACCGGTACCGTCTGGACTGGTCCTTCGAAATTCGGGAACTCGATGAAAACGGTTTCGCCCTGGACATCAGCCGCTTACAGGCGGCCCGGGACGCTCTGTTTCGAGAGCTTGATGGAAAAAATCTGAATAAGGACAGCTACTTCCGGGACAAGCAAACCAGCCTGGAAAACCTCTGCATGTATATTGCAGAGCGCCTCACGAAGCTGCTCAAACTTGACCAGGCTGATCGCCGCAGGATTGATACAATGGAAATTCGGGTTTGGGAGAGCGACGACGCCTGGGCCGGATACCGGTCCAGCGTTTCCAAGGGGTGACGAATATGACTTCAGATTATCTGACAGACTCATTGAATCAGCTTGATCCTCCCCGCAGCATGGGGAATGTCACCCTCATTGCCACGGCGGACCTTCCCTCCCGCTTTGGGGAGTTCAAGATTGCCGTGTTCTACGAGGAATCAACCGGCAAGGAACACAGCGCGATCTATCGGGGCGAACTGAAGGGCGCCATCGATCTGCCGTGCCGGGTCCATTCCGAATGCCACACAGGGGACATATTCGGCTCCCTGCGCTGCGACTGCCGCAGTCAACTGGAGACAGCCTTAAGCTATGTCGGCCGCCGGGCCCAGGGGGTGGTGCTGTATCTGCGGCAGGAGGGACGCGGCATAGGTCTTGGGAACAAGATAAAGGCCTACCGCCTTCAGGAAGCCGGTCTCGACACCGTTGAGGCTAATATGGCCCTCGGGTTTCCTCCGGAGGCCAGGGAATACAGGATCGCCGCGAACATGCTGCGGCTGCTGGGGGTAAAGAGCATCAAGCTGCTGAGCAACAATCCCCACAAATTCGACGGCCTTGCCAAAGAGGGAATAGAGATTACCGGACGCATTCCAATCATCATTGAACCGAACCAGCATAACCGCCGCTACCTGAAAACAAAGGCGCTTAAGATGGGACACGACCTGAACGGAAGCGTCAGGGACATTACCCCTGGGACTTTTCGGGAGACGACTTAACCGCTGCGAAGGATTCCAGCCACTCCAGCCCACGAGTCATTGACTGTTGCCAGTGGTCAAAATCATTCCAGCGCTTACGGGCTTCCCGGGAAATCTCTTCTCGCCGGGGACTATCCCGCAGCAGATCTTTCAACAGGCTGCTCAAGACCCGGTTATTGGACGGGGATACAAGAAAACCGTTTTTCCCCGAATCGATAATTTCTGACGCGCCCCCGGATGCGGAAGCGATGGTAACGCAGCCCGCCCCCAGGGCCTCCAGGTAGACGATTCCAAAACCCTCGTGATCCGAAGGCAGGCAGAAGATGGCCGCCCGCCGGTAGGCCTCGCACAGTTCGCTGTCCGTCAATCTGCCGCAGAACTCCACTCTCCCGGCCAGCTCCGGACGTCGGGCAAGTCTGCGCAGCCGGGCCGCGTACCTGGAGTCAGATTCAGCACCGGCAATACGGTAGCGCCACGGGGGGAGCTTCTTTTCCCTTCCAGCGCAACGGGCCAGGGCCATCAGTACGCGGTGGATTCCCTTGCGGGGAATCAGATTTCCAACGCTCAGGATGTTCAAGCCCTCTTCGGCCGGAGCGGGGGAATCCTCCCGGCAGGGAACTTCTTCCCTTCCCGGATAGACAACCTGCCCTTCCAGGGAGTTACCGCAGAGCTTTTCAGCGGAGCATCTGGTGGCCCGGCTGTTGAAGATATGCGCGTCCATGGCCTGCAGAAAGCGCCGTTCCTGCCGTCGGTGGCACAGTTTTGAAGGAAAAGGGAGGTCCTCATCCACGGCGAGGTGGTGAACGACCCCGACGCAGAGAGGGCCCCCGTCGCCAGGAATAAAATCCGGGTGGCAGAGTTCATCGATCAGGAGAAGATCGTAGGCCTCAAGCCCTGCGGGACTGAAGCGGGAACCGGGATAAACCGAGATAAACTCCGCCTGATGTCCCCGCATCCGGGCACAGCGGAGCAACTCGCGATCGTAGCGATATCCCCCGGAAAGCTGGTCCGGAGAACCGTACACAACACATCCCAGGCGCAACCGTTTTACCAGGAGAATTTTTCCTCTTTCACGGCAGATCCGGGAACTCCCAGGGATCTCAGTGCCCGGCGCATGGTTTTTCCGAAACCTTGGGGTCCGCAGATAAATACCCTCGCGTTCTTCCGGTCCGCTTCCGGGATCAGATCCGCCAGAGACTCAAGATCGATACGGCCGAAGCGGTGCTGCTCCCCGTCCGGCCCCTGATTGGTGTAATGGATCCTCAGATCCACCTCGCCCTTTCCGGATAAATCGATGATCTCCCGGGCGGCATCCAGGTCCCGGACTTTCTGAACTGACCAGATTAGCCGGATCGGATGCTCCTCCCGCAGCTTTCTGTCCCTGATCATGCTCAGGAAAGGGGTTATACCGATTCCGCCGGCGATACAGTACAGGGGCGTTCCGGGGGCCATACCGGCGAGATGGAAATGACCGTAGGGGCCATCAAAGAGAACCCTGGTCGAGAGGGGAGCATTGGGCATTTCCGAGGTAAAATCCCCGGATTTTTTTACGATTATTTCCACCTCATCATCAGGAGGACTGGCAACAGTAAAGGGATGCTCCTCCCTTCCAGGCTTGTCGCTGACAAAGGAGAAATATCCGAACTGCCCCGGGCTGCGCCGGGAAAGCGGACCGTTGCTCCGGAAACGGAAGGAATTTATCTCCGGCGACAACTCCCTCACCCTTTCCAGTTCAAGTTCGAAGGCCCTGCGCGGGCGAATCAGCTTATGCCAGACGTAGGCAGATAAACAGAGGGCTCCCCAGCCCAGGGTCACGAACTTCAGGGCCATGGTCCCGGTGCTGGATGCCAGATACACATGAGCCACCGTAAGAATTCCGGCCAGAGCGAACAGGTTGTGCCCGGTTTTTGCACGGCCGTAGGGCACACTCTTCTTCCATTTCTTTGCCCGTCCCTGAAGGACCAGGAGTGCAGCGGGCATCAGCAGAACAAAGATAAGGAGGGCTGCGAATCCGAGACTACTCTGCAGGCCAGGTCCCGAGTAAATCAGAATGCTTATATACTTGATGATGAAATGGATCAGAATTAATCCTCCCAGGACCATCCCCATCCTTCCGTGGAAAGCCAGGAGCTTATCCTGGGCAAAGTACTTTTCAATAAAGCGAAGTCGTGCAGACAGCAGAAACTGTCCCATAAACAGGATATACGCCAGAGCCCCGGTAATTATAGAAAGATTGTAGAGCTCGAAAAGTGCGGTAAAGGAGTAGAGGTTACCGACAAAATAGAGGGCGGTGAAAAACAGGGGCAGCAGAATGTAGATGCCGAGAAGAACCACCCCTCCGCCTCGAAGCCGCCCGGTCATTAGAAGAGCGCCCTCAAGCGACGGACAATATCGTCAGTTATACCGTCTATATTCGAGTTCTTCGAGGCAGAGGTTATAGAATCCACCTTAACCGGGGGATCCCATTCGGTTATCTGTGTTGTGTGGATAAGCACGTTATCATCGTACTCTGCCACCGAGTCCAGCCAATCCAGTACCCAGGGACGAACCTTGGCCTGCACCCCCGAATTGGTTATAAAAACCGCTGTAAAATCCCTGGGATCAAGGCCATCCAGTTCCTTACGCTTGTGATCCACCACGGTTAAGTACACCGAACCGTCATCCAGTTTTTTCACCAGAGTATCGACAAGACGATCCTTATACCGGGTATTCTCAAGGGCAATCAGTACCGTGCGTGGCGCCTGGGGGTTCCCGAAGGTCTCGGCTGCACTCAGGGCTGTACAGACCACCAGGAAAAGAAACAAGGATAAACTACATACTTTCATTGCATTTCCGTCCTTGATTGAATTTTAGGACGCGCGAAGCGGGGAGTCAATATCTGACATCTAAATACCAGCGGATAAGATGGTCTCGCCATGGACCGGTAGTGCGGAGCCGCCCCTAGTCCTCCGGCGCCAGCCTGAGCTGATAGAGGGCAATCAAACCCAGAGCCAGAACCATCCCCAGGAGCTGTACGGGACCCAGAGGCTCTCCCAGAAGCAGGAAACCCCAGAGCATGGTCAGCATGGGCTGTACAAAACTGAAGTAATTCGCAAAAAAGGTCCGTGGAAAAACCTTGAAGCGGTTGAGGCTGCTACACTGGAATGGGTAAGCTGGTTCAACAACAAGCGACTTCTTGAACCGTTAGGATATATGCCTCCGGCTGAGTTTGAGACGGCATATTATAATCAACTGGAAGACATCGCCATTGGCCTGTAGTCACAAGAAACAGTCTCCGGGATTTCCGGGGCGGTTCAGTTTCTGCTACGCATCCGATCTTTTTTCAGAGACCGAAAATATTGCACCCCATTGAGATGAACAACTAATCTCACTGCCAGGCTCGGTCGTGGGATGCAGAACTATTCGGCTTTGAACAGCTTGACAGCTTTTATCGCGGCAATTATTACCCACAGAATTGAACCAACAGTCATACCCAAAGTAACTATCACCATGGGAATCTCCATAACTGGGGTTAATTTACCACTGGAAAACTGGAACAATGCAATCCGGGCAGAATAAAAAACACAAAAACCGGCGAAAAACAGTACGCAGGCATTAACGAATGTCCGTAGCATCCTTACTGCTAGTTTTTGTCCCCTTTTTGCAATCAGTTCCTCAAACATTGTGATACTGATCAGGCCATTATCATTGTAAACCAAGGCAGTACACAACATGATAATCCAGACAAAAATATAACGAAGCAATTCCTCTGTTGCAGGCAGCGAGACCTTCACCAGGCGTGAGAATACCGCGAGATTGGCAATCAATACCGTCCCAAAAACCGCCAAGCCTATGGCAGTGCTTAAAATCTTTTCAGAGTTTATACTGTGTTCATTATTCCTCATTCATGCACTCCCTAGATATTTACCCCATTAATCAAGCATGGCAACAACCCGGATCTGTGCTCCATCTGCATTCTGCAGATTCAGCGGCAGGGCTGCGACCTTTACGCGTACAACCTTGATTTTATGAAGGTTACAGAGATACTCGATCATGAGAATATCGTTTTTCAGCAGGTACTCATGGGTCGGCTGAAAGGTCTCTTTCGCCGGCACAAACCGGAGTTTGCGGATATCATAATCTTGGGGGAAATCAAAACCTATTACCTTGAACCCGAGAGTTTTAAGAAATTTCGCGCCTTCTTCCCCGATATATGGAGCATTATCCCAGAACTCGGTTGTCTCCCATGACATCCTGGCATCCCAGCTGGTCTTGATCAGTACCATGTTCGGAATGTCCTGACCGTAGGCAGCCTCAGCCAGCATATCCGCGGTAATCTCCTGGTTGGCCCCAACATGGGAAACATCCAGAATCAGAGCTTCACCGATCAGCAACTCAAGTGGAAAGTCGCTCAGGATTTTCCCATCCTCGAGAAAATGCCTCGGCGAATCTATA
>Ga0334898_1001207_pt1 | contig 31243 bp, 29 predicted proteins | sample GraSluR3_MG_10_FD_207228 | JGI IMG/M metagenome (GOLD analysis project Ga0334898, IMG submission 207228) | Sludge microbial communities from methane-producing bioreactor in Wageningen University, Netherlands - Granular Sludge_3_08-R3 | ecosystem: Engineered > Bioreactor > Anaerobic >... | reverse complement strand
GCTATATGCCCCTGTCTGCCAGCCAGGCAGGCTCTACGAGGGCTATAGTATTAATATTCTGTATAAACCAATCAAAAGAATTGTTTTTATTTATTTGTTTTGTGTCCTTAGCTTGACGGCTATGGCCATAGGCAGGCAAGCTCTAAACCCTAAACCCTAAACCCTAAACCCTAAACCCTAAACCCTAAACCCTAAACCTGCCATAGGCAGGCAAGCCCTAAACCCTAAACCCTAAACATTAAACTCTAAACCTTAAACATTGAACTCTAAACATTAAACGTTGAACGCTTACCCAATCATCCAATCCGCCTTCTCCCCATTTAAAAACGTTTAACATACATTAATACATCCCCGTTCCGTAAAATCAACTATTTTTGTATCAAACTTTTCTAGTATGTATGCAATCTTCATCAAGGAGCTTAACAGCTTCTTCTCCTCGTTAACGGGCCTAATTGCCGCCATCGTATTTCTGGTGGTAAATGGTTTGTTCATTTGGGTTTTTCCGGGTGAGCTCAATGTGTTAGATGGTGGATACTCCACGTTGGATACGCTATTCATTATGGCGCCATGGATATTCCTATTCCTTGTGCCCGCCATCGCCATGCGCACATTCTCGGAGGAGAAACGAACGGGAACCATCGAGCTACTGCTAACGCGCCCCATCACCGATGTCCATTTAATACTCGGAAAGTATTTTGCCGTAGTTACGTTGGTGATCATCATTTTGCTCCCATCGCTAATCTTCTTCCTCTCGGTTTACCTTTTGGGAAGCCCGGTGGGGAATATCGATACCGGCGGAACCTGGGGATCCTACATAGGCCTGTTCTTTCTGGCGGCTGGTTATGCAGCCATTGGCGTTTTTGCCTCTAGCCTTACCCAAAACCATATCGTATCGTTTATAGTTGGCATTCTCATAAGCTTTTTTTTATACATAGGGTTAGAGTCAATAGCTTCTGTGTACCTGCTTAAGGATGTGGAGCACATATTGGTATCGCTCGGTATTAATGAGCACTACCAGTCGCTTAGCCGTGGCGTAATCGATTCGCGTGATATTATATATTTTGTAGGGCTATCGGCCTTTTTCATTCTGCTTACGCGGCTGGTTTTACAAACCCGGAAGTGGTAATCTATTTAAGTTTCGAACCATTTAACGATCTCTATGTATGAGTGCTTTATCAGCAAGGAATAGGAGTTTAACCGAATTTTCCATAGGCATTGTGGCCATTGCTTTGCTTGTGTATATCTCCAGCTTTGTAAATTTTAGGCTCGATTTAACATCCGAAAAGCGCTACACATTAGATAGCGCAACTAAGGAGGTTCTCTCCGATTTGGATGATGTTGTGTTTATCCGTGTATATCTCGATGGCAATTTACCCATAGGTTTTAGGCGGATGCGCCGTGAGCTAAAGGAGCTGCTCGATGAGTTCACTGTGTATGGAGGGAGGATGATTGAGTATGAGTTTATTGATCCATTGGCCTCTGTAGATAAGGCTGAACGCGATGCCTTCGTTCGCGATTTGTACGATAGGGGGCTGGAGCCAACAAATATTCAGGAGCGTGACCCCCGGGGAGGAACCACGCAGCGGGCTGTATTTCCCGGCGCCATTGTTAGCTACAAGGGTAAGGAACAGGTGGTGAATCTGCTCCGTAATAACCCCGCATTGAGCGGTGAGGAGAATATCAATATATCGGTACAGGGTTTTGAGTACTCGTTGGTGAGCACCATCCTGGCCCTCAAGCCAGACGAGCTGCCCAAGCTGGCGTTTGTGCATGGCCATGGTCAGCTCGATGAGCTTGAAACTGGTGATATTGCGCAGGAGTTGGTAAAGCAGTTCGAGGTGCATCGGGTAATACTAGGTGGCGAGGTTGGGGGATTAAATCCGTACTCTGTGGTGGTGGTAGCTGGTCCAACTGAGCGAATACCCGAGGAGGATAAGCTGGTGCTCGACCAGTACATCATGGGTGGAGGAAAAGTGCTTTGGGTTGTAGACGGTGTGAATGTGAGCATTGATAGCCTATCGCAAGGTTCAACAACGCTAGCATTCCCCAACAATCATAACCTGGATGATATGCTCTTTAGGTATGGAGTGAGAATTAATCCTACCCTTGTGCAGGATATGCAATCGGCTGTTATACCAGTAAACGTTGCCCTTGAGGGGCAGGACTCAAGATTTGTGCCCGCACCTTGGGTATACTACCCATTGCTTAATGCGCCAAGTTCACATCCCATAACGCGTAATCTTAACCTAATCTTAGGCAGGTTTGTTAGCCCACTGGATACAGTGGGTATGGATCCAAATATCGATAAGCAAATTCTTCTGCGAACATCTCCCTACAGCCGAACCCTTAACGTGCCGCTATTTATTAATCTTAGGCAGATTGAGCGAAGCCCACTGGAGAGCGAGTTCAACATGTCGAATCTTCCCGTAGCGGTTCTACTGGAAGGCGTTTTCCCATCAGTGTTCACAAATAGGCCGTTGTCGTCTTTTAACAACAGACGACCATTTAGTTTCCATGAGCAAAGCGTACCTACCAAGATGGTGGTAATTTCCGATGCCGATATCATCCGCAACGAGGTGAGCCGTCGCCCCGATGGAGCTTATGTTACCCCTTTGGGGTACGATAGGTACTCGCGCCAAACCTACGGAAATAAAGAGTTTATTGTAAATGCTATAAACTATCTTAACGATGATAAGGGCTTAATGAACCTTCGTTCCCGTGAGTTCAAGCTGCGGCTACTCGACAAAAGTAAGGTGCTGGAGCACAGGGTGAGGTGGCAGCTTATAAATCTTACCTTGCCCTCAATTGCCCTCTTACTTTTTGTAGGAATATGGCTATACATTAGGCGGAAACGATATACAAGGTAGGCTTTATGAAGGTTTCAAGATTAGTCATTAGGTTTTGGTGGTTTCTCGTACTCCTGGTTGTTGCCGGTTACTTTCTGGTATCTAATGTTTTGGAGGCCAGGAGGAGTGAGCATGAAACAGGTTTTGCTATTGATAATGTTGATCGCATTACTAGAATATCCCTAACCCAAGGCAGTGAACATATTCTTTTGCAACGCACCAGCTCCAATGCTTGGCTAATTAACGATGAGGCTCCTGCGAGTAGCGATGCTGTAAATGCCCTGCTGCGAGTGCTTGCTCGGTTACAGTCGGCAGGCCCTGTACCCATTACCGCCAACGATACACTTTTACAATATGTTAGTGAGCGAGGAGTAAAGGTTGAGCTATTCTCTAATCGGCGAAAGCTTAGAAGCTTTTTCGCGGCTACTGTGCTAAGCCAAAGCATGGGCAACATTGCCCATATGGAGAATGCCGAAAGGGTTTATCGCATATCGTTGCCACGCTACGATGGCCCAATTGCCGACCTTTTTAAAACTGTTCCAGAGTATTGGGTTGGAAATCAGATCCCAACACCTAGCCTTGAGTCCATTAATGCTGTTCAGGTTGAGATTCCAGCTGATCTTGAGCAATCGTACCGTATTCACATAGCAGATTCTGGTGAGTTTAGCCTGTACCATATCTTTAGCGGAACAGAGGTTAGTAGCTTCGACCTTGAACGGGTTAAACGGCTTGTGAGCAACTTAACCCAAATAACCTATACCAGCATGGTCTCAATGTCGCAGCAGGAGAGAGCCGAAGTGATATACTCCGAGCCGGATTTCATCTATACAATCTTTAGCCCAGATGACAGTAAGTTCGAGCTGAAAGTATATCCTATCCCAGTAGATGAGTATATCGATGAGCTGGGGAGGCCCGTGAATGTTGATTTGAATAGGCTTTATGTAACCGTTTCGGGAAGCAGTCAGGTATTCGTTGTTAACTATATCGATATACATAGCGTATTGCAGGGGTTATCATGGTTCATACCATAAAATCGGCTCAACCACAATTCCTTGGAAATATATTGTAATTCAGTAATGATGAGGTCAGGAGTTTGATGTTAGATGACAGAAGTAGGAAGCAGTAAGGCTGATTTGTCCTTACTTCCGTCTTCGAACTTCAAGCCTATAGATATCAAGCTGGGCAAATCTCCCACAAATATTGAAGTAGTACCATAAAATCTGATTATATCTTTGCCTGTTTGCATAAAAAATTGTAATATTGATTCCAATTTTTTAGGATGAAATATCGTTGAAAATCAGGGTGAAATCAAGCCTGATAATCGGTTCAAAAAATCGGTTTTGCTTCACAAGCTCGATCAATTGCAGGGACGATTTGAGGATATTTCGACATAAGTATTACATTTGCTAACAATTTTAAAATTCAATACTGATGAAATTTGTAGTTTCCAGCACTGAGCTTCTAAGCCACCTACTGGTGGTTAGTAGGGTTATCAGTTCAAAGAATACCCTACCCATTCTTGATAATTTTCTTTTCAACCTCAACGGAAACGATCTCGAGATAACGGCATCGGATCTTGAGACCACCCTAACTACCAGCATCAAGCTAGAGAATGTAACCAACGATGGTCAGGTAGCCATTCCATACCGAATACTTGTTGATACCCTTAAGGAATTTCCCGAGCAACCCCTTACTTTCGATGTTAACCCCAACACGCTTGCCATTAAGCTGGTGTCCGATACGGGTGAGTTTAATATTGTTGGGCAACCTGCCGAGGATTTTCCTGCTAAAGCATCGGTTGTAGAGGATGAAAAGATGTCGGTTAAGGTACCTGCCGCTGCATTGCTAAATGGCATAACCAAGACCATCTTTGCCACTGCCGATGATGAGATGCGCCCTGTGATGAACGGTATCCTACTCGAATTCTCTGCCGAGGCGCTCACCTTTGTTGCATCGGATGCTCATAAGCTGGTTCGCTACAAGAGGCTCGATGTGCAAGCCGATCAGGAAAAATCATTCATTCTACCCAAAAAGCCAGCAGGGCTTCTTAAAAATATTTTGGGCAAGGGGAATGAAGAGGTATTGGTTGAGTTTGACTCTAAAAACGCGCAGTTCACGCTCAATCAGTACACCTTGGTGTGCCGCTTGGTTGAGGGGGTATACCCCAATTACAACTCGGTAATCCCCGATAATAACCCCAACAAGGTTACCGTCGATAGGCTCGATTTTTATAACTCGCTAAGGCGTGTTGCTCCATTTACCAATCAGGCTAGCAATCTTGTAAAGCTATCTCTTAAAGGAAACCAGATAGTTGTTTCGGCTCAGGATTTGGACTTTTCCATCTCAGCCCACGAAAACCTGCAGTGCCAGTACGATGGTGATGATATGGAGATTGGCTTCAAGTCTGTATTTCTTATCGAGATCTTGGCTAACATTTCGGCCACCGATGTAGTCCTTTCGCTATCCGATCCTTCGAGGGCAGGATTAATTTTCCCTGCCGTTAATGACAACACGGAGGAAGATGTGCTGATGCTACTTATGCCAATGATGGTTGGCGCTTAGCGTATTCAATTAGAATTATATGGCGAAGCTGTTCCACTCATAGGGCAACAGCTTCGCTCTTTTTTATACTTATTACATCAACAAGTTGTATTATGGAAATTAGCATTAAAAACCCATTGGTTTTTATCGATTTGGAGACAACCGGCATCGATGTGGTGAACGATCGCATTGTGGAGATCTCGGCCCTAAAGATTATGCCAACTGGCAAGCAGGAGATCAAAACCCGAAGGGTTAATCCCACCATTCCGATCCCCGCCGAGGCAACCGCTGTGCATGGCATATCAAACGACGATGTGAAGGACGAGCCCACATTCAAGGAGATCGCCAAATCGTTGGCTCAGTTCCTCGAAGGGTGCGACTTGGCAGGATTTAACTCCAACAAGTTCGACTTTCCCTTGCTAGCCGAAGAGTTTCTTAGGGCTGATGTTGATTTTGATTTCCGTAAGCGCAAATTTATTGATGTGCAAACCATTTTTCATAAGATGGAGAAACGTACGCTGGAAGCGGCATACAAGTTCTACTGCAATAAAGACCTCGTGGGTGCGCACAGCGCCGAAGCCGATACCATTGCAACCTTCGAGGTGCTTAAAGCGCAGCTCGATAGGTATCCCGACCTACAGAATGACATTGATTTCCTTGCGGAATTTAGTACCCACAAGCAGAATGTCGATTTTGCCGGCCGCATAGTATACGACGAGAATGGGGTGGAGGTGTTTAACTTCGGAAAGCATAAGGGGAAGCCCGTTGAGGATGTATTTACCATGGAGCCAAGCTACTACTCATGGATGATGAATGGCGATTTCCCTCTTTATACCAAGAAGGTGCTAACCAATATATACCTTAGGATGAGACAGAAATAGACATTCTATCCCGTATAGTTAAAAGCCCCTGAGGTTGCAAAATGCAATATTCCTAGGGGCTTTTGTTGTGATTGGGTTATAACGTTTATTCTTGTTCTAAAAGTTCCTCTATAACTTTAATCATCTGCCTAAATTCCTCCTCGTCGAACAGCCGGGTGAGGAATGCAATTTTCCCATCGCGATCAATGATAACGTTGCGGGTTACACCTGCACTTTTATGCGCAAAGAGTTCAAATATTTCTGAGTCCTCATCTAAGGCCAAGGGGTAGGTTATCTCCATCTTCTCGGCAAATTCTATAATTTTTTCCATAGGCTCACCCCTGTCCACGCCAACAAGCACAAGGCCCTTGTCTTTTAGCGGCTGCCAAATATCCTGCTCTATATGCGGCATCTCCTTACGGCACACCCCGCACCAGCTGGCTGTGAACTGTAGCATAACCACCTGGCCACGATGATCCGATAGGGTAAACTCAGAGCTATCCTGAAGCAAGGTAGTGAAATCGGGAGCCTGTTGCCCCACCTTAACGATGTAGCCACGGTCGTCGGGCTCAGCTGGCTGACCAGTTTTTTCGGTTCTGCTTCCACAGGCGCAAAACACTAGCGATGCGATTATCACCAGCAGGGTTGTAGTGGTTCTGTTCATATCTTTAAATGTTAGGTTTATTCGTATTTAATGGCCAAATATAGCTGTTATGGCTCATCCGTTATATGACTAAAAGCAGAAAAGGTAGGAATGTTAGCTAGTGAGATAAATTTCCATTCAGCTATGCCGAATAGCTTCATATGTGCTGTTATTCAGCTGCCTTTTTGATTTGGTAAGACATTAAATGCAAATGTATTGTTATGGTTAAATTGAGGATGCTGCATCGGTTTAACGATGTGTTCTAGTGCCCTTTGCCCTTACATCTTTATTCTGGTAGTCTTTAATTATTTTGCCAAACCTTTTTTCGTGCTTTTTTCTCTTCTCGATTGAGGTTTCAAAAAAAGCTTTCACTTTTTCAATTGTTAAATAGTGTTAAATAGTTTTTGTGTGTATCTTGGGTAATGCTTCCATTTGCTAAGGCCTATAGAACTGCGTAGCCAACCTCACTTGTGTACGTACAATTATCAAACTTACATTTCACAAGAATAAAAGTTAACTATATGTTTGATTAATAGTAATGTATGCTGCAATGGTAAAGATACCGTTCTTTCGCCTGTGGAATCCTCAAATTATATTGGCTTAGCCGAACCTCTCAGCCTTAGGCTGTCCGGTTCATCATCCTTTGGGTTAGCTGGCTGGCATGAGGGTTTCATCGAAAAGTTTAAAATTTGGTCGAATACCTGCTCGATTGCAGGGGCATTGTCCGTAATTCCTACTTCGCGCATTCCTGGATTATCTATTAAATATTCTGCCATAGTCCAATAATACAAGCTTTTGATGACTGGTAATGTGCTGCCCCTTACCTGTGCTCCCGCTTACTGAAGCAGTTTTCATTTGATTCACCCCTAAAAGGCTGTTTGCTAGCGTATATTTTCCAACTCCCCACAAGCCCAGCAAACAGTAGGTATTCCCATTTTCTATTGTGCATTCTATTGAGTTACACCTTCTTTTGTTTGGTTACTTATGCCAAAAATTGGGACTTTACTTATTCGCTTCCTGATGTTCTCAATTTTCTCATTTAAATCTTGAGATTCTTTCGAATCAATTTTTGAAAGTATAACTACTGGGCTAACCTTTGAAGAGTAACATATTGTCAAATATTGCTCAAGCCTATTCAGATAGAGGTCTCTATCGACAGCCTGAACTATAAATGCATAGTCGATGTTTGCAGCTATTATTTGTCTCTCGGCAAACTTGTCCACAGCATGCCTTGCCACTACAGATTTTCATGGTAAAATGCTTTGATTATTGCATAACCAGAATCATAAGTTATTAGGGTTACCCAATCTCCAATTGCAGGAAAGTCCTCACTATTTTATGCTGTATACCTAAGGTTACCAGTTACTTATGCTTGTAGCTCAGCTGTTTCGGTTTTAACAATGTATCTTTCCTTATGTTCGGCCTTTACTCGTCCAATGTCAATGTTTTCAAGATTATTCTCAATCCTTTGCTTATCAAGAGCAGCGTTACACCCAAAATCCTCTAATTTCATAATAACTCAATATGATTATCCGCATCCATACCAAACCGTTCAATCGTCATTACGAATCCGCCAGCCGGCGGATGAAGTAATCTTTATGCTCTGAAAAACAATAAGTTTCCTCATCGTAAAAACACTCCCTGCTTACCGCCTGCCTGTAAAGGCAGGGCAAATGCAGGCAATCAATAACGTAAGATAATTTTTTAGTGTTTTAGGTAAGTTAACGGATAATCATATAACTCAATATGATTATCCGCTATAATGCCTATGACAAATGAGTTGATTACAATGACACGTCGTTGCGAACGTCCTTTGTGAAGCAATCTTTTAATTAACAGGATTTTATAGATTGCTTCAATCCTTAAAGTACGAGGCTTTGACCTCGTCGAGCACTTCGTGGTTCACAATGACGCTAAGGATTTAGGTACCATAGCGGACAATCATCCAACAAAGTTTTGTGAGGCAATTATAATGTCAAGGTACAGAAAGGACACTATTTATATTAGGGCAAGGCCTATTAAATCACCGCAATAAAGTTAAAGGTTAAACTTATTCTCAACAAATTTTTTAAGTTCAACAAGTACTCTCTTTATTTGTCTCTTTTGATTAATTACAATAGTTAGTATAAACAGCAAAGGCCTGCATTGCTGCAAGCCTTTGGTTTAAATTAGTCGGGGTGAGAAGACTCGAACTTCCGACCCCTTGCACCCCATGCAAGTACGCTAGCCAACTGCGCCACACCCCGAACTAAAAAAATATATTGATTGTAAAGAACCTATGCTTTCCCATGCAAGTATCTCGTCAGCCATGACGAGACCACACCCCGAACTAAAAAAATATATTGACTGTAAAGAACTAATGCTTTCCCATGCAAGTATCTCGTCAGCCATGACGAGACCACACCCCGAACTAAAAAAATATATTGATTGTAAAGAACCTATGCTTTCCCATGCAAGTATCTCGTCAGCCATGACGAGACCAAATCCCGAACCATTTTGCGGTTGCAAATGTAAAGAATAATTTTTAAATCACAAGCACTATGCAAGCAATTTTAAACTCATTGCATATGCTAATTTTAAAAACTTCATCTTAACTTTGTGCAAGTGCCAACTTTGAACTATTTTTCTCCATCTTTGTTGTCAAAACATATTATCTAATCTAAATATATCGATATGGATTTATTCAAACCTCTTGAATCGAAAGGAGACGAAAGTAAGAAGGGCGTGAGTGCATCACCCGCCGAGCACGTTAAGGTTTTGATTATTGGCTCTGGGCCAGCTGGCTATACCGCTGCCATTTATGCAGCACGGGCAAACCTAAATCCTGTGCTTTACGAAGGGTTGCAACCCGGTGGGCAGCTAACAACAACAACCGAAGTGGATAACTTCCCAGGGTACCCACAGGGTGTTACAGGGCCAGAGATGATGGAGGATTTAAAGAAGCAAGCAGAAAGGTTTGGAACGCAGGTTCGGTTTGGTATGGCTACAGCAGCAGACCTCTCAAAGCAGCCCTATGCGGTTACCATTGATAATGACAAGGTAATAACTGCCGATGCCCTTATCATAGCAACCGGGGCAACAGCTAAGTACCTGGGTTTGGAGTCGGAGGAGAAGTTCAAGGGGCAAGGCGTGTCGGCGTGTGCTACGTGCGATGGTTTCTTCTATAAAGGCCAAGATGTTGCTGTTGTTGGAGGTGGTGATACTGCTTGCGAAGAGGCCACCTACCTATCGGGTATTTGCAGTAAGGTGTATATGATTGTTCGCAAGCCATATCTTCGGGCGTCGAAGGCAATGCAGGACCGGGTTGCCACCACCAAGAATATTGAGGTGCTTTACGAGCATACTACAAAGGAGATTGTTGGCGATATGAGCGGTGTGAATGGCGCAATTCTTACTAATAGCAAAGGCGAGGAGGTGAAAATTGATATCACTGGGTTCTTCGTTGCTATTGGGCATCAACCCAACTCCGATATCTTTAAGGAGTACCTCGATATGGATGAGGTTGGTTATATTAAAACTATTCCAGGTTCTGCTAAAACGAATGTGGAGGGAGTTTTTGCTTGTGGAGATGTGCAAGACAAACACTACAGACAAGCAATTACTGCTGCAGGTTCTGGGTGTATGGCGGCACTTGATGCGGAGAGATATTTAGGCACAAGAATTTTTTAGTAAGCATAGGCTGATAATGCTTTAAAGTATAAAATATTTTAGTTGAGCTTTGGATTAATTTTCAAAGCTCAATTTTTATAAAAAAATTAAATGCATAAATAGAACAGCAATATGTATATTAATATGTTTATATGAATAACTAAAATATATTTTAATTCTAAATTATTTAATCAATTTAAAGGCATACCTCTTAATGGATAAAAGAATTTTGTAAGATATAGGCTGTGGTTGATAATAAACCAAAAAAAACATATAACTTGCAAATTACTAAACCCCAATAGGTGCCTCACTCAATGAATGTTGACTTTACCACCGATTTACTAAAAAGCCTTGAAAGCGATGACCTCGTTTTTGCCTACTCGGGTGTAATATCCGATACCATTACGCATAAAATAATCGAACTAACCCAATCGAATATCGATTCGGCAGGTAACTTTGTGAGATTCAAGAATAAGATTAGCTTTTTAATGGCCGAATGCTACCAGAATGTGGCACGCCATAGCAGGTACTCTGTTGATATGGGCTTAAATTCAGAGCTAAGGGGGGCATTCTACGTTCGAAGCTTTGGCGATCGGTTTCATATTGCGTCGGCAAATGCAGTAAGCGTAGAGTTTATAGATACCATAAAGGAAAAGCTTGATAAGGTGAACAGCTTATCACCCGATGAGCTTCGACTACTACAAAAACAAGTTTTAGCACAGGGAAAACTCTCTGAGAGGGGCGGGGCAGGCCTTGGAATTATTGAGATGGCTCGTCGTACGGGTCAAAAAATTCTATACGAATTTGAACCAATTGGTGACAACCTGGCATTATTCTTTCTGCAACTCAATATCGTTAATTCCGATGATCCAACCTTAGGTGTTGATGACAACTCGTTGGAGTACATGAAACAGCTCTACCGAAAGATGCAGGAGAATAACCTGCTGGTCATTCACAAGGGTGATTTCTCTGAGAACTCAGTCCTGCCCATAATTCATATGATAGAAAAGAACATACTTAGGCTCAACGAGGTGAAGCATAATAAGCAGAAGTTGTACAATATATCGGTCGAACTACTACAGAACATCTCTTTGCATGCTGCCAGAGTTGATGGAGTAAACGAGGCATTGTTCACCCTTAAAAAGAGTGAGGAAGGATTTATCGTTGGCACCAGCAACTATATCGATGAGGCAAAGGTTGAACATCTTCGGGAATCGCTCAATGAGCTGTATCAGCTTTCCAGATCTGAATTAAACGATCTGTATCGCGAGAAACTTCAATTATTGGTAGATGAGGGTGTTTCGGGAGTAGGTATTGGTCTGATTTATCTTTTCAGAAAATCAAGCGAAGTAAAATACGCCATTACCCCTAAGGATAAGAAGCATCTTATAACCTTTCTTGTTAGGCTATAATCACCTAGATATTTGGTGCCTCAAGGGGCAACGTGAAGAAGAATTCGCTACCAACGCCCTCAACGCTTTTTGCCCAAATCTCACCTCCATTTAGGGTAATAAAATCTTTACATAGAAGTAATCCCAGGCCTGTCCCTTTCTCGTTTGAGGTTCCTCGGGTCGAGAAAATTTCTCGCCCGAATAGTTTCTTGAGGTTCTCGCTACTTATGCCCTTCCCGGTATCAGAGACTGAAACCATAACCATTCCATTTGAGTGCGATGCTGTTGTTGTTACCACACTTCCTTTATCGCAGAACTTGATGGCGTTTGCTATAAGATTCCGAAAAACCAGCTCAATCATGGCGCTATCGGCGTATACTGCCATTTGCGGGTCGATTTGGTTCTTAAGCGTAATTCCCTTGTTCTGGGCCTGCTCTTCGTATAGCCTTAGCTTGTCCTCGGCAACATCGCGGATGTTAAAGGTAGAGGGGATTACCTTTAAACCCTGCATCTGACTTTGTGCCCATCTCAGAAGATTTTCAAGTAGTTCTGAGGTGTAGCCCACGTTTTTAGATAGCTCGTCAATTACATCCCTGAACCCCTCCTCGGTGAAGTATCCCTCCTGGGTTAGGTTTAGTAGGGTAATAAGCGAACCCAAAGGGCTTCGTAGGTCATGCGATATGATTGAGAACAGCTTATCCTTCAGGTTGTTTAGTTCCCTTAGCTGTTGCGCTTGCTCTTGTATTTCTATATTCTGACGGCTAATCTCAGTGTTTTTTTGTTGGAGCAAGTGGTTAGCCTTCTTTTTCTCGTTGTAGCTATACATGATGTATGCCGAGAAAATAAGGATAAGAACAATTGCCCCAAGGTAGATGTTTCGCATCTGGTTTTGATGTGAAATGATGGCTTGCTGTAGCTCTCGCTCTTTGTTCAGCAGGTCTATCTGCATGAGCTGCTCGCGCGTAATCTGCTCGGTTTCCTCAAGCATTCTCTGCTTTTGAACCAACTCCATATCACGCTCAACCAGCTCGCGTTCCGTTGCCTGTTTCTCGGCCTCAACTTCTCGTACCCTAGTGGTGGCTTGGCTCACCATTTGCTTGGCCTCATCCTCCTTTCGCTGAATCTCCTCTTGCTGAATCTTTCGGGTTAGGGCTGCAAACAGATTAAAGTATTTTGTCGACTCTTCTCGCATATTCAGCTTATCATATACCTTAGCGAATATTGAGTAAGTGTTTCTTAACATCCTAGAGTCATTTGCCTCCTTAGCTATGCTCTCAGCATTTTCTAGCAACTCAATTACATCGTTGAACTTTTCCATTTCGTAAAGCACGTTAGCCTGATTCAGCAAAGAGGTGGCATAATCTTGCTTTCGGTTGAGCTGCTGTGCCGATTCACCAGCCTTTACAAAATGTTCTAAGGCTTCCTGAAAGGTTATAGTCTCGGTGTTGATAAGGCCTAAGTTGGTGTTGAGTATGTAGATAGCATTGTGGTTGCCAATTTTCTCAGCCATTTGTAGCGCTTTTTTAAATAGCGCCTTGGCGTTCTCCAAATCATTTAAAGCCCAGTAGGTATTGGCGGCCTTGTTGTAAAAGTATGAGGCCTGATTTATGTCTGAGCGCTCCTCACTCTCAGCGCCAAGTCTTGCATCCTCTTGAGCCTGTGCTGTTTTTTCTGCTTGTGCTTGGGCGGTTGAGGGAATAAGTATTAACGCAATTGCAATTGCCAAAACAATTGCAGAGCGCATAAAATTGCTATTATGTACAAATGATCCTGCCATCGAAAACTTAATCTTCTTTCTTAGGAATTAGGGATAGGGGTATTTCGGTTAATCTTGCAAATTCATAACCCTCCTCCTTCATATCCTCATCATACTCATCGAAATACCAGTTAATGCTTACCTCTAGCCCGTTGCGATAGAGCGGCTCAAGATGTGTCACTATCTCTAGCACTTTTTTTGTAGAGGCCGAATTTAGGTACTGCATATCGAAGTTGACGATTGTAACCTTTTGTGGCTTTGTTACATAATGCTTAACCAATTCCTCCAGGGGCTTGTAGAATTGTTCGATGTCTTCGGGCAAACTTTTCCCAGAAATATCCAAAATCCCTCGGCTTGGGTCAAAATGTATTTGTGGCGATTCGTCGGTTGCGAGTATCAATAGTTTGCTCATATTTACGTGTTGTTTGCCAGTTTAACAATACTTTCTACTAAGTTTGGCATACTAAGATACATATTATCTTCTATTTTTGGAATGTTTTTGACGAATCATCCTTTTTTTAAGGTCTGCTTGAGCTGTGGTTGAGTAAAGATTGTTGCATGCTGTTTGTTGCATTTTATGCGTAGATTTGAGTTGCTATTAGCCTAAAGAGTAGTTTTTTTTGATGAAGAAGTTTAAGATTTTTGCGAAGGAGATAAAGGGTATGGGGATTACCGATCCTGATCCTCGGACGATTCTTGCCATAGGCAAGTAGCAATGAGGATTGCCAAGGAACAACGCTACTCTAAATTGCAAATGCTAGAAATAATCAGCAGAATAGTTGAAAAGCCAAATTCTGCTCGCTGAAACAAAACTCCCCTCAAACCTGTGGATGCCGTAGCTGTCGGAAAATCAGACTTCGAGCAGGATGAATGTCGTTGTATAAACTTGTTGCCTTATCTCCAAACCTTTCAGGTTTATGGTGATGATTGTATTGAGGCTGGTTGCCCAGCAGGGTGCGTTAATGCCCGATGCGCATGAGGGCTTCGGTTTACCGATAGGAGGTGTGCTAGCAACATCGCATGATGTGGTTATTCCCTATGCCGTTGGGGTTGATATAGCCTGTAGGATGTGTGTGTTCGTTTTTCCGATGGGGGCAGACTACCTGCAAGGAAATGGCCAAAGCCTAAGTCAACTCCTTATGGTTAATACCGTGTTTGGATTTGGGGCGAAGAATAAAAATCATCTGAACACAATGGTTTTTGATCGGCCCGAGTGGAACGACACAAAGTTTATTCGTCAACATCGCGATTTGGCCTATAGCCAGCTGGGCACCTCAGGGGCAGGTAACCTTTTCGTTGAGTGGGGCATACTGAGGGTGGGGCAAGCTTGCCCAGAACTCCATGTGGATAAGGGTGAGCACTTTGCTCTACTTTCGCACTCGGGCTCAAGGGGCTTTGGCAGCGAAGTGGCGAATTACTATTCACGGTTGGCCATGGAAAGGGTAAACTTGCCCAGTGAGGCAAAGCGCTTGGCATAGCTCAATCTTTCCTCACAGGAGGGCCACGAGTATTGGATTGTCATGAGCCTAGCTGGGCACTACGCTTCGGCAAATCACCATGAAATCCACAGTAAAATTGCCCGAGGGCTAGGTGTAGATCCGTTGGTTAAAATAGAAAACCCCCATAATTTACTAGGAAAGAGAGGTTAAGCGATGGGAAACCTGTGGTGGTGCTCCGCAAAGGAACCCCTGTAGGGGATGGTGAAATTGGAGTTATTCCAGGGTCAATGACTCATTCTGGCTTTATTGTTAGGGGCAAAGGAAATCCTTTGAGCCTACAAAAACATTGAAACCGTTATGAAGTACCAACGCGATTTGGTGGAGGTGCTTGCGGTTTTTCAACCCCAAATTGTTCGTATGGCCGATGCCGAAAAACGATGGCGAAGACAGAAAAGCTAGGAGGAGTTAAACCTCACACCACATTCACCTCCATCTCAAGGCTAACGTTAAACATTTCCATCACCGATTGGCGAACCTGGTGAGCCAGCTCAACAACCTCCTGGCCAGAGGCATTGCCAAAGTTTACTATCACTAGTGCCTGGTTTTTATGTACTCCAACATTACCAATCCGTTTGCCTTTCCATCCGCTTTTCTCAATTAGCCAACCAGCAGGTAATTTTACAAATTTATCGTTTATGGGGTAAAACGGAACCTGTTCGTACTTTTTATGAAGCTCTTCAACCAATGTAATTTCTACCACTGGATTTTTGAAGAAACTGCCAGCATTACCCAGCTCCTTTGGGTCGGGAAGCTTAGCTTCTCTTATGTTAATTACGGCTTGCCTTACGTTTTGCACGGATCGCTCACCTATCTTCTCCACTTCTGCCTCTAGATTGCCGTAGTGTGTAATCAAATTGCAATTCTTGCTCAGCCTAAAAGTAACGTGAGTAACCACAACCTTCCCCTTAAGCTTATTTTTGAATATGCTATCGCGATATCCGAATTTACACTCCTCCTTACTTAAGCTGAATGGCTCTAACGTATCAATATAAATCCCATCCACTCTTTCGATGGTATCCTTAGCCTCAACACCATATGCTCCAATATTTTGTATGGGCGAGGCGCCAACCGTACCCGGAATTAATGATAGATTCTCAATTCCGCAAAGGCCTAGCGATACGGTATGCTCCACAAGCGAGTCCCAATCCACACCCGCTCCAGCTTTCAGGTCTGTATAGTCATCACCACTTGTTATTACCTCAATACCATCAAGGGTAGGATGAATTATAGCCCCATCGAAATTTGAGGTGAAGAGTAAATTCGAGCCCCCACCAAGTATTAGGTGCTTAATGTTTTCAGCCTTTACCTGACGGATGGCTTCCTTCAGCTTGTCGGTTGAGTTGGCATCATAAAACAGTTTGGATACTACGTCAATACCAAAGGTGTTATAACTTTTAAGGTTATAGTTTTTGTGTGGTGTAATCATTGTGGATGTTTTTGCAAAGATAAAAAAATGTATTGGGCTAACAGGTTTTTTTTAACTTAGCCAAAAAAACCTTGGCCACTGTCTATCTACTTGCCACATCCGATATAGTTACCGATCAGCGGGTTCATCGATCTGCCCTAACCCTGGTTGAGGCGGGGCACAATGTGTACGTGGTTGGGCGTAGGCTTAAGTCCACACCTCCCCAGTTTACTAGGGCATACGGGGTCCAATTGTTTTACATCCCATTTGCTAGGGGAATACTCTTTTACCTTACATACAATCTGAGGGTTATCGCTTACCTCTTATTACGACGAGTTGACTTGATCTACGCCAACGACCTGGATACCCTCCTGGGTGCGGGAGTAATCTCATTTGTCCGGAGAAAAAATCTTGTGTACGATAGCCATGAGCTTTTCACCGAGCTCCCCGAGCTGGTTCACCGCAGGGTTAAACGGTGGCTGTGGCAGCTGCTTGAGCGAATGATGATACGAAGAGTAAGTATAGGTATAACAGTATCTGCAAGCATTGCCCATGAGCTAAGGTCGAGATACGGCAAGGAGTTTAGTGTGGTTAGGAATGTTCCCATGGCCAGGGGAAGTGTTATGATCGCCCCTACGGGTGTTAATACCATCATTTATCAGGGGGCGCTTAACGTTGGCCGTGGCTTGGAAAAGTTGGTTGCTGCAATGCAGTACGTAGATAATGCCAACCTGGTGATAGCTGGTACTGGCGATATTGAGGATATGCTAATAGGTTTAGCCAGGGAGCTTGGGTTAACCAGCAAGATACGTTTCACGGGTAGGCTATCCTCCAACGATCTGTTTGTCGAAACATCCAAAGCTACCCTTGGCGTTTCGCTTGAGGAGGATCTGGGGCTTAACTATCGCTTTGCCTTGCCCAATAAGCTGTTCGATTACATCCAAGCAGGAATACCTGTGCTTGTGTCCAATCTGCCTGAGATGGCTAACCTTGTACACAATTATGATGTTGGGCAAACAATAGCATGGAATTGTTCGGTTGAGCATTTGGCATACTCGCTAAACCAGCTGCTGCACGATAATATCAAGCAAAATTATTACAGAGAGATGGCCGCCAAAGCAGCCAAAGAGCTTTGCTGGGAAAAAGAAAGTTTACTATTTTTATCGGCTTTGAAAAGCGTAGTAAGCGTGTAAGAACAAAATCAAACCAAAATAGCACAACGATTATGAAAAAGCTAATTCCTCAAATCCTTTGCTTTATGTTACTTTTCCAACTTACGGGCTGTACCCAGGAGCGGGTAATACTACTTCCTGAGCCACAGAAAACAGGCGGAATGCCTCTGATGGATGCCTTGTCGAATAGGAAAACCTCGCGAGAGTTCTCCCCCAATGCTCTTGAGCTACAAACGCTATCGAACCTGCTTTGGGCTGCCAACGGTATAAATAGGTCAGATGATGGTTTACGTACTGCTCCTAGCGCTGTGAATTGGCAGGAGATTGATATCTATGTAAGTTTTTCCAACGGAGTTTACTACTACAATGCTTTCGAGAATAGGTTGGAACTTTATATGAAGGGCGATATAAGGGAGGCCACAGGGCGTCAACCCTTTGTGAAGGATGTGCCTGTAAACCTTATCTATGTTGCCGATTTTACCCGTATGGGCGATCGTGCCGAGGATGTGAAGCATTGGTACTCAGCAGCCGATGCAGCCTTTATTGCGCAAAATGTATACCTGTTCAGTGCCTCCGAGGGGCTTGCTACCGTAGTTCGTGGTGCGGTCGATAAGGAGGAGTTGAAAAAGGTTATGAAGCTGCCTGAGCATATGCATGTGGTGCTATGCCAGTCGGTAGGTTACTCTGTAGAGTAAAATTCTGGTTTTGTAAAAAGGTAGCGTCCATTCGGTAATTTTGCCTTTGGGGTCACTTTTTAATATCAAACATTCTGCTACATTACCTGTTGATAAATTATTCGTTTGATATTTAGAGCATACCGTTTAGTTACCTGCTAGTTAAGCCCTATGGTACTAAAACTCCGAATCGTTTTGTTACTTTTGTAGTTGTTCAATTATTTGGGAATTCTTTTTAAAACTCTATAGCTTTGAGTTCGTCCAGCAGCCCCGTTGAAACGCCCCTAATGAAGCAGTATAACTCCATTAAGCGGAAGCATCCCGATGCAATTTTGCTTTTTAGGGTGGGCGATTTTTACGAAACGTTCAGCGAGGATGCCATTAAAGCGGCCGAAATTTTAGGCATCACCCTTACCCGTAGGGCCAATGGGGCAGCTTCGTTTGTGGAACTGGCCGGGTTTCCGCATCATGCTCTCGACACCTACCTACCCAAGCTGGTAAGGGCAGGGCAGCGAGTTGCCATTTGTGAGCAGCTCGAGGATCCCAAGATGACCAAAACCATTGTGAAGCGTGGAGTTACCGAAATGGTAACCCCTGGCGTATCGTTCAACGATCACGTGCTAGAGCGCAAGGAGAACAACTTCTTGGCCTGTGTTCATCTCGATAAAAGGGCCGCTGGAGTGGCATTCCTCGATATTTCAACAGGCGAGTTTTACCTAGCCGAGGGCTCCTTCGAGTACATCGATAAGCTGATCACCAATTTTAACCCCAAGGAGGTTCTGGTTGAACGCTCGAAGTACCGCGATTTTATTGATTTTTTTGGAACCCGATACTATGTTTACAAGTTCGATGAGTGGGCTTACCATGAGGAGGGGGCAAGGGAGAAGCTGGTAAACCATTTTCAAACCGCTAGCCTTAAGGGGTTTGGCATTGATGGAATGAGCCTTGGGATAATTGCCGCTGGTGCAGCCCTTTACTACCTCGATATCACACAGCATAGCCAGGCAAAGCATCTTGCCACCATTTCGCGCATTGAGGAGGAGAAGAACGTGTGGCTCGATAAGTTTACCATTCGTAACCTTGAGCTATTCAACTCGGTGAATGAGGGCGCCAAAACCCTGGTCGATATTATTGACAAAACTGTTTCGCCCATGGGTAGCCGTTTGCTCAAGAAGTGGATATCGCTACCCCTAAAGGATGAAAAGCCCATTACCGAAAGGCTGAATGTGGTGGAGTACTTCATCAACCATGCTGATAGCGCAGATTTACTTAGGGAGAATATTCGTGTAATGGGTGATCTGGAGCGGGTTATATCCAAAGCAGCAGTAGGTCGTATCTCGCCCCGCGAGCTGGTAACCCTTAAGAGTGCCCTAACAGCTTTGATTTCGACAAAGCAAACCTGTGAGCAGTCCGATGAACCCACGCTTTTGCGGTTGGGTGAGCAGATTAACCTTTGCACTCGCATTCGCGACCGGATTGAGCGAGAGATTGTTGACGATCCGCCTGCGCAGCTAAACAAGGGCAATGTGATTGCCCGTGGGGTGAATTCTGATCTTGATGAGCTAAGGGACATTATGCACTCGGGTAAGGAGTACCTTTTGAACCTGCAGCAGCGCGAGTCGGAACGTACAGGGATATCATCGCTTAAGGTTAGCTTCAATAATGTTTTTGGATACTACATCGAGGTGCGCAATACGCACAAGGACAAGGTGCCGCCTGAGTGGATTCGCAAGCAAACCCTCGTTTCGGCCGAGCGATACATCACCGAGGAGCTTAAGGAGTATGAGGCAAAAATATTAGGAGCAGAAGAAAGGGTGATGGCCATAGAGCAGCAAATTTTCGAGCAGCTGGTTTTTAGCCTTACTGAGTATATCGCCTCAATACAGCTCAACGCACATCTGGTGGCGCAGCTCGATTGCTTATTGTCGTTTGCCGCATCGGCGGTCGAGTATAGCTACTGTAAGCCTAAGGTTGATATGGGCGATGCCATTGATATCAACGAGGGACGTCACCCGGTCATTGAACGGATGCTGCCGGCTGGAGAGGAATACGTATCGAACGATGTGCTGCTGAATGGCGATGCGCAGCAAATCATCATTATAACTGGGCCCAACATGTCGGGTAAGTCAGCCTTGCTTAGGCAAACGGCACTCATTGTGCTTATGGCACAAATGGGGTCGTACGTGCCAGCAAAGGCCGCAAGGATTGGTTTGGTTGATAAGATCTTTACCCGCGTGGGTGCTTCGGACAATATCTCGCTGGGCGAGTCGACCTTCATGGTGGAGATGCATGAGGCGGCTAGCATCCTCAATAACATTTCAGATCGTAGCTTGGTGCTGCTCGATGAGATTGGCCGTGGAACATCTACCTACGATGGAATTTCCATTGCTTGGGCCATGACGGAGTACATTCATGATAACCCCAACGGAAAAGCTAAAACCCTTTTTGCCACCCATTACCACGAGCTAATCGAGATGGAGGGTGCTTTCCCTCGCATTAAGAACTACAACGTATCCATCAAGGAGTTGGACAATAAGGTGATATTTCTGCGTAAGCTTGTTCCGGGAGGTAGTGCGCATAGCTTTGGTATTCACGTGGCGCGTATGGCGGGAATGCCCCCCAGCGTGGTGAAACGAGCCACAGAAATTCTTTCCGATCTGGAAAAAAGTCCGCAGGATCAGAGGTTGAACAAACCGAGCGCGGAGCTTGGGAAGAGTCGCGAGGGCTACCAGCTAAGTATTTTCCAACTCGACGATCCTGTGCTTAAGCAGATACGAGACCAACTTCTTTCGCTAGATATCAACAACCTTACGCCTGTTGAGGCGCTAAACAAGCTAAACGATATAAAACGGTTGGCGGGAGTAAGAGGTGGAAAGTAGACTTTTTAGCTCCTGATGTTTGGTAATGATATCGAAACCTTTGTCCCCATGTTCGGGGTGCTATCGATGCATAGGGTGCCGTTTAGCTTGTTAATTAGCTCACGACTAATCTGAAGGCCAAGCCCAGTGCCCTTTTCCTTTTCGGTTCCTGGTTGACTTTCCAAATCATTCGAGTTTAGTATCGAATCAATTTTTTCAGCATCCATCCCAACGCCTTGGTCGTCAATGGTAATTAGGGTATGGTGCTCGTTGGGTAGTATGGTAATTGTTACCACACTTCCTCTATGCGAATATTTAAGAGCGTTGGAAAGGAAATTGCGAATTATTATTGCCAGTATTTCGGGATCGGTACAAATCTGTGAGTATTTATCAGTTTTCATCTCAATTTGTATCTCCTTGCCTTTAGCAATGTCCTCAAGGGCCACAACCTGCTTGCTTACAATGCTTTGAATATCAGCCATTCTCCAGCTAATGTTTATCTCTTCGGTTTGTGCCCATGCCCAGTTCAGCAGGTTGTCGGCTACGTTGTACAGGTGCTGAGCTCTTTCGTTGATTTGTTGTAGCCTAAGCTTGAAGTAGTCGGGGTTGTTAAGATTCTCATTGAAGTTGTGCAGCATCACCTCGGTTAATCCCATGAACGCGTTAAAAGGGCTTCTGAGATCATGGGCAATAATCGACAGGAGTTTTGTTTTGGTGTCGTTTAGGTTTCGCAGCTCAACATTCTGCTTTTCTATTTCTTTGGTTCTGTCGGCAACCTTCTCCTCCAGCGCCTTATTGTGCTCTTTAAGCAATTTGTATGGAACGCTATCGCCAACGTCTTGCCCTTCGGCAGGTTGCGACCAGTGGCCGTGAGCAATTTTCCAGCGCTCATCCTCTTTCACCATAATCACGGTTGAACGATTGTTCTTACAGTTGATAATCTCATCGCCTGCAGATATTTTCATATCCATCAAAACGGTGATGTAGGCTGTCGTTGGGCTGGTTTTAAAAACCTCCATCCCGTTGATATTATAGCTAACTGTAGTGGGCAATTGGGAAAATTCTCTTTTGAAAAATGTTAGGGTTTCTGCGGTTGACCTGCTGTGCTCATCGATGCCCGTGCCAAACATGGTGAAATTATTCGCGAAAAGCGATATCATCTTGTCCCAATTCCGCTGAGTATAGGCATCGAAATACTCAAGATATGAGTTGATAATTGCTTGTCTGTCTGTATGGTCGTTTCCCGAACTCATAATAAACCTTCACCCCTTTTTATCAACCACCAAAGTTATAAATAATTATAAATCATTTCTAAGGATGGTAAAACCAATCAGATTGATACATCCGAGTTTACGATTTGCATGGAGTTTGGTTGCAAGGCGAGCAGCATAAAAACAGTAATGGGAACCATTCAGCGCGAACAGTTCCCATTCACTAGCCGAAACCGGGGTTTCATTTAGTGCCAGACTACGGTTATTCCGACTGGCATACAGCGAGTATCTGGCGATACTCCCTAGTAGCCCTTGGCTTTCCCAACCCTACCGTTTAGAGTAGGATTTTCGAGCTGTCCTTTCGGTTTCTCCGAGGAGTTTCCTTCCGGGACGAAGTGTCGTTTGGTAAAGACCTACTTCCTTGGGCTTTGCCTGTGGTTAGCTCTTCTTGTGCTTTTCCTTGCGGAGCCACTTACATTCCGGGCTATCCATTTTTGGTGGCAATGCCTTTACTCGTTAGGCAACCCCTAGCCTGTTCATACGAACATTTTTTGGGGTTCAGCATTTGCATAGCTGAACGTAAGTTCAACTGTGCTTGCTGCTTTCGACTCAACCATTTGAAGAACGCTAGGCGATCTTGGCTTGATTGACCTTGCCCGCTGGGCGAACCCTCTGGGTTTGGACCTCGGCTCTGGGGTAAGCAGATTTTGCAATCTGGAAGAAATTTTAATGCTACACCTAAGCAGCTATTATCATTTCCTTACCTTTCTGAGCAGCCTTTTATCTCTCGTCTGGTAGAACAAATATACAGCTGGAAAGTACTCAGATGCAAGTTTTTTGCATCGTTTTAATTAACTCTGTATCAACATCGTTAATTAACAATTGTTAATAACCTTGGAGTGACCACTAGGCTTGGATTACGCTTTGTTGTTGCTCGTTTTTTGGGAGGATATTAACAGCTCAATAGGAAGCATTTTGCCTTAGGCTAGTATCTCTTCACGCTACCAAGGCCAGAGATATTTGCCTTCACCAAAGGGATTCTTGTGTTTCCATACCCAAAGGTACTAACTCTTCTACAGCACCTCGAAATAATATTGGTTCAACTGCGATTTCAGCGGAAAGATTAGATTTGAATGTCAGTAACATTCATAAAATCAAAATATTAGGAGAGGTTCATTTGTGAAACCTCATTTTTTTGTGTAAACATCAGATCATAAGCCTGATATTTTGGGTAAAGGTTTTTTCATTCACGAAATTGGAGGTAGTATCAACAAAAAAAAGCCCGTTAGCGCTGGCTAACGGGCTAGGGGATTTATTCAAAAAAAACTTTATGGTAATCGAATTTCGTTTTGTGCTTTAGGTAATGCTACCTCACCAAGGATGGCAACTTTTTGAACATTCCCATTGCCTGCGTTCGACTGAACCGTAACTGTTCGGCTAATCCGGTGAGGGGTTGGGCTCACCCTAAAGTGTACCTTAATGGTTCCTTTTTGCTTGGGCGCTATGGGTTGGCGGGGCCAGTCGGTTACCCTTGTGCCGCAGCATGCAGTAACCTGATTAAGAATTAGTGGAACTGCGCCATCGTTATGTACCTCAATCTCAATATTCCCGGTATTCTCATTCACATCATCAACTAGGATGGTGCCCATATTAACCTCCGAGGGGTTAAAGCGTAAAAAGGCGTTGCTCTTTTTTATCTCCTCGTCGCCGGGTTGCTGGGCAAAAGTGCTTGCAGTAATAAGTAGACCGATGATTGAATACAGTATAGTTTTCATAAATCTGTGATTTTATGGTTTTGTTACGGCAAAAATATTCAATTGTTTAGTTTGTGGTGTTAGTTTTAGCTAAAATTATGCCAAGGTTTACTTCACGACGTAACGGGGGATGTTACCAGGAAGACGAGCAAGGGTTTGGTAGTTGAGCTGATTACTCATCTCGCTAAACTAATATCGAGCCTGTTTTGCTTACCCACAATTACAACCTCATCGCCGGGCTGTACGTTGGGGATATCGGTAACGTTAACGCTCATGGTGTTCATGGTTACGGTACCCACAACCGAGACCCTTTTCCCGCGAATAAGCACTCGCCCCATATTGCTTAGCGAACGGCTAAATCCATTGGCGTAGCCTACGGGTATAATGGCAATCTTTATTTTCTTGCTGGCCATATATGATGTTCCATAGCCTACAAACTCTCCTGATTCGACCTCCTTAACTGTCATTACGCGCGACTTCCAGGTAATAACCCGCTTTAGATCAGAATCCTTGGCATGATTCCGTTTGAACTGGTAGATAAACGTTTCTTGCGTTGGCCAAAATCCATACTGGGCTATTCCCACCCTTACCATGTCCATTATGGTTTGGTTGTAGGTTAGTGTTGCCGCCGAACCGGCCGTATGCCGGTAGTTGGGTTTAAGGCCGTGCCTATTGAAATACCTTACAAATCTTCGGTACTCCCTAATCTGGTTCATAACCCGGTAGTAGTTGCTTACGCTTTCGGCACCGGCATAGTGGGTGCATAGCCCTTCAAAAACAATATGGTCGCAGTTATCTTTCATTAGCCCAACAATATCAGGAAGCATATTGTAGTCGAACCCAGTACGGTTAAATCCTGTTTCGGCTTCAATATGAAGTCGGGCTGGTTTCTTTATCTTTTTGGCTAGCTCAATAGCCATATTCAGTCTGTTTAAATCGAAAACATAGAATTCTATCCCATTCTCAATTGCCCATGCAAGCTGGTCGTCGTTGCAGTAGCCCATGATCATAATATCCGATTTGGGGCTGGCCACATTGAAAACATCAAGCGCCTCGCTGGCAGAGAAAACGGCAAAATGCTTTACCTTGGCCTTTTCGGCTAGGGGTACAATGTGCTCAACGCCATGCCCGTAGGCATTCCCCTTTACAACCGATGTAAACCGTACATCTTTTCCAATAATATTCCTTAGGTACTTTATGTTATGCCTGTATGCTGACTTGCTTATCTCGATGTATGAGGTGTGATCCATTGTAGATGCTTGTTTTTAAGGTGTTAATCATTCAGAGTTTGTTCAACAATTTCTCTGAATAGGTTGACCGATGGCTCAATGATATCATCGGGAAAATCGTAATCCTCGTTGTGGAGCTGTGGATGACCCTCGCCCGACCCAACCCCAAAGAGGGTTGCTTTGCAAAGCTGAGTAAAATGCCCAAAGTCCTCGCTCCAGCGGAAGGGGGTTTCAAGCCGATGGGTTTGCAGGTTAAGCTTTGACGATGCTTGCTGAACCAACGCTGTGCATTCAGAGCTATTGATAGTTGCGGGAAACTCTTCGGTGTAGGCTATGTCAACGTTAACGCTATGCTCATGGCCTATGCGTTTAATTATTGACTCCGATTGAGCTTTGAGTATCTCCATATCCGAGTTGAGGTAGGTTCGCAGTGTGGCCATTAGAGCGGCGTTGCCAGGGGTAGTACCAAAGGCAACCTCGCCCAGCTTGGCATGTATTACTGTTAGCAGCGTAAAGTCGTCAAACCGTTCCCTTTGGCTTACAAGATTATTAAGCTCCAGAATCATTTTGGCCAAGGCCAAATCGGGGTTATTCCCATCCTCGGGGTGTGCTGCATGCGACGATAGCCCCTTAAGCTTGGCAATTAGCCCTGTGGATGCAGATGCGAAAGTTCCTTCGCGTAGGAATATTTGGCCACGCTTAAAGCCGGGCAGATTATGCAATGCAAAGGCGTAATCGGGGGTAAGGGGTTTAAACTTTTCATCAGCAATAACGGCTGCAGCCCCTTGGCCCGTTTCCTCGGCGGGTTGGAATAGTAAAGTAACTTTACCCTTTTTAAGAGGGCTTTTAAGCAAGCCAACCCCTACACCTGCTAGTATGGTGGAGTGCCCATCATGGCCGCATAGGTGTGCCACGCCATCGTATTGCGAGCGGTAGCCAAAGTCATTCGATTCCTGAATGGGCAAAGCATCCATATCGGCTCGTAGCAGTATCGATGGGCCCGGTTTACCCGAGTGGTAAACTACGGCTAGCCCATGACCACCGAGTCCTGTAACAATGCTCGAGGGATTGGTATTCTTCAGAAAATCTACAATAGTTTTACTTGTTTTCTCCTCTGCCCCCGATAGCTCAGGGTTTTGGTGTAGGTGCTTTCGAAAGTCGATAAGTTTTGTTACGGTATTGCTATCTAGCGTCATAAATTGCTTTTTGATTTGCCAAGGTATTGAAAATTAAGAAGATTAGCAAATGGAAGTATTCGTTCCAATAACCGATAGGCTTGTATTTGGTTCAAATATATCATAATTTCCATTTGATTACCAGATAGCTAGCCTTTGTGTCTGAAAAAAGGTTAAATATACTTTTGCATAGAATTGATTGTGGGGGATGCTCTTTGCAAACTATTTCTTATATAGCTATAGCTAAAAGGTAAACAAAAATTGTTGCTAGCTGTTAGTGTGGTGTAAATATCAACTTGAAACTAAATTGTTTGCAATATGAAAACACTAATAATTTTAATGCTTATTGGGCTAAGCATAAGTAGTAATGCCCAGTCGAAATTTGAGTTTCCCGAGTTACCCTATAGCTACGATGCGCTGGAAGTTTTTGTGGATAAAACCACAATGGATATCCATTACAATAGGCATCACAGGGCGTACTACAACAATTTTGTTAAGGCAGCCGATGAGCATAATCTAAATGCGATGACCCTGGAAGAGATTTTTGCCCAAATGAGCAAGTATCCGGCAACCATCCGTAATAACGGTGGCGGGTATTATAACCACAACCTTTTCTGGGAGGTTATGTCGCCCGATGGGGGAGGAAAACCAGCTGGTGCTCTCCTGAAGGCTATTGACGAAACGTTTGGCAGTTTCGATGCCTTTAAAAAGAAGTTTGAAGCTGCGGCAGCGGGCCAATTTGGTAGCGGCTGGGCTTGGCTCTCGGTTGATGGAAACGGGAAATTATTCGTTTCATCTACCCCCAATCAGGATAATCCCCTGATGGATGTGGCCACCGAGCGAGGTACTCCAATTCTAGGCCTCGATGTGTGGGAGCATGCATACTATCTGCACTACCAAAATATGCGCGGAACCTATGCAGGTAACTTCTGGAAAGTAGTGAGTTGGGATGCCGTTGAAAAAAACTATAAAAATGCATTGAGCCCTAAGTAGATTTTTTCTTGATATAAAAAATTGCAAGCCCAGCTGTTGATCGGCTGGGCTTTTTATCTTACTGAAAGGTTTCTCTCGCCAATTTTGCGGCTCATTAGGTAGTCTAATCCAAAAAAGATACTGCACAAAATAGTAGCACCCAAAACACCATACACAGTTGCTTGAGTGTTTATTTTACTTGCTACTGTAAGTAAAAACTGAGTGAATTCTAATGACGAAGTGTTGGGCAGGTAGCTTGCAACTATCACCAACGAACCCCCAACAACAATTGCAAGTAGGCTAATTATAAGGTAGGGGTCAATCTGTTTTCGTGGGGTTTCCTCCATCAATTGCTCCATTACAATGCTACTGAGGTTGCAGGGTGCCTCAACCTGCTCGCTTATTAGTTCCGCTTTTAACCATTGGTCAAATTCGCTGTTTGGTTCCTCAAGCAATTGGTTCAAATCTTCTTTCATAGCAGTTATCCGGAATGGTTTATCTCATTATTTTTTGAGTAGTGATGTAGCATCTCTTTAAGTTTCTTGCGGGCTCTATGGAGTTTTACTCTTACATTACTTTCCGATAGTGCTACCACTTGGGCAATCTCGCTGGTGGGCATCTCATCAACATAAAAAAGTGATATAATTGTTCTATCTTTTTTGCTAAGGCTTTCCATTGCTTTTTGCAGATCTTGGCTATGCTCGTTTTCTTCGGTGGTTTGCATAGCATTATGCTTATTGTAATCAATCTCAGTTGTGATTAACCTTTTCTTGCGTTTATGCGTAATGCAGGTGTTGTAGCAGATGCGGTAAACCCAAGTCGATAGTTGGCTATCGGCTCTAAATGAATTAATTGAATGGATGGCCTTGATGAATGTATCCTGCGCAACCTCCTGGGCGTCATGGTAGTCGCCCAGAAGGTTTAGCGCTAGGTTAAAGACCATACGCTCGTACCTGTGAATGAATTCTGCGGTTGCCCCGCGATGATTCTGCATTACCAGGCGAACAAGCGCTTTGTCGGATAGTTTATCCGTTGGTTCTATCATCCTTTTTTCTCTCAATTAGGTAGTAAGCCATAAGCCCCATGCCGCCAAAAAGAAGAATCATACTAAAGTATGCTGGGCCTGCTTCCATTGCCTTATTCTGGTATAGCAAGGCTCCCGAAATAGTGCCCAAAGCAATTCCAACTAGGAAAAGTCCGTATTTTAGTGCAATGGAGTGCGAACTTTTGCTTTTCGATAAAAATATTGATGGGTCAATTCCCTTTTCAAGCATTTGCATACGCTCGCGGTTTCTGTTTCGTAAGTAAATGTAAATTATGCCAAATGCTAGCGAGTGGCTAAATACAATGGCAACAATGGGGATAAGTAGTTCAACTGTGCTCATAGCTTTTGTTATTTAAAATTTGTTTGTGTTCGTTTGACTACACCCATTATTTTATTGTTACAAATGAAATGATAAAAATTTTTGAGATGGCAGGTTGTAGTCAAATTTTAACCCATACCCTTAATTAACCCAGATTAGACATTAGGAGTTCTGCGAACTAATGGCTTAGCTGGGTTTAACCCTCCCGATGAATCGGGACAAGCTGATTTAGAAAAACTAAATTTATAAGCATTTATGATTGCAAATTATTAGTTTTTCTTCATCGATATGTTATCATAACATTCAATTAATCTGTGTATTAACAGTATCGTTTTCTAATGGCAGTCATTAGAAAAAAAACGCTAATGACAAATTTGGGATTAATATAAACTGATATTAAACATAGATTACGCTTGCGGTATGTACGCATTTTCCGTTTAAATTTGTGTTTTGGCGGTTCGAGTAAGTTCGATCCGCTCATTTATTGTAAACCCTAATCTTGTAATGAAAAAAATAGACCTATCTCGCTACGGAATCGGTGAGGCTGAGGAGATATTTTATAACCCCAGCTACGATTTGCTTTTCACGCATGAAACCAACCCTAATCTGACAGGATTTGAAAGGGGCACACTAACTAGCCTTGGTGCTATTAATGTTGATACTGGTATTTTTACTGGTCGTTCGCCAAAAGATAAATACGTAGTTCGTGAGCCCAACTCCGAGGGTAACGTTTGGTGGGCCGAGAAGGGTAAAAAAAGCTCCGACAACAAGCCAATTACCCCCGAAGTATGGGAACACCTTAAAAGCATTAGCGCAAAGCAGCTCACAGGCAAAAAACTTTATGTAGTCGACTCGTACTGTGGAGCCAACGAGGATACCCGTTTAAAGGTTCGCTTTGTAATGGAGGTGGCCTGGCAAGCCCATTTTGTAAAGAATATGTTTATTCGGCCAAGCGACGAGGATCTAAAGGATTTTGAGCCAGATTTTGTTGTGCTTGTTGCCTCAAAAACATCAAACCCCAACTGGAAAGAGCAGAATTTAAATAGCGAGGTGTACGTTGCCTTCCATCTTACCGAACGGATGGCGGTAATCGGTGGTAGCTGGTACGGTGGCGAGATGAAGAAGGGAATTTTCTCGGTGATGAACTACTACCTTCCGCTTAAAGGGATAGCCGCAATGCACTGCAGTGCAAATGTTGGTAAGGAGGGAGATGTGGCCATTTTCTTCGGCCTTTCGGGTACTGGTAAAACTACCCTTTCGGCCGATCCCAATCGCGCCCTGATTGGCGATGATGAGCATGGCTGGGACGACGATGGTGTTTTCAACTTCGAGGGGGGGTGCTACGCCAAGTGTATCGATCTTGATCCCAAGAAAGAACCTGATATTTATGCAGCCATCAGGCGCGATGCCCTGCTCGAGAACTTGGTGGTAGACAACGAGGGTAATATTGATTTTAGCTCTAAGGAGAAAACTGAGAACACTCGGGTATCGTATCCCATTTATCATATCAAAAATATTGTAAAGCCAGTATCGAAGGCGGGCCATGCACAAAAAGTAATCTTTCTAACCGCCGATTCTTTTGGCGTGCTACCTCCCGTTGCCAAGCTTACTCCAAACCAAACGCAGTACCATTTTTTAAGCGGATTTACAGCCAAGCTGGCTGGTACCGAGCTGGGTGTAAAAGAGCCCCAGCCAACTTTTAGCAGCTGTTTTGGACAGGCATTCCTTTTGCTTCACCCAACGGTATATTCGCGCGAGCTGGTTAAAAAGATGGTCAAGCACGGATCAACGGCTTACCTGGTTAATACGGGGTGGATAGGTGGCCCTTACGGAGTGGGTAAGCGTATCGATTTGCCCGCTACGCGCGCTATAATCAACTCTATTCTAGATGGTAGTATCGAGGAGGCCGATTTTGAGATTATGCCCATATTCAACTTGCAAATTCCAAAAGTGCTAAAGGGAGTTGAGAGTAAGTTTTTAAACCCTCGCAATAGCTGGCCAAACCCAGCCGATTGGGATATTGCTGCCAAGGAGCTAGCCCAAAAGTTTATTGAAAACTTCGAAAACTTTACCGATAATGAAGCCGGTAAGAAGTTGGTTGCTGCTGGCCCTCAATTATAGAGAGAGGTACTTTGCTACAATAGAAAAGGGGCTTAACGCCCCTTTTCTATTTTGCAGAGGATGTTTTAACTATTATTTCAACCCCCTTTGGCGTAGCAATGGGTCAATTGATGGTGCTTTGCCA
>Ga0334898_1001203_pt1 | contig 31309 bp, 30 predicted proteins | sample GraSluR3_MG_10_FD_207228 | JGI IMG/M metagenome (GOLD analysis project Ga0334898, IMG submission 207228) | Sludge microbial communities from methane-producing bioreactor in Wageningen University, Netherlands - Granular Sludge_3_08-R3 | ecosystem: Engineered > Bioreactor > Anaerobic >... | reverse complement strand
GTGCAAGAGAGAGAATAGATATTCTCTGCGATGAAGGTAGCTTCGAGGAATTCGACCGATTTGTAAGGCACAGGGCAACGAGTTTCGGACTCGCAGATAAGGAGTTCCCAGCAGATGGAGTTGTTACCGGAATCGGAACGGTAAACGGGAGAAAGATCGCAATCTTCTCTCAAGACTTCACCGTACAGGGCGGCTCTCTGGGGGAGATGCATGCAAAGAAGATTATGAAGGTTCAGGATATGGCCATGAAACTCGGCATCCCAATCGTTGGGATAAATGACTCCGGTGGAGCGAGAATTCAGGAAGGCGTTGATTCACTATTTGGTTACGGAGGGATCTTCCACAGAAACACTCTTTCTTCGGGGGTCATTCCGCAGATAACCGTCGTCTGTGGACCGTGCGCAGGAGGAGCAGTGTACTCACCTGCTATAACAGACTTCATAGTAATGACGGACAAGACCTCCCAGATGTTTATCACAGGTCCTCAGGTGATCAAGGCAGTAACCGGCGAGGATACTTCGATGGAGGAATTGGGAGGAGCTCTGGTGCACAACACCAAGAGCGGAAACGCTCACTTTTTGGCCTCAGACGATGAGAAAGCGATGCTGCTAGTCAAGACGTTGCTGGATTATCTTCCTCAGAACAACGCCGAAGAGCCGTCAAAAACCGAGTCGATTCCTGGCAACCCTATTGAAGAACTCCGGGATATCGTCCCAGAAAACCCAAAGCAGTCATATGACGTGAAAAGGGTGATCTCACTCGTTGTAGACGAAGGCCGGTTCCTTGAAGTGCACGAGCAATACGCTAAGAACATGGTAATTGGATTTGCGAGAATCGGTGGCAGGTCTGTGGGAGTAGTGGCGAACCAACCGTCTGTCTTTGCAGGCTCTTTAGACATAAACGCCTCCGACAAAGCTGCCAGATTCATAAGATTCCTGGATGCCTTCAACATTCCGATAATAACCTTCGTGGACACGCCGGGATTCCTCCCCGGAGTCTCTCAGGAGCATGGCGGGATAATCCGTCACGGGGCGAAACTACTCTACTCCTACAGCGAGGCGTCCGTTCCCAAGATCACATTGATCCTGAGGAAGGCCTATGGCGGAGCTTACATAGCCATGGGAAGTCAGCATCTTGGCGCCGACATCGTCTACGCCTGGCCTGGAGCTGAAATTGCGGTCATGGGGCCTGAGGGCGCAGCGAATATCATCTTCAAGAGAGAAATCAACGCTTCAGAACAGCCGGAAAAGACTCGACAGGAGAAGATTACCGAGTACAAGGAGAAATTTGCAAATCCCTTTGTGGCAGCCGGGAGAGGCTATATCGAATCAGTAATTGATCCGGCCGTCACCAGAATCGAGATAATAAAAGCTTTGGAAACGCTGGATACAAAAGTCGAAGGAAGACCGTCAAAGAAACACGGTAATATACCGCTATGAGGTGTGTTTGATGGAGGAATATGTTCAGATTACCATAATAGGCATAGGAATCGTATTCCTGGCGCTGGCAATGCTTTATGTGATTTTCAACATTCTCGGTCGTCTGCTATCGAAGGAACAGACCAACGTAGTGAAGGCCCTCGTTCCAAAACCAGTCCCCACAAATATATCCGGAGGGCCGGAGAAACAAGACGGCGATGAAGGAGAAGTCATCGCCGCAATAACTGCAGCAGTAACTTCATTCATGGGTCATAGCAACTTCAAAGTCAGAAGCGTTGCCTCCGTTCCCGTTGCGGCAGCTTCGCTTTGGAAACGTCGTGAACCAACCGTCTACTGGAAAGTGAGGAGGAGCAGGAATTGAGAAGATTCATAGTGAAAGTTAACGGCAAAGAATATAACGTCGAGATTGAAGAGCTTTCTTCTGTAAACGATTCTGGTTCGGGCGGAGCAATTCAGGAACCCGACACACGCCAAAAGGTCGAATCTGCAACTCGGCCCAGGCAGGAAGCGAGAGTCGAGGAAGCTCCGAAACCGGTCGGGCCAGCCAAGGAATCCAGTGGATCGGAAGACGAAATCAATATACTGTCGCCGATGTCGGGCACGATCATCGAGGTACTCGTTTCGACAGGAGATTCAGTCTCTCCAGGGCAGAAAGTAGTGATTCTCGAAGCAATGAAAATGGAGAACAGCATACTTTCAGAGAACTCGGGTACCGTCAAAGAAGTGAGGGTCAGAAAGGGAGATAACATAGACGCAGGCGAAATAATGATAGTTCTAGCATAGGGGCGGTGATCATCGCTCCTATGTTTTTATGTAATATCGTCTTCCACAGCTTAGCTCTTGATTTTCTCCACAATCGACGGCATTGAAAGGAGACAGAATGGATTCAGCAAATAGGAATCTGGCAACCAAGGCTAGAGAACTCTCTTTGAAGGCTTTCGGGGTCTTTCCAGACATTCCCTTTTCCTTCAACTCCAGATTGAAGAGAATTCTCGGGAGACTAGTTTACTCGAGGAATCGGGGAACGCTTACTCCGTTAAGGATTGAGATTTCTTCTTCTATCTCGGAAAACGAAGAGCTTCTCAAAAAGACCCTGTTGCACGAGTTGTCGCACTTCTACCTGATGACAAACGATAGGGATTTCTCACACGGTTCACCGGAATTCAAGAAACTGGCTGAAGAGCTAGATTTCGATATCGTAGCCGAGTACGAGGGACTTCCGGTACACAGATGGGTGTGTTCCGTTTGTAAGAAGACAGTTGCCCTCTCCTTCAACCGCAGAGAGAAAAAGGGTCTATCTTCCTGCTGTAAAGCCCCGATAGAACTTCAGGAAAAATAATCGAATAAACACTTGCCTTTCTAGAAATTCATCTGTTATAATAATTTATACCTAATATCTAAGTGGTGATATTTATGAAAGCCTATAAGAAGCTCACGAAGGTGCTTGTATACTTTCACGGAGATTATTTTGTGCCGGTAAGGTTCAGTTACGATGGTATAAAAATAGTTGTGAATGCCGTTACCTCCTTCTGGGTGGAGGCCGTGGGGACTCAGAAAATCTATCATTTCTCAGTAATGACCACACTTGGAGCTTACAATCTTGAATTTGACGAAGATGCGAAGAAATGGTACAGCTATCTTCTTGGAGGGTGATTGCTTTGAAAGGAATTCCTTACGTATCGCACATAGATATGGACGCGTTTTTCGCAAGTATAGAGCAGGCGGCAAATCCGACTCTTAAAGGTAAACCGATCGCCGTAACAGGGATTGGAAAGCGGCATTCCGTTGTGACTTCGGCGAGTTACGAGGCAAAGAGACTTGGCGTTAAATCGGGTATGGCCTTTTTCGAAGCCCTGAAGCTCTGTCCCGATCTTATAGCCGTGGGAGTGCAGTCAAAGAAGTACGGTTATATATCGAAAGAGATAATGAAAATGATGACCTCTGTATCACCCAGAGTTATGGTTGCGAGCGTAGACGAGGCTTACATAGATCTCAGCTTTCATACTAAACTGGAGGAGTCGATTAACAGATTCATTTCCTTTAAGAGAGATTTGAAGGAGAGATTCGGAATAACCGCCTCGGTTGGAATCTCGGTAAATCCGATCATATCTAAAATCGCCAGTGATTACTCCAAGCCAAACGGATTCGTAGTGGTCAAAGACGGCATGGAAAGAGAGTTCCTGAATGAGATACCCGTAAAGGACGTTCCGGGAATCGGAAAGCACACGTTGATAAAGCTCGAATCCATGGGATACAAAATGACAGGTGAGCTTTTGGAAGGGTTGGAAAAGTCTCCCATGGATCTGTACACGATGTTTGGAAATGCCTTCATGGGATTTCTGCAAAGCCTTACTAAAAACCGGTTTTCAAGGAAGGAGTTTTTCAAAGAAGAGAGACCGAAGTCCGTGGGTCATTCTATGACGCTATCGGGTGATATTAATGATTTCGATCTTATCGTGAGAGTAACAAACTTCCTGTCGGCAAGGGTAATCTACAGACTTGGGAGATACAAGATGGAAAGCTCAGGGGTCAGCCTGTTCCTAAGATATGCTGACAGGAGTTCAAAGGCTCTTTCAAAGAGGCTGAACTTCACGATATCCTCGATCAAAGACATGACGGAGATCACCCCGTGGCTTATTAGTTCAATCTGGAACGGAACGGCCGTCAGAGCTATCGGAATATCCTGTTGGGCCCTTAGTGAAAAGAAAAATCAAAGACAGCTATCCCTATTTGAAAAGGAAAGAGAACTGCTCGAAACCGTGCTGGAAATAGAGAGGAAATTCGGAGAATACTCGATATTTCCGGGAAATATACTATTCCTCCCCGATATCAGAAAGCTTGAGAAACCTTCTGATCTCCATTACCAGGGCTTCTGCCGTCGCGAGGTTAGTTGCTAACGGTTTGTTATGAACATCACACACTCTTAGAAGGGCGCTCACATCAGGCTCATGGGGTTGTGCGGTGAGCGGATCTCTTAAAAAGATGACGAAGTCTATCTCGTCATTGGCGATGAGAGCGCCTATCTGGAGGTCACCACCCAGCGGGCCGGACTTGAATGAAGTGAGCTCCAATTTGACTTTCTCCCTGAGGATATTGCCCGTAGTGCTGGTTGCAAAAAGGGTGCACTCTCTGAAGACATCGACGTGCTCTCTGACGAACATTATCAGATCGATCTTTTTCTTGTCGTGAGCTATCAAAGCTACTCGTGGTTTTTCACTCATGGCTACCTCCGTTTTTCAACAAGAAGATGATAACATATTCCGCCCATTGAAACTCCTGGCGGCTAGTTGAGGTGAATTGATCTGTCCCTTTCATTCAACGAGATAACAATATACGGACAAGCCACTACGGACCCGGAATCGACTGCGCGGGGCGGATTCTTCAAGGTGAGGATATGCGTATACAGGAGTGGGGGAGAAACCGAAGAAATCTTTGACATTCGTTTCGATGAAAGAGAATCGAAAAGGGTATTCGCGGAAATTTACAGAGGCTGCTATCTGCTTATCAGGGGCGAAATAAGAGTTACAAAGAGCCTTCACGTAAAACTCAAGGACTTCACCGTGACGACAAAACCCTACGACAGAGATCTCGATATCGACATACCGAGAATACTTACACGGATCAAGAGCGATTACTTCTGAAAAGTCTCGTAATACTTGCCTCTAAGATCGGTGAAGATAGATCTGTCCACCACTGTCTTGAATTCGTCAACCTCCAAGAGAAGATACTCGTCACCGACTCTATCGGTTATCTTCACATACTCAATCTTCGGGAAGTGGCCCTCTCTCCTCAAAAAGGAGACGTGAATATGCATGAGATTAGGGAGATAGCCCCCTCCGCTGAGAAGTCCGAGCAACCTTAATCTCTGTTCGGACGGATCGATCATGTAGACTCGTCTTTCTTCTTCCGTTATAACACTCCAGGTGAAGTTGGAAGACTGGAGAAGACCTTCGAAGAACTGGTCGAGAAGGCTGCTCATCAGATTAGTCTGATAACTTGATCTGTATTGCTTCCAAGCCTCCTCCCTAACGACACTAAAAGTCACTTCTTCCCTTGAAAGATATACAAGAGCTATCTGACTCAACTCTTCCGGCTCGAAAAACTCTATATAGAGATCTTCGCCACCCGCTATAATAAGCCTTACCTTCATTTCGAGATCATTATACCCATTATCGGGAGACTCGGTATCTACCAGATGAAAATGCACCTTCAAAAGCGTATCTATGTCACCAGAATCCACAACCTGCTGGATGAAGAGAGTAAGATCATCGTAGGCGCCGTCCGAAGCAAAGCACAATGCTCCTGCCAGCAGACAAAACAGTATAATTGCAATCGCGGAAAGCTTCATCTTACTCACCTCTTCGCGAGATTATAACATGCGAAGAATTCGAAAAAAATGATAAGATCTGATTGAGGGGTGATGATTTGAAGGTAGCATTTCCCGCTCAGATGAGGGAGATCGATCAAAGGATAATAGATAAGGGAGTACCTTCACTGCTCCTGATGGAGGAGGCGGCTCGCAGCGTTTACGAGGAGATTGCAGACCTCAATATCCGCAAAGCCGCGATTCTGTGTGGAGGTGGCAACAACGGCGGTGACGGCTATGCAGCGGCCAGGTTAATGCATGCCGCAGGCATCGACGTGACGGTTGTTCAGTGCTATGCTCCTACAACCGATGACTGTAAGACAAACGCTACAATATACGTCTCTCTTGGAGGCAAAGGTGTAAAGCTCGAAGAAGAGTCGATCGTTGGCGACTTGCTTGCCGGATCCGATATGGTGGTCGATGCGATTTTTGGAACGGGCTTTCACGGTAGTCTTGAGGAGAAGATTGTTTCCCTCTTCGAGTACGTTAATCGTCTCGATGCTTACAGACTGGCTGTTGACATTCCTTCGGGAGTCTCCGGTTACAACGGTAGCGTGTCCAGAAACTGTTTCAAAGCTGATAAGACAGTGACCTTCGGTCTAGCGAAAACCGGTCATTTTCTCTATCCGGGGCGCGAATTTTGCGGTAAGGTTGTTGTAAGAAGCGCCGGCTTCCACAGAAGCATTATAGATTCTCTCGCCGATTCAGAAGTTATAGACGATGAGATGGCTTCAGAACTTCTTCCGGAGAGAGCTCGCAACAGCTACAAGGGAAGCTACGGCTCTGTTCTTGTTGTTGGAGGAAGCGAAGTCTACACAGGGGCGCCATTCTTGGCAGCCATAGGAGCCTTCCGGTCGGGTTGCGGGCTTGTATACACGTACACTCCTAAAGGCTCTGCAAACGTTATCCGGAACAACTTGCCTGAGGCGATTGCCATGATAAGCAGCGGAGATACTCTCGTCCCAAGAGATGTCGATTACCTTTCAGAAGCTATCGATAGGATTGACAGTATCGTGCTCGGCCCTGGCATTGGAAGAAGTGAAGGGAGCATCGAGTTCGTATTGAAGTTTCTGAAATCCTTCCCGGAGAAGAAATTTGTTGTGGATGCTGATGCGCTGTTTGCACTCGTGAATGATCTCTCGATCTTGGGTCGATCTCGAAATGTACTCATTACTCCTCATATCGGAGAGTTCGCTCGCTTGAATGAAGGAAGAACAGATCTTGCTTCCTTCATTGAGTTCTGTTCACGCCTAAGTATGAACGCCATCCTTAAGGGAGCTTCATCTGTCTTTTGCAATGAGAATGGAAGGATAATTATCAACACAGCCGGGAACACGGCTCTCGCAAAAGCCGGGAGCGGTGATTTGCTGGCAGGAACTATCGCTGGATTTGCTGCGCAGACAGGCGATCTGGAACGCTCCGGCGTTCTCGGTATGTACTTGATGGGAAGAGCGGCCGAACTGTCAGATCTCTGCGAACCGTGCAACTCGGCGTCAAAGATCTCTGAATCTTACTCGCTCGTATTTGAGCATTTGAGAAAGATGGAGAGAAGGCTTCATGGAACTCGGCCATAACATATCGCAACGGTTAGAGCAGAAGCTTGGCCTTTCGCTCAAGGCTCAGCAGGCTCTCAAACTCCTTCAGCTCAATTCACTGGAAATCTCTGCTGAGCTTGAAGAGATCGTGCAAGCAAATCCTCTTCTGGAAATGAAAAGAGAGGATTACGAGCTTATTGAAGACATAGGTGATTCCGGAAAAGAACCTGAGGATGAAGAGAATACGGATGGAGGCGACTTTTACTCGCTTCCTGCAAGCAACTCAATATATATGAAATCCGAGAGCACCGATCGAGACGGTTGGGACTTTGACAGAATCGAGGCCCAGCAACCGACCTTCAAAGAGATTCTGAGAGATTTCGGCTTCTATATCCTGGACGATGACCAGTTCTGTCTCTTCGAAGTATTGCTCGACAATATGGACGACCTCGGCATGCTAACAGCAGAACTGAAAGAGATTGCCGACCTTAACAATTGCTCTATAGAAGAACTTTCAGCAGTAATTTCGATAATGAGGGATTCAGGCTTTGACGGCGTCTTCGCTTCCAGTCTGAAAGAACTCGAAGCTCTCATAGGCCCCGGTCTCTTCCCGTCTTCGGGATACAGCGACGGCGCATTTGTCAGATACGTGGAGCCTGATCTTTACATTGAATTTCTGGATGAGAAGTTCATAGTTACCGTTAGAGACTACTCACTCGTCCTGAATGTAGACCCATCATATGAGGAGATTCTCCAGTACGGCGAGAAGATTGCTAGAAAATACATAGAAGAGAAGCTTGAGGAGGCGAAGTTCTACATAACTGCCCTCGAAAGGAGAAAGGCCACCCTTATCACAATAGGCAATGAAATAGTGATGAGAAACGCACCCTTCCTCTTGAAAACGAGCGACAAGATCAGGCCCCTGAAGATGAATGTGATTGCTGACAAGATAGGGGTTGTGGTCTCTACAATTAGTCGCGCCGTGAAGGATAAGTTTGTCCAGACACCGGTAGGAACCTTCCCGATAAGGTATTTTTTCGGTAATGTACAAGAGAAGGAACAAGCACTGGAAGTGATTGCGGGGATTGTGAAAGAGGACCCCGGAATTTCCGATTCACAGCTTGTGGTTGAGCTAAAGAATAGGGACATCTGCATTGCAAGAAGAACTGTCAACAAATATAGAAACCAGCTGGGATTAGGAAAAACGAAATGATAACAAAAGCTGTGTTGTTTGTCGGTGGGCAGTACATTTCTTCAACAGAATTCTACTTGAGGAAGCTACATGAGACTCCTTTTGTAGCAGCGGCAGATTCGGGTGCCGAGACGTTGAAGCGCCTTGGAATTCATCCTCACCTTCTTGTTGGCGACATGGATTCTATAAGTGAAAGCACTCTTTCCTGGTGCAGAAGTGAGGGTTCCCTTGTCTTGATATACCCGCCTGAAAAAGATGATACAGATACTCAGATCGCGCTTCAGGCCCTTGAAGAACGGGGCATAGCGGAGGTGGAGATCTTCGGCGCCACAGGTCTGCGCCTCGATCACTTCATGGGTACTCTTGCTTCGATCTATGGTGCGCGGAACTCCTTGAAAGCAACAATAGTGGAGGATAGTGTAGAGATCGGAATGGTATCCAAAGAGCTTATCTCCACAGTAGAACTAGGCGAGACCTGGTCTCTGTTCCCCTTCGGAGGACAGCCGACCATGATCAGTCTAAAGGGCTTCAAATACCCTTTGAGAGATGCCTTTCTTGAGTACGGGAACCCGCTTGGAGTTTCAAACGAGACAATAGAAAGAGAAGTACAGATTCTCTGCAAAGGAGGTACCGCCCTATACTTCAGATGGTTGAAAGAGCGATAGTAATATCCGACACGCACGGTTCGTTGACGAGAGTGAAGAAAGTACTTACTGAAGTGGACGAAAACACTCTCGTTATTCACTGCGGGGACTATCTCTATCACGGGCCGAGAAACCCTCTGCCAGAAGGCTACGATCCCATGTCGCTTGCCGATTTTCTAGGGAAATTGTCCAACAGAATCATTGGAGTTAGGGGAAACTGTGATAGCGAAATTGATCTATCGCTGGTCGGTCAGGAAGATGCTCCAAGCGCCCGTTCTCTGTTGATAAACGATCTCGAACTATTCGTAACGCACGGTCACAAGAACTACCGCTTTCCCAACGATCACGGTTTGGTGATATCCGGTCACACTCACATCTCGCGACTATTGAGCAACGATGGCCTGATCTTCCTCAATCCCGGCAGTCCCTCACTACCCAAGGATGAAACGGGAGGTTCATACGGAATAATCGATTTCAGAAAGCAAACTGTGTCTCTCAAGAATCTCGAAGGACTGGAGCTTCACGTGTTACCCTTCTAGGAGCGCGAATCTTCCCTAAACATGTTACTGTACCCATGATATAATAAATATCTGGGTGATGAATATGGTTTTGAGATGGCATGGACATTCGTGTTTTTCGCTTGAATGCGATGGAAAGACTCTTCTAATCGATCCCTTCGATGAGGGAGTCGGTTATGATATGCCCGCGGTGAAGCCGGACATTATTCTGGAATCCCATCAGCACCATGATCATAACGCGCATGATCGATTCCAACCCGGGTATGTTCTAGTCAACACGCCAGACAGCAGAAACGTATATGGCTTTGCAATAACGGGTCATTCGGTTTTTCACGATGACGTTCAGGGCAAGAAACGCGGCAAGAACATCGTTTTTGAAGTCACAACTCCGGATGGGTTCAGGGTCGTTCATTGCGGAGACCTCGGCCACAGATTGGATTCGGAAATGATCGAGGCGTTGAAGAATCCAGATGTTCTACTAGTACCTGTTGGCGGCGTCTACACAATCGATGGTGGATTGGCACGAGAACTGACGAGAGACCTCGCTCCGTTCTGTGTAATTCCTATGCATTTTAAGACAGAAGACCTGACTTTCGAGCTGGGAAAGGTCGAAGAGTTTCTTGCAGGCGATCCCTTCGAACAACTCGACGAACTAAGACTTGAAGAAAAGGCCGACGCGGGAACCAGAATAGTCGTCCTCAGATATCATTGATCGAGGGCATGATATGGATGAAAAGAGAGTTTTATCTCTCCTAGGAATAGGCAGAAGAGCAAACAAGGTTGTGTTTGGTAAAGAGCAACTTAGGGGTTATTTGAGGCAGCCGTTAAGAAGAAAGTTTCTCATTCTGGCTTGCGATACCAGCGATTCGATAAAGGAAGACTGGGTTAAGAGATGCAAGAGCCACGGGGCAAGCTGTATTCTTCTCAAAGAACACGACCGCATCGCTCTGGGAAAGGCCATCGGCAAAGACAACATCTCTGCAGTGGCAGTTGCCGATGATGGCCTTGCAGAGGAAATCTCAAAGATAATGACACAGGCGGGAGGTGACTGAGCTATGCCAAAAGCCAGAGTGTACGAACTTGCTAGGAGACTTAACATAACGGCAAGAGAGCTGTTGGATGAACTTGAGGAGCTCGGTGTTACCGTCAAGAACCATATGTCCGTTCTTGACGAGGAGACCGTTAATATCATCGCTGGTCTCTATGAGGAAGAAAAGAAGGAGCTCTTAAGGAAGGTCGAAAAGGCGAAGAATAAGATTCAGGAGAAAGAAGTAAAGAATCTTGAGAAGAAATTAGTCTCGAAAGAGGTGCCAGCGACCGAGAAAAAAACTCCGGTTGAGCATAAAGTAAGAACGATCAAGCTGAAGAGCAACGAATTCAAGCTCGACATACTCGCCAAGAAGATGAACGTTCAGATCTCCAAGGTGATAAAGGATCAGTTCATGAACGGGATAATACTTCGCCCCGGCCAGATTCTCTCGCTTGAAGACGCGGTGAAAATTGCCAAGAATTACGAATGGGAAGTGGAGCTGGTTCATGAAGAAGAGATGAATCCCTTTGAGAGCATCGCGAGTTCTTACGCAGAATCTTACAAAGAAAGCTCAAGACTGGTTCAGAGGCCCCCGGTCGTCACGGTTATGGGGCACGTTGACCATGGGAAGACTACGCTTCTCGACAGAATTAGAAAGGCCAAGGTCGCCGAAGACGAAATCGGAGGCATTACCCAGACAATAGGCGCTTACCAGGTCGAGATAAGAAACAAGAAGATCACGTTCATTGATACGCCTGGGCACGAGGCATTCACCGAAATGAGAGCGCGCGGAGCTCAGGCAACGGATATCGTAGTTCTTGTTGTAGCGGCCGACGACGGTGTTATGCCGCAGACTATAGAGGCTTACAACCACGCGAAGACAGCAAATGTGCCCATAATTGTCGCGATAAACAAAATAGACAAACCAAACGCAAACATAGACCTCACGAAGCAACAGCTCGCTTCGAAGCTGGGCCTCGTTCCTGAAGACTGGGGCGGGGACACTGTAACAGTTCCTGTATCTGCGAAAACAGGCAAGGGCGTTGAGGATGTTCTTGAGATGATCCTTCTTGTAGCCGAAGTCGCAGATGTGAAGTGCATTCCCGAAGGAAACGCAAGAGGAATCATTATTGACTCAAGAATGGACAAGGCCGTAGGTCCCCTGGCAACTCTCGTTGTAAAAGACGGGATTTTAAGACCTGGCGACTATGTTGTTGCCGGTTCTGCCTCAGGCAGAGTGAAGGCATTGATTAACGAATACGGGAAGCGAATCAAAGAAGCCCATCCTTCAGATCCTGTGCAGATTATTGGCTTCGACGAGGTTCCCGATGTCCACAGCGTTGTGTACGCGGTTGAAAACCTTGATACTTCAAGATCGCTTGCCGAATACGCAAAGAATAAGGCTCAGAAAGAAAAATCCGTTACCACCAGGCACCATATCAGGCTTGAAGAATTCCTCTCAACGACTGGCAACACTGACGAGAAGAAGGATCTCAATGTGATACTGAAAGCCGATTCCTTCGGCACAGTCGAGGCTCTGAAGCAGGCCTTGGCCAAGCTAGAAAATAACGACGTCAGGATTGAGGTCGTCCATTCTGGTATCGGCTCTGTAAATTCGAGTGACGTAATGCTGGCATCTGCCTCCGATGCCGTAATAATGGGCTTCAAAGTTAAACCCGATGCCCAGGCAAGAAAACTGGCAGAAATTGAGGGCGTACAGATCAAAGTTTACGAGATCATCTTTAACTTGATAGACGACCTCAAGAAAGCCCTTGAGGGTCTCCTAGAACCCGAGGAAGTCGATGAAGTGATCGGCCATGGACACATAAAGCAGTTGTTCAGAATCAGTAAAGTTGGAACTATAGCCGGTGTTCAGGTGGACGATGGACACGTGCTTAAGAAAGGCAGGATGAGAGTATACAGAAAGAACGAGGAAATCGCAGACGTAGCGATCGAAGTGCTCAAGCATTACAAAGACGATGCGAGCAGGGTAGATGCCCCAATGGAGTGCGGAATAAAGGCGCTCGGCTTTGATGACTTCCAGGAAGAAGATCAACTAGAGTTTCACAGCAAGAAGAGCGTGAAGAGAACAATAGATTTCACCGAATAAAAGGTCCTGATAGATGAATGAGGTCCCTTGATGGGGCCTTTTTTTTGGAGAAAACGAGCTTGCGGGGTGTGCCAAAACAGACTGGGTTCGCCGTTGAACGGTTCTCCGAGGAAAACATTATTCGTTCTTGGGCAATCGACGACGACTCTCGCCCTCTCTCCTCATCTCGTGCCCCTAACCAGGAACCTGGACACGAAGTGTCGGAACGAAGAACTTAGGTGCAAAGCACCAGAACAATGAACTTCTCTCTTTGCCAAGAACCTGGACGCACAGCGTCGGAACGAAAGACCGCTCTTCAGAAAGGTCTCTATTTTTCGCTCAAATTATGGCAATAAACAGACTCTTGATACATTCTCGTATTTCTGCCGTGTTGGATCAACTTAACTACCAGTGTATAATAGTGGTAGTCGAAACAAACCGGAGAGTGATTCCTTGAAGAGAGCAATTGAATGCTTTAGAGAGAGAAAGGGATACGCAACAATGAGTAGCCTAAGAGAATCAGGAGTGCATACAAGGACCCTGGCCAAGCTCCTAGATGATGGACTGGTTGTTAGAATAAAACCGGGTCTTTATAGGCTGGAAGAGCTTTCAGATAACGATTACGTTTCGTATGTGGACGTATGCAAAGCAGTTAGAACGGGTGTAATATGCCTGCTCTCTTCTGCAGACTATTACGGCCTTTCAACATTTACACCTAAGAGAGTTCATGTTGCCATTCCTCACGGCTACAAGAGACAGGCAGTAGAGGTCCCTCCGACAAGATTTTTCATGTTCAGAGAGAAGGGCTACTCAGTAGGTATAGAAACTGTAGACACGGAGATTGGATCTTTCAAAATATATAACCGCGAAAAGACAGTGTGTGATCTTTTTCGCATGAGAAAGAGCATGGGAGAAGATATTGCGATCGAATCGCTGAAGAATTACCTAATTTCGACCAACAACAACGTGTCCTCTCTAATGAAATATGCGCAGACGCTGCGTGTACAAAACCTGATACTTCCTTTAATCAAAGGAATGGTTAATGCATGAGGAAAAAGGCGAACAAGAACACGGCCGCTTCAGTAAAGGCACTGCTCCTCAACATCTCCAGAAAGAGCGGTATTGATCATACATTGTTGCTTCGACGCTACGCACAGGAGCGTTTCATATTCAGGCTGTCCAAAACCCGATATAGAGAAAAACTTGTGCTTAAAGGTGCTATTCTCTCAATCATCTTTGGATTCAACGAGTTCAGACCTACGAAGGACATTGATTTTCTCTGTGTTGAGAACTCTTACTCCACCGATGAAATAAGTGAGATGGTATCTGAAATAATACCTGTAGAGGTTGAAGATGGGATCGTATTCAACAGCTCCTTCAAGGTCGAAACGATAAAGAAGGAGTCCATTCACCCGGGCTGCAGGATTATTCTTCCGTGGAACATGGAAAGGACTACAGGCAGTATACAGCTAGATGTGGGATTTGGTGATGTCCAATACATAGGGCCGCTCAACATGACATTTCCAACTATTCTGGGATCGGAAGAGCCATACATAATAATTTATTCGGTTGAAACCGCTATTGCTGAGAAAATCCAGACCATCGCAAGTCTCGGTGTGACGACTAGCAGGATGAAAGACTTCTATGATATATATCATTTCTGCAAGTCCTCGTCATTCAAGTATGAAGACCTTCTAAATTCGCTCAAATCGACTTTCAAGAACAGAGATACTCCATTAAATTCTCTTGCAGAAGTATTCACGGAAGGCTTTGTCAACAACAAGACAATGATCGAGCAGTGGAAGGCCTTTCTTCACAGAAATGAACTCTTGAACGAACAGGGCTTCACTCAGATAATTGAAGAGCTTAGAGTTGTCTTTCTGCCCCTAATTAAAGAGGAAGATCCTGGAGAAACTTGGGACCCATACTCATGGTGTTGGAAATAGGCGACGGGAAAGGTTTGCCATCTCATGAATACCCCCGCACAGTCATCCCGTAGTGATTCTAAACCGGATCTCGCCCTGAAGATCCGCTGTACACCAGAAGTTCCGCTGTACGCTTAAAAGCGGTGAACCCGCTGAACGCTGGAAGAGCCGCTGTACGCTTAAGAACAAGAACCCGCTGATCGCTGGAAGAGCGGTCCTCCGTCAGCCGTCCAAGAGCAAAAACCCGTCCTCCGATAAGATCAATCGAGAAAGAGCACTGTCGAGGCGTTCGCTGCGCTCACGAGAGAAGAGAGAGAGAAAGAAGAAACCAGTCAGAGGCGTTGAAGCTTCCGCCGCCACAAGCATCTCTCTCTTTGATATGCACTTGACCAAGAATTAAGAACTGATCCTTGCTCTGGAACAAAGAACAATGTTTTTCTCTTTGACGGCTGCTCTGCGGAGAACGGTGAACAGTTGACGGAAAGCCTGCTTGAACGCGAATCAAAGGAACGCGGAACTGCTCTTGAGAAAATGGAGTCGCAATTTTGTCGTCTGATAGCGTGTTTGGATAGCCAATAGAGCACTATTACTCTCTATTAACACAAAAAGATTGCTTTGCCTAAAATGTAACAAGTGATATATTATTCACAAGAGAGCGTAGCACTTACATTCCCGCATAATCTCATAGACTTGAAGTGTTAATTCCCGGTGCGAGGCCTCGCTAGTGGGGGTGGGTTATGAAGAACAAGCTTCTGTCTGTCTGTTTATTCTTGTTTCTCTTTTCGATTATCTTTCTCCTTATTGGCTGTCCTACCATTGACAAACCACCAAAACTGACCATACCTGATAAGACAGTAAATGAAGGACAGGTACTTCAGTTCGACCTAAAACAATACGCCGAAGACAAAGACAAGAACACCCTCGCCTTCACAATAGTATCCGGAGTTGGAGAGATAGTGGGGAGCGATTACAGATACACCCCGACATTTGATGACTCCGGCGACAAAGAAGTGAAGATTAGAGTAACGAATGCAAAGGGTAAGTTTGTCGAAGACACATTCAAGATTACGGTGAACGATGTTAACAGACCCCCTATGCTGGACATACGGGACCAGACGATGAACGAAGGGGAGACCCTTACTCTCAACCTAAATGACTATGCGGATGACCCCGATGAAGACGATCTAACCTTCACTTTAGTATCCGGAGTTGGAGAGATAACCGGTGCGACATATACCTACACTCCTGATTACGATGTACTGAAAAAGGTTAGAGAGTACGACCCGGCAGCCGAGAGTATAGATTTCGAGGTAAGTATAAGCGCAAACGATGGAAAGGATGGAGAAGCGACCTCTACTTTCACCATAAGTGTAACCGACGTAAACAGACCCCCGGTATTGGACATACGGGACCAGACGATGAACGAAGGGGAGACCCTTACTCTCAACCTGAACGACTACGCGGATGACCCCGATGAAGACGATCTAACCTTTACTCTAGTATCCGGAGTTGGAGAGATAACCGGTGCGACATATACCTACACTCCTGATTACGATGTACTGAAAAAGGTTAGAGAGTACGACCCGGCAGCCGAGAGTATAGATTTCGAGGTAAGTATAAGCGCAAACGATGGAAAGGATGGAGAAGCGACCTCTACTTTTACCATAAGTGTAACCGACGTAAACAGACCCCCTGTATTGGACATACCGGACCAGACGATGAACGAAGGGGAGACCCTTACCCTCAACCTGAACGACTATGCAGATGACCCGGACGGAGATGCTCTAACCTTTACTCTAGTGTCCGGAGTAGGAAACATAGCGGGATCTACATACACCTACACAGCTACATACACAGATGCCGGAACGAAGACTGTAACTGTGAGAGTAACGGACAATAAGGGCGGAAGCGGTCAAGTTGCTTTTGGAATAACGGTCAATAGACTACCTGTGATCAATAAGTTGAGCGGTCCATCCGGAACGATGAACCAGAGTAGCGTCACTTTCAGCTGGGCCGGAGACGATCCCGACGGGAGCATTACCTTATACGAATACAGAAAAGACGGAGGAAGCTGGACAGACCAGGGCTTGAACACGAGTTACACGTGGAGCGGCTACTCAGAGGGCGCCCACGTATTCGAAGTCAGGGCACAGGACGACGAAGGCGCCTATTCGAATGTAATCTCCTGGAACTTCACTTATAATGCAGCTTCACAGGAAACCGGAGGCTTCAAAGTGGCCAACTCATGGGGGATAGGCGGATGGGAAAACGTCCCAGATGGTTTTCTGTATATAACCTATGAAGCCATGAAACAGAATAAGGTTCTGTGCTTTGTAGTCGATCCGAAAGACAACTATGAACCCAGAGCGATAGCCATTTTCAAGATATCACACCTGGTCAGGGATGATTGTAGCGTTTATGTAGGCGTAGGAAACCCCTCTTCTCCTTCAAGAGAGAAGAGATTCGATGACTATTATCAACGTAGCGGGCCACACCCTTACCCAGACAACAAAATGGTCTTGGACATAACCGAACTCCTTCCATTCAACAACGAGACGTTATATCTGAAAGTATATGATACGAAGACAGGCAGCACAGGCACTATCGAGTTCTTCTCGGTAGAGATATACGACAACTATCCATCGGGAGTCCCTTCAAGTGTCTTCACATCCACACAGACACCAAAGAACACCGTCAACAACTCTTATGTGAATGTACAGATCCCGGGCGTCACAGTCTCGGCCGCTTCGAACTACGATCTCTCTTCAAACGCTGGAGGTCTTTCAAAGAGACTACTCGAAGGAATGAAAGAAACGATGGGTGTGTATGAAGAGGGAAGAGACTACAACGAGATAATAAACGGTTACGGCACTGGTCTGAGACCGCCCTCGGTTGAAGAGTGGGAAGAGATAGCAAACAGCTGGTATGAGATGGAGGCTTTTGGTCTGCAGGAGACGCTACCTGTTTCTCTTGACCATTCAAGTTCTATCCACTTTCCACCTATAGGTAATCAGGGAAAAGAAGGTTCATGTGTAGCCTTCTCGTTAGGGTATTACACGGCCACTTTTTATGAAGCCTGTGACCGGAACTGGGACCTAAGCGGTGCTCAATGGGTGGGAGGATACTACGGGGCGCCCACCGTGTCCTACCAGGACAGGATACTCAGTCCAGATTTCATCTATCACCAGATAAACGATGGCTATGATCAAGGTTCCGCATACCAGGATGCGATGAAGCTTATATCTAATACAGGCGTGAGCAGCTGGAAAGAGATGCCCTACAATCCTAACGACAGCAAGACATGGCCTTCGGAGTCTGCGTGGAGAGAAGCCCCGAGGTACAGGAGCCACACGGATGTAATGAGAGTCCTGAGGGTAGAAAACGATCAGGACATTCAGACTCTAAAATCATATATTAATGCTGGTTATCTGGTATCGATTTCGATAGACGCTTACAAGTATGCAAACTTGAGTCCCTCCGACGTATGGAACAGTACGAATTACACGAATCCAAACACTAATCACGCAAACACTATCGTTGGCTACGATGACCATTTGTAAATAATGGAGGCAGTCCGCAATTTACCCAGAAGTCAAATACGATGGCAAATACGTTCTAAGAACGAACACAAAACTAACCAATAGAGAGGTTGCTCAATCGTACAAATTACTGTGGAAAGTAGAGAGGGCATTCAGGGAACTGAAGAGCGGGCTCGATCTTCGTCCTATATACCATTACACAGACACGAGGGTGAAGGGCCACATAATGATCTGTTTCCTTGCGCTTGTAATGGAGACTGCCTTATGTGGAAAGCTGAAAGAGATTGGAAGTACTTTCTCTTACGCAGAAATACTCGAAGACTTGAAAGAGATAAGGGCAGTTGAGCTAACGGTAGAAGGCAAACGCTTTCTTGCAAGGACTGAAATGATGGGCAATGCTTACGATGCTTTCAAAGCACTCAAAATAAGACCCCCGGATCTACTCAAAGAGATTGCATAACAGACCACTGTGGTGGTACGTCTGTTCTTCTTTTCATTTTTCCCCTTGTTTAGCTGTTTTTAGATTATGCGCTGTCAAAGTTGAGTATGAACGAATATGCTGAACAGCAGATCAGCGATTGTGAATTTGAAACGATGGCGATGGAGCTATTGTAAGTTCTAAAGAGGAGCTGCTGTACTTCAGGAACTTCAAAGAATACTTTCCGTGCAAAGGAGCCATGGAAACCTTCAATCAATACTAAAAACGTCAGGGAGAAGCATAGATTTTATGCTCCTCCCCGGGAGGAATGTTTGTATGCTTACCAGAATTATTCTTTGACTCCGCCGGCAGTCAGTCCGCCTATAATATACTTCTGGAGAGTGAGAGTGAAGATGATTACGGGTATGAGTATTATCGTGCCAGCGGCCGCCAGTTGTCCCCACCTTGGCGCATACTGACCGAGAAACCCGTTCACCGATATAGGAGCCGTCTTTGTAGAAGTTCCCGTGAGAACAAGCGCATAAATGAATTCGTTCCATGACATTATGAACGCAAAAATCGCGGCCACCATAAGTCCAGGCGCCGTGAGGGGGAGAAAGATCTTCCAGAATATCTGTATTCTGTTGCAGCCATCCACGCGGGCAGCCTCTTCAAAAGAATAGGATATTGAAGAGAAGAATGGCAGAAGCAACCAGATAACATAAGGTATATTAAAACTCGTGTATGCAAGTATGAGCGAAATATATGAATCGGTCATTGCGAGTGAGTCAAACAACATGAACAGTGGTACAGCGAGTGCTATCTGCGGAACCATTCTCGATACCAGGAAGGAATACGAAACGACTTTTCGTCCTTTGAACCTGAATCTCGAGATTCCATATGAGGCCATAGCGCCCACCAGCAAAGAAATAGCGGTCGATGACAACCCCACTATGAGACTGTTCTTTATTGAAGGCAGAAAGTCGCTCTTCCCGAGAACTCTCTTGTAACTCGTGAGATTTGGGTTGAAACTGAAGGGGTTAGAATTGCGAATATCCAAATCTTTCTTGAATCCGCTGCTGATTATGATGAATATCGGAAACAGCTCTACCGCTACTATTATCAGTGCTATGGTAAATAGAATCCACTTTGTTATCGCTCTTTTTCTCCTCATTTTCGCCATGAATACCACCAAACCTTAAAGCGTGTCGATGTCCATATTCTTTCTCACCAGACCGAAAGCGAACAGAAGACTGACAATTATGAGAATGACGGCCATGGAAGAAGCGTAGCCCAGCTTACCAAACTCAAAGGCCTGCTTGTGAATATAGAGTGAATACAGCATAGTTGCGTTTCCGGGTCCGCCATTAGTCATGACAAAGACCTCGGAGAATATCCTCAAAGCGTCTATTGTTCTAAGAAGTATTGCCGTGGTTATAGTCTGTTTCAACATCGGAATTGTTATCAAGAAGGTCTTCTTGAAGAAGTTTGCACCATCGAGCTCTGCAGCCTCCATTATATCCGCGGGAAGGCTTTTAAGCCCCGCATATAAAATCATGAACATGAAGGGCCACATTCTCCAAATATCCTGCACAATAACAGCGATATATGCGAGACCGCTGTCTGAAAGAATGCCTCTGGACGCATCGAAACCGACGATCTCGAGCAGATAGCTTATCACTCCATATCCCGGTTGAAGCATCAATCTCCAGGTAAGACCCGAGAGTACGGGCAGCGTAAAGACTGGCAGCAGTAAAAGTGTTCGCAGCAATCCCGCAGCCGGAAATTCCCTGTTGAAAAGTATAGCCACAAAGAAACCTATTACGAGCTGAATAGGTATCGCGATGAATATGAAGCCTAGCTGAAGAGAAAGAGAATTCCAGAATTGCTTGTCTTTGAAAAGATCGAAGTAGTTCTGAAATCCAATAAAGGCTCTTCTCCCGTCATCGACCTGTGCCCAGTTGAAAAAAGACAGTACAACCGAATATATGATTGGAAATACAAGGACTACACCGACAATGATGAGCGCCGGCAAAATGAAGTAAAGATAGGAAAGAACTCCCTTGCGGGAGTTCCTTCGAATCAATCTGTTGTTAATTTTCATACTTGTCGAGTAGTGCCTGTACCTGGTCTACCATGTTATTTATCGCGGTTACGGGATCGACAGTCCCAAGAACGGCAGCCAGCCAGTTTACTTTGATCTGTTCAGAGATCTCTGGATAGAAGACTGCCCTGTTAGGCCTGCTGACTGCAAATAGCCCTGAATCTGCCATTCCTTCGTACCACGGATTTGTCTCTAGAAGGACAGGATTTGTGAGAAGATCTGTTCTTACGGGTGTCATTCCATCTTCGGCAAGCTTTATGCCGGCATCGTAAGAGTTCAACCAGTATGCAAACTCTGCTGCCGCTGCGGCATTTGTCGAAGCCTTTGGGATACCAAGAATCCAGCAACCTCTTACCGCGGCACGGGCAGATGGACCGGCCGGCGGCGCAGTATACTCTATCTTTCCAACAACGAGAGATTCGTCTTCGTTTTCGTGTGAAGGGATAATACCCGGCCACTGGAACATCGAGAAGACCTTTCCGTCGCTGAAGGCCGCTATTCTTTCGGCATGACCCATATCGTTGGCACCTGGAGGTGCATACTGCATAAGCCGCTTGTAGAAGAGAATGGCTTCAAGCGCTTTCTCCTTGTCGAGAGTTATCACGTACTTTCCGTCAACATCCTCCATGAAGTGCGTACCAAAGGCTTCAAAGAACATTATGGCCTCGCAGGTTGCTCCTTCTGTGTTTTTTGTGAACGGTGCCCAGCCATATATTCCCTTTGTTTTAAAGAATTCGGCCATGTTTGCAAGCTGATCCAGCGTTTCGGGAACTCTCAACTCATAGCCAAACATTTCCATGAATTCCTTCTTGAATTGTGGGTCTTCGACCAGATCCTTTCTGGTGATCCAAACATATACGTTTCCGTTAATCGGAATTCCCTGAATCTCACCCTTCCAGAGGGCAGCCTCAAAGATCGCTTGAGGAATCTCGGTGGTGCTTATCTTCTTGAAGGTCTTTCCCTCGGGCCATTTTGAATAAGGAACGAGAAGATCTCCGAACTTCGCGACATTACCTTCGTCTATGGCTACAAGGTCGTAGTTTGCTTTGTTCTCGGTAACATTGAGAGATGTTTTCTGGAGCATTGAACCTGATGGAATCAACTCGAGATCGACTTTAATTCCGGTTGCCTTTTCGAAATCCTTAAGATTCGCTACCCAAGCCTGTGTGTGTGCATCGTCCCAGGCAAGAACTTTGATATTTGTGGCACCGAATGCAGTTAAACATAACAGAGCCAGAAAGAGAACTACTAGCAGTTTCTTCATAATTGAACCTCCCTTTTTTAAAGTTGAACATAGCTAAGAAAGAGAACTAACAGACAGCAAAGGATCTACTCGAATGATTCTACAATAAATGATAGGCAAATAACAACATATAATTAAAGGCGTTAACTAATACAAGGATAACCATAGGTTAGTATGGAGAAGATACGTTGAGAACACGCTTGATAATCGGCTATAATTGCTCGTAAAAAAAGAAGATACCATTTACTAATTCGGGGCAATTGAGAAGATACTTAAATTAACAGGTTGAATTATTCTGTTATATCTCCACTTTTTTCCGTGATAGAATGTAGCTGATGTCGTTTAGTTAATTGCGTTTACTAATTCGAAGTTCCGATTCTTAGGAAATTTCCGGAGGAAATAGTTGATTTATGGTGAATAAGACTTACGGGTTGAACGTATCGTCTATCAAACCGAGAAACCGTTCTCTAATACTGAGACTTCTCAGGGATCGAGGGCCTCTTTCAAGGAGAGAAATGGCATTGCTGTCGGGGTTGACGCCGGCAGCGGTTACTAATCTGGTGAATGAGATGATAGATCAGGGCTTACTTAAGGAAACCGGGATGGCCCAGAGAAGTTCGAAGGCAGGTAGAAGGAGAATTCTTGTAGATATCGATAAAGAGAGAAAGTACATAATAGGTCTCAATATAAGCACAAAGACTACAGCCATTGGTGTTTCGGATATGGACTTCAATCTTCTTGGTTATGAGGAGTTCAATACTAAAAGAGAGAAATCTGCGACTGAATTCCTTAACGAGATTTCGAGCAGAGTTATGCAAATGCTCTGGAAACAGAGCATTACCAAAGATAATGTTCTCGGTATCGGTATCGGTATCGTCGGAAGTGTCGATCCGGAAAGCGGTCAGAGCAATCTCGCTTATGGGATATGGTCCCAGCCGGTAAATATCCGTCAAATACTCGAAGAGAGTTTGGGTATAAAAGTAGTAGTCGAAAATAACGTCAGAGCGCTTGCAGTTTCGGAATTGAGTTTGCAAAAGCACTCAGGAGTGAACAATCTTATATTTGTGAAGCATAGTCCCGGACTCGGTTCTGCGATGATAATCAACAAGAGTTTGTTCTACGGATCCACAGATTGTGCTGGCGAAATCGGTCATATGGTTATAGAAAGGGAGGGACCCCTGTGCAGGTGCGGGCAGAAGGGTTGTCTTGAAGCCCTGACGTCGGCCGAGAATATTATTCGGGAAATCAAAGAGCTAATGCAAAGAGGAGAGACTCCATGGCTAAACTTAAATGCCGATGATAGGAATCTATCTTTGCAAGATATCGTTGAAGCTTACGAAGCGAGAGATATGGGAGTCATAAGAGTTGTTGAAAAGGCTCTGGAGTATTTGAGTCTTGGCATAGCAAACGTAATGAAGATCTTCAATCCAGAAAGAGTAATTCTTTACGGACCGCTCTTCAAAAGCGATCATATCTTTCAGTCTCTTCTGAAAAAGATAGATCAACTCGCTCCAGACAGCAATAGTTCTTCAGTCGTTCACTTAAGCGCGCTCGATAGTGATAACAAAATAATAGGCGGATTGTCGCTTGTTCTTGAGAGACTGTTCTTCGAAACGGGAGCAGCCTCTATCGGAAGCAAAACCGCCTGATTTGAAAGCGGAGGTTTCCATGCAAAGAGTGAAGTTAGGAGTGGTCTGCCTTGCCAGAAAGACCTTCGATCATCTGGCAGCGCAGGAACTGTACGGAAGAATCAAAAGCGAACTTGACACAATACCTGAAGTCGAATGGTTCTTCGTCGATGAACTCGTAATCGAGATTTCTGAGGCCGATCAAGCTGCGAAAAGACTCTCGGAGTCTGGTATAGACGGTCTGATAGTTATAAGCGGTACTTTTCATTTAGGCCATCTAGTATTGGAGCTTCATAAGCAAGTAAGAAAGCCAATACTACTGTGGGGACTCGACGAACTACCTTACAACGGTGGAAAGATAAGGCTGAACTCGATCTGTGGTGTAAACCTGAACGCTTCGAACCTCTACAAATCCGGAGAGCGTACCTATCATGTCGTTATTGGAGATAAGGTCGATACTAACTGGATAGATGCGATAAGGATTAAGAAGGCCCTTTCCACCAGCCGCATTGGGATTATCGGTTATCGGGCACACGGTTTTTTCAATCTCGATATCGACGAATTGAGCACTTATAGAGAAACAGGTATCCTACTCGATCACTATGAACTAGATTCAATATTCTCACACGAAGTTTCGACAAAAGAGATTGAAATCTCTAAAGGAGATATTCTAAGAGTCTTTAACACAGATGGAGTTAGCCAGAATCAGGTTGACAGAGTGGCGTCTCTTGCGGCTAAACTGAAGGGCTTCATGACATTGAACTCGCTCGATGCGATCGCTATTCGTTGCTGGCCAGAGTTTGCAACTACATTTGGAATATCTCCCTGTGCCGCAATGTCTTATGTCCAGTCTCTCGGCTTTATCACGGGTTGCGAGGGTGATGTTGAAGGAGTCATGAGTATGCTGGCCCAAAAAGCCGTTGGAGCCGAAACTCCTTTCCTGGCAGACTTTTCGCAGGTTGATCTCAAAGAAAACTTCGCCCTTTTATGGCATTGCGGGGTTGCTCCCTGTAATCTTGCAGATGGGAGTTCAGTCTGCTCACTGGACACTTACTTTGCAGGAGGTAAAGGCGTTACGGCCGATTTCGTTATGAAGTCAGGCGAGTTCTCAGTCTGTCGGCTCGATTCGGTAAGTGGAAAGTACAGAGTCTTCCTTGGTCACGGAGAGGCCGTCCCTATGGAAAAATCCTTGAAGGGGACTTATATGAAGGCAGTCTTTGACGAAGACGTTCGGACAGTTCTCGAAAGAGTTATCTACAACGGTATTGCTCATCACATCTCAGTTTCTTACGGTAACTACATAGAATCATTCAAAATCCTCGCCAGGATCAACGGCTGGGAAGTCATTGGGGGTTGAAAAAATGTCAGTTGGCAGAGAAAGCGAGAAAATTCCTCTTTTGAACAAGATATTCTTTGGCTCTGGCGACATCTTCGGAGGCGGTGCCTTCAACATAATCAACTTTTTTTACGCGATCTTTCTTACAGATGTGGTAGGTCTAGATATGGTCTTCGTCGCTCCTGTGTTTCTTATAGGCAAGATATGGGATGCCATAACCGATCCCTTTATGGGAAGCATAACCGATAGAACTAGATCAAGGTTTGGAAGACGCAGGCCCTACTTTCTCGCAGGTATCGGTCTAGTCTTCATTTCATTTATGATACTCTGGTATCCTGTCGATTTCGATTCTCAGGCGGCAAAGTTTCTCTATATATTGTTTGCTTACCTCTTCTTCAATACAGTAGTGACCATGATCATGATCCCTTATCAGGCAATGGCGGCCGAAATATCGCTCGACTACAACGAAAGGACATCAGTCAACTCGATCAGGTTGCTCTTCTCGCTGGTCTCTTCGCTTGCATGTGCACTGGTTCCCATGATGATAGTCAACTCTTTTGAAGATATAAGAACAGGATATATAGCTATGTCCGTGGTATTTGGTCTGATATTCTCACTTCCATGGATAGGAGTCTTCGCTTTTACAAAAGAAAGAAAAGACTTCTCTTCGGTTGAAGCTAACCTGAACCTCAAGAGCATGTTTGTTGAACCGTTGAAGCTCAAATCCTTCAGGTACCTTCTCGTAATGTTTCTGACGGCCTATCTTGGAATGGACATAGTCTCCATGATTTTTGCCTATTACATGAAATACTATATCGAGAAGCCAAACGCCCTGCCTCTCGTCCTTGGCGCCCTCTTGATCGTGGAGATCCTTTTCATACCTTTTTATGCCTTTCTGGCAAAGAAGAAGGGTAAGACCTTCTCCTTCATTCTAGGATCTTTCGTATGGATAGTCGGTTCTGTCGCTATCTTCTTTGTTCCCCAGAACGCATCCCTGCCGGTGGTCTTCTTTCTTGCGGGATTTGTTGGAGCGGGAGTATCTGCCGCGGCAGTTATACCACACACAATATTCGGCGACGTAACAGATGTCGGCGAACTGGCATATGGGCAGCGAAGAGAGGGAAACTTCAGCGGTCTCATAACCTTCACACGAAAATTCGCCTCCGGAATAGCCGTGGCGCTGGCGACTTTCATTCTCGGTGTCGCCGGTTATGTTAATCCCGAAAGAGTTGTGGAAGACGGTGTAACAAAGATGATAGAAAAGCCGCAGGGTGCTGCCGTGTTACTCTCTATAAGATTGATAATCGCACTCGTGCCTGTTATTCTCATGACCTTTGGCATTATTGCAGCAAAGAAATACCCGCTCGATTCTGAAAGCCACAGAAGGCTTATAGAGTATCTCAACGGGAAGAGACATAACGAGAAGACGACTATGAGCGATGAAGAGGTCGCTGAACTGAAGAGGAGACTTATATAAACAGATGAGCGTCGGTCTTTTTCTATCGCTCCTGACATTGAGTCTTGTCTGGGGAAGCTATTATGTCGCGAACAGAGTCTCTCTCCAGTATCTATCACCTTTCTTTGTGGGTCTAGTGGTCAGAGCAGTTACTTTCTTGCTTCTTATAATTCTAATGACCTTCAAGAGACAGGTGAAAGAGCTTTTCAAAGTGAAGGGAATACTTTCAAAGCTCTTGCTGATAGGTGTTCTAGGATTCTCTCTGGACATAACAGCCTTCATTGGTCTGAGACTTTCAAGTGCAGCAAATGGAGCTGTCCTACTAAAGGCTGACGTGCTCTTTGCGAACCTTATAACGATCTTCTTTCTTAAGGAGCGTTTCAGTTACCGTGACTGGCTTTATACGGGAGGGGTTCTCTTGGGTGTTGGCCTTGTTGTGAATATAGATCTTGTGAATTTCAGATTCGAAGGGATCGGAGACATCTTCTTTCTTCTGAGTGCCTTTTTCGTTTCTTTGAACGCCTTTGTGATAAAATCCGTGCAATTAGATAGAGTAAATCCGGCCTCAGACAATGTGGTAGCCTTTTACAACAATTTTATAACAATGGGAATCTTCTCAATAATTTTCTTCCTGTCGGACAAAGGTGCTTCTTTACCGACAGTTCGAGAGAACAGTTTTCTTGTCCTTCCATTACTGTACGCCGGAGCTATGCAGACGTTTATATACTTACTCTACTACTTCAACCTCAGAAGACTTCCAGTGTGGCTGGTTAAGATTACTCTTCTTATGATGCCCGTATTTGCGACTATTATAAGTTTCCTTTTGCTGAAAGAGGGTTTGAAGCTTATTCAGGTGCTAGGAATGATAATTGTTTTGATGTGTACCGCAGGAATTATCATAGAACAGAAGAGAAAGAAAGAGTTAAAGGTAACTTAGAAAGGGAGGTTTTTTATGGATATGAACTTCTTTCTCCCGGTGAAGGTGATATTTGGGAACGGAAGAATTAGAGAACTTGGCTCACTTGTAGTAGGAAACAGAACTATGATCGTTTCAGATGGTGTTCTTCTGGAGCTAGGCTTTGTCTCTGAAGTTAAGGAAGAAGCCGGTAGAACCGATATTATAGAGTTTTGCGAAGTCGAACCGAATCCCAGCTGCGAGACCGTAGATAGAGCAGCGAAAATTGGCAGAGAGCACTCTGTGGATACTATCGTTGCCGTCGGAGGCGGTAGCGTAATGGATACTGCAAAGGCTGTGGCCTGTCTGATGTCTAATACTGGAAAGATAAAGGACTATCTGGACGGCAGCAGAACCTTCACTTCCAGAAAAGTTAGACTGATATGTGTTCCAACGACTTCGGGAACGGGGAGTGAAGTCACCAATGTTGGAGTCTATACAGATAAATCAAGCGGCGTTAAAAAGCCGATGGTCTCGGAGTTCTTCTGGAGTGACTTTGCGATAGTGGATCCTGAACTCACATTCTCACTTCCAAAGAGCGTTACAGCCTCTACGGGTCTGGACGCACTTGCACATGCGATAGAATCCTACTGGGCTAAGTCCAGCCAACCCGTGAGCGAGTCTCTCGCTATCCGGGCGATCGATCTGATTATGAAGAATCTGCGTAGAGCCTGTATCGACGGCGATAAAGAGTCCAGAGAGGGCCTTTCAATGGCTAGCCTTCTAGCGGGAATGGCCTTCAGTCAGACCAGAACGACTATCCTTCACGCGATCAGCTTTCCTCTGACAAACGTTTATGGCGTTCCCCATGGATTCGCCTGTGCCCTTGCAATGCCTGAGGTGTTGAAACTCAATTACAAGGTGATCGGCGAGAAACTTGACATTCTGATAAGATACTTGGGGTTCGAAGACGTTGGTGAGTTCGCAGTAGCCATAGAAGATCTGATGATCGTGGGAGAGGCTCCGAGAAAGCTATCTGAAATCGGAATCAGAGAAGAGGATCTCGACGGACTCGTCGATTCCTCGCTCTCTTCGCCAATAGCGAAACTGAATCCGGCAAATATCGGCAGAAAAGAGCTTAGAGAGATATTCGAGCATATTCTTCAGTGAGGTGGATAAATTGAATAAGGATGAGATTCAAGAACTTCAAAGACAGGCAAGAAAGGTGAGGGCTCTTGTAATCGAAATGATCGGCCGCCTAGGCGTTGGCCATATAGGTGGAGCTTTGTCGATCGTCGATGCACTTACGGTCCTTTACTTCAGAGTGATGCAAGTTAGGCCAGAAGAACCTTCGTGGCCGAAAAGAGATCACTTTGTTCTCTCGAAGGGCCATGGTGGACCGGGCCTGTATGCCGTTTTGGCCGAGAGAGGATTCTTCTCTACTGACCTCCTCTGGACTCTGAATAAGCCCGAAACACTATTACCTTCCCATTGCGACAGACTGAGAACCCCAGGAATAGATATGACGGCCGGCTCGCTTGGCCAGGGATTCTCTGCGGCAGTAGGTATTGCAATAGCCAAAAAGATCTCGGGTAACCCTTCGAGGGTCTTCACGATAATTGGCGATGGTGAGAGCCAGGAAGGCCAGATCTGGGAAGCTGCAATGCTCGCTTCTCACAGAAAACTGGATAATCTAATTGCGATGCAGGATTACAACAGAATGCAGATCGACGGAAATATCTCTGACGTAAATGGACTTGAACCTCTAGAAGACAAGTGGCGGGCCTTCGGCTGGAATGTGACTTCCATAGATGGCCACAATGTAGAAGAGATAACCGATGCGATCGGAAAGGCAAAAGAGCAACGCGATCGCCCTTCAATGATCATACTAAATACTATCAAAGGCAAAGGAGCCTATTTCGCCGAGGGTAAGCTTTCCAGTCACAACATGAAAGTGACCGAAGAAGAGTGGCAGAATGCTATCGTCGAACTCCAGAGGGAAGGAGTGTAGTTACATGGAACTGTCAGGACGAGAGCTTAGAAGTGTTTACACGGAAAAACTAATGGAAATTGCTGAAAAAGACGATAGAGTAGTCGTGCTTGAAGCCGATCTTGGCAAGGCTTCGGGAACAATACCTTTTAAGGATAAGTACCCAGATCGCTTCATAGATGTCGGAGTCGCCGAAGCTAACATGATAGGAGTAGCATCTGGATTGGCCGTGATGGGTAAGATTCCGTTTGCCCACTCGTTCACTCCGTTTGCTACGCGAAGGGCGTTTGATCAAATTGCAATATCGGTTGCGTACGCCAGATTGAATGTCAAGATTGGAGGAACCGATCCCGGAGTAACGGCAGAGCTTAACGGAGGAACCCATATGAGCTTCGAGGATGCCGGTATCGTGAGAAATCTGCCCGGAATGATCGTGGTGGAACCGGCCGATTCGGTTCAACTTCTTTCATTGCTTCCCCAGATAATGGAAGTCGACTCCCCTGTCTATATGAGGCTCGATAGAAAGAACACAAAGCTCTTCTTCGAACCCGATACAGAGTTCACGCTTGGAAAGATCCATCAGATAAGCGATGGAAGCGATGTGACGATTATCTGCAGTGGAATAATGATACAGAGCTCAGTAGAAGCGGCAAAGATTCTCGAAAGAGAAGGCATTACTGCCCGTGTTCTCAACATGCACACCCTCAAGCCGACCGACAGAGAACCGATACTGAAGGCTGCTGAAGAGACCGGTGCAATAGTAACGGCCGAAAACCACAGTATAATTAACGGTTGGGGAAGCGCGGTAGCCGAAGTTATCTCTGAGGATTGTCCGGTACCGCTTAGAAGAATAGGAGTCAGAGACCATTTCGGAGAGGTTGGAATGACCGACTTTCTTCTGAAGAAATACAAAATGACGGTCGACGATATCGCGCAGGCCGCAAGAGATGCCATGGCATTGAAGTCAAAGGATGTAGGCAGGAGGTAAAGATGTTCAGGGTAATGAATAGCAAGAGCAGGTTGCAGATTTATCTTGACGAAGTGCTGTTGATCGATCACTCGAGAGAGAGACCAAGCATCTTCCTGGGAAAGGGTAATGAGACATTCAACATGTATCATGGAAACTTCGAAATTGTGGACGAGCTGGAAGAGAGGATCGCGCTTCGCGACTGGAGAGTGAAGGAGAATCCCCCGAAGAAGTCGTTTTGATCTTTGGAAAAAATCTTGAAGAGATCGAAATAACACTCTCCTTCTTCGAGGGTCGAATGAAGATGGAGTTAAAGGGTAATAACTCTAAGGCCAACCGGTTATGGATAAGAATAATGGCCGAACCGGGCGAGCATATTTACGGTTGTGGAGAACAGTTCTCCGAGCTTGATCTCAGGGGAAAGAAGGTGCCTCTCTGGGTCTCTGAACAGGGCGTGGGGAGAAACAAGAAGGAATTGCTGACCTTCTTTGCCGATAAGCTCGAAAGGGCCGGCGGCGACTGGTACACCACTTACTATCCCCAACCAACGTTCGTTTCGACAAGAAGGTTCTACTGCCACGTAAATGACAGTCACTATATGAGATTCGATTTTTCCCATGACGATTATCATGAGCTAGAATGCTGGTCTATTCCAGAATCAATAATATTCGGGACTGGAAAGAGCCTTCTGGAAGTTCTCGAAAAACAGTCGGCCTACCTTGGAAGACAGCCGGAGCTGCCGGAATGGTCCTTAGATGGAGTCCTTCTTGGTCTTCAGGGTGGAATGGACATAGTGATGCCTAAAGTTGAAGAGGCTCTTAAGAGAGGGCTAAAGATTGCGGCGATATGGATTCAGGACTGGGAAGGTAAGAGAATCACTTCATTTGGAAAGCAGCTAATGTGGAACTGGGAGTACGATCGTACGATGTACCCGGACCTTCCGGCGCTTATAGAAAAGCTTAAGAATCGTGGAATTAGAGTCATGGGTTACGTAA